>TARA_R110000868_G_scaffold131193_3_pt1 | contig 12409 bp, 12 predicted proteins | sample TARA_R110000868 | Tara Oceans TARA_R110000868 (sample SAMEA4397489) | marine metagenome | biome: Polar Biome; feature: [SRF] surface water layer (ENVO:00010504); material: water (ENVO:00002006), including particulate matter (ENVO:01000060) such as... | depth 5 m | reverse complement strand
TGACACCTACGAAACCAAAGACGGCAAATATATCTCGCTCGGTTCCATTGAGCCGCAGTTCTACGCCATCCTACGCGAAAAGGCGGGCCTGACCGAAGATATCTGGGACCACCAGATGGACGGCTCCAAATGGCCGGAAATGAAGACCAAGATCACCGCCGTCTTCAAAACCAAAACGCGCGACGAATGGTGCGCCATCATGGAAAACACAGACATCTGCTTTGCGCCGGTGCTCTCCATCTCGGAAGCCAAAGACCATCAGCATAACAAGGATCGCCAGACGATTGTTGAAATCGACGGCGTGGCCCAGCCCAATATCGCACCGCGCTTCTCGCGCACCGTGTCCAAGATCAACGGCCCGATCCCCAATGTCGGCCAGCAGAATGACGACGTACTGAAGGACTTCGGCTTCTCGGCAGCTGCCATCGACGCCCTCAAGAAGGCAGAAGCAGTTTGAGCGCACTTCCCGGCACAACAGGTCGTCGCCGCATTTACCTGATGCGGCACGGCCATGTCGACTATTTCGGACGTGAAATCCAGGCAGCGGGCGGCGACACCAAAGTGGTGCCGCTGACCCCGCTTGGTCAGGAACAGGCCAAGGCGGGCGGGGCAGCCTTGGCCCATGTCCGTTTTGACCGAGCCGTCTGTTCCGGCGTGCCACGCACCTTTCAAACCGCGACCCATGTGCTCGACGCCCAACCCGTCGACCAGAAGCCCGAACTCGAAATCGTGCACGATCTTGTCGAGATCCACGGCGGCGGTTTCGTCAAAGCCAAATCCCGCACCGAGCTGGCCGCCGAAATGGCCTTCTATTTCGAACAGGCCGCCGTTCCCGGTGCGACAATGCTCCAAGAAGGCGAGGTTTTTGCCGAGGCAGAAACTCGCGCAGTAGCCGCCATCCGCAAGCTACTGTCAGAACCCAATTGGGCGACCATGCTCATCGCCGCACATGAAGGCATCAACCGCCTGATCCTCGGCTGGGCTACCATCGGCACCAAAGGCAGCGGTCTCGCCGCCGTGCGCGCCTTTGAACAAGACCCCGCCTGCATCAACGTCATCGACTTCGACATGGTGCCGCGCGCCGACGGCAAATTCGGCACCGAGATCGAACGCGCCATCATCAAATCGGTGAACGTGACGCCCTACAATTACATGAAGCACGGCGCGAACATGACGAGCCTTGAGGCGATTTTCGCCAAGACGCCACGCTGAAAGCCCGCTGGACTAGGGTCTGGCCAAAAATCCGGACGGGGCGTAGACTCAGCGAAACACAGGTTTTGACCTCTGGGAGGAGACAACATGACCAATGAATTTCTGGGTACGGTCGATCACCTCAACGAAGTGAAGACCCCGGCGCCGAAGATCAAAGGCATGCACCACATGGCCTATCGCTGCCGCGATGCCGCCGAGACGAAGAAGTTTTACGTCGATCTGTTGGGCCTCAAACAATCAGCCGCGCTCGCCTTCGATAAAGATCCCTCCGGTGGTGACCGGCCTTACATGCATCTGTTCTTTGAAATGGGTGACGGTAACTTCATCGCGTTTTTCGATGCACCTGCAACAGCTTCCGACGATGTCTTCACGATGAAGGACGGAATTGAGGACTATCACTTCGCTTTCGAAGTAGAGACAAAGGCCGAGCAAGACGCCTTCATCCAACGTCTGAAGGAAGCCAAGGTGCCGGTCTTCGGACCCATCGACCACCACTTCTGCCATTCCATTTATTTTTTTGATCCCAATGGCTTGGCCTGCGAAATTACCTTAAAGGATGCAAAGCACGATGCGATCCTCGCCGACGAGGCCTCCAAGGCTCAAGCGGTGATGAAGCAATGGAGCGAAAAAACGCGCGTCTTGAAGGAAGCCAAACTCAGCCTCTTCAAAGCGGCGGACTAACTCTTAGGGTTACTTCGCGCTCAGCCCAAACATTTGCTTGAGCATCGGAGAAAATGAAGGCGGCACGGCTTGAAGGGCGTCTTGGCAGGCGCTCTCAGCCGTGACGCTGGCATGCGCAAAGAGCTTTTGCCCGGCGGACGAAAGACGTGCGTATCCCACGCGGGCATCGCGCGGATCACTTTGCCGTTCAATGAGACCGATTTTCTCAAGCGGCAAAAGTGACCTTGTCACCGCAGATGCGGTCAGTCCCATGAGTTCGGCTAGGTCGGTACGGCGCAAGCGTGACTCATGAGCCAGCTTCAAATGATACAAGATCGTGAAGTCGCCAAAGCTCAAGCCATGGACGCTCGACAACTTTCCATCAATGCGCCGAATGGCCTCTGTATAGGCGCGCGAAATCTGAACGCAAAAATCCAGCGCCCCCGAGTTGGGGCCGGATTTGTTCTTCTTGCCGACTTCACGCACCAACACATTCCTTCATTTCCAAATCCGTCGGACGCTGGAAACCAGCATCCATCGCGTCGAACATCGGACCGGTCACTTCAAACGTGAAAGTTTCGCCTTTGACTTTGTTTCTCTGCAGAACCCGCTCGCGCCGCAACTGCCGGTCTGCATCGACGAAGTGACCGGCAACCTGAAAACCGGCTTCGAGCGCCAGAGTCCGATGAAGCTGCCGACTTTCAAAAGTCATGAAACCGAAATCCAGCACCACGTCGTTACCGGCCTGAAGAATAGGAAGGCAGGTCTGCCAGATGAGTGTTTCGCAGCGGCGCACCCTTGGCCACACCCAGTTCAGACCTAACTGCTCCGGCCGGTCCGCGTCATAGAGGTGATGCATCCACTCATCGATAGAAAAACGAATGGCCTGATGATCCGCGACCAACTGCCTCGCGAGCGTGGATTTGCCCGCGCCAAGCGGTCCAAAAATGATGTGTACGGTCGCCATGTTCTTGTTTCCATATTATTGAGTAATCAAGTATATAGAAACATATTAAAATTGGCGAGCAAAATTTCTAACAAGCAGGTCCCTCACGCCGATACCGGTCCCCGGTTAAGAGCCGAGTTTCTCCCGAAGTATCCGCCGCAGCACTTTCCCGACCGGATTGCGCGGCAGGGCGTCCACCTGTTCAAGCCGTTCCGGTAGCTTGTAAGCGGCCACCTGTTGAGCCACGAGATGCGCGCGCAACTCATCAAGCTCCAGCGTCTCGCCTTCCTTCAGCACGACGACCGCGCAGATGCGCTCGCCCATCGTGTCGTCCGGTAATCCCACCACGGCCGCCTCGGCAACCTTGGGGTGGCCTGCGAGAAGTCCGTCGAGTTCACCGGGTGAAATGTTCATGCCGCCACGGATGATGATGTCCTTGGCCCGCTCAACGAAACGATAGAAGCGGTCGCCCACACCGGCGATCTCAAACACGTCGCCCGTGTGGAAAAACCCGTCTGCGTCAATCGCGCCTTCCGGCCCGCCGTCGCCGGCACGGAAATATCCCGCAAAAACAGTGGCACCCTTGAGTAGCAATTCGCCGGGCACACCGGCTTCGGTGATCGTCGCACCCGTCTGCAAATCAACGAGCTTCGTTTCGATCCATCCGGCAATCCGCGCAGGCCATGTGATCCCCTCGACACCGAAGCGCGGAAAGAAGTTGGCGCGGTCCTCAGGGTCTGGCACGTCGCCCGGACCACTAATAAGGCAAGTACCTTCATTCGACCCGAAAATATTGATGACCGAGATACCGTGATTTTCCTGCCAACTCTTCACCATCCAAGGCGACAGCGCGGCCGACCCCGAGCCGACGCTACGCAGCGCCTTGAGGTTGAGGCTCGCCAGCAGCTTTTCCTCTTTCAGCAGCATGGTCAGGATGGCTGGCGGCGCGACGGTGTAATTGATTTTCTCCTCGACGAGTTGCCGCAGAAAAACCGGCACATCGAACGGGTGATGCAGGACGAGCGTGCCCGCACACATGAGCCATGGCATGAGGATGCCGCCAATCGCCGCCATATTGATGAGCGGGAAGGGCATCAGGATTTTGTCACCATCCTTGATGTCAGCCGCATCGCCGCAAGCAACTCCGGCAACCAGCCAATGGTTGTGACTGCGCGGCACTCCTTTGGGTCGCGCCTCCGTACCCGAGGTCCAACAGATCGTCGCGGCATCATTAGCGTCAACAGGCTCAGCGCCCATGTGAGCGCGCAACCGTGCATCATCTGCAGCCGGCCATTCATCCACACCAACCACAACAAGGGCAGGGCGCGGACTGATCCCCGCGAGCACCGTTTCCATCATTGCAGCATGGTCATGCCCGCGAATTTGGCCTGTGGTGACAACCGCTTTGGCCCTCACAAAACCCAAAATGTCGCCAAGCTCATGCGCCCGCCATTGCACCGGCGTGGGTGACACAATCAACCCCAGCCGCCAACAAGCGAGATAGACGACCAACAGATCAACACTATTGGCAAGCTGCACGGCGACCACATCATCCCGCACCAATCCGAGGTCAAGGAGTGCCGTCGCGCACCGCGCCACTTCATTGTCGAGCGCCGCATAGGTGAGGCGACGCGGTGCGTGGCCGTCAATGTCGGACCGGTTCAATGGGTCGGCAACGGCGAGCCTGCTCGGTGCATTCTCCGCATTGCGCCGGAACACATCGTCCAGCGTGTCCGTGCCCCACCAACCGCGTTCGGTGTAATCTTCGATCTGTTCTTGCGGGGCGAGGATCATGATGCGGCCCTCGCAGCGGCATATTCAATTTTCAACCGTGCGATCAATTCGGCCGCTGTTTCCACCCGATCAATCGAGCCGACGCCGTGGCCCGCTGACCATACCTGCGCCCAGCGTTTCGCGCCGCCTTGCGGATCGGTGAAGTCAATATCCGGCCGCGCTTCCATCGCATCAAGATCAAAGCCCGCATTAGCGATACTTGGTTTGAGCCAGTTGGCAGCTACGCCGGTGATGGCACGCGTCAGGATCAGGTCGTCAATCGTCGCCCCGACCAGCATGGCGCGATAGGCCTCGCTCGCCAGACTTTCGACGCAGGGAATAAACCGCGTGCCCATATAGGCAAGTTCGGCGCCCAGTACTTCCGCTGCGCGGATCCCCGCACCATTGGTGATGCCGCCACCAAGAATGACCGGCCCGTCGAAAAATTCGCGTACCGCAGGCACAAACGAAAACCCTGTCATATTGCCCGTATGCCCACCGGCACCGGCGGCGACCAACACCAACCCGTCCACACCAGCGGCAACAGCCTTGCGGGCAAAAGCCACCGAGTTCACATCAGCGAAAACCTTGCCACCCCATTTGTGCACGCGATCAACAATCGCCTGTGGGCTGCCGAGCGCAGTGATGACGAGTTCAGGTCTGTATTTTTCAAGCAGCGCAATGTCTTCATCGAGCCGCGCGTTGGAGCGGTGCACGACAAGGTTCGCGCCCCAGGGGGCATCCGTCTTGTTGACGCTTGTCGAAATCCGGTCGAGCCATTCATCAAGGATTTCGATACTGCGGGCGTTCGGCGTCGGAAACGTACCGATGACACCTTCACGACAGGGTGCAATGACGAGATCCGGTCCCGTCACCAAAAACATCGGTGCGGCGACCAGTGGTAATTTCAGGCGCGCACGCCATTCCAACGGCAAACTCAAAGGTTCCCCCTCTTTTATTTTTTGTCGGTTTTCATCCACCACGTATCACTGCGATAGCCATAAAGCGACGTGGTATCAGGATAGGCAAGTCCGTCCCACAAGGCGACCCATTGTGCGGGCGCATAATAAAGCGGAACCACGTAATTGCCGCTCAGCAACACACGGTCCAGCGCACGCACCGCGCTCACAAACTCGCCCCGTGTCCGCGCCGCGAGTAGGGCAGAGATCATTCCATCGACCGCCTTATCCTTCACACCTGCGAAATTGTAAGACCCCGGCAAATCCGCCGACGCGCTCCCCCAGCGAAAGCTCTGCTCATTGCCCGGTGACAGCGACCCCGCCCAGTTGAAAAAGATCATGTCATAATCATAGGCATCGAGCCGCCCCTGATATTGGCTTGGGTCAACGCTGCGCACATGCACGTCGATGCCCGCCCGATGCAGCATGTTCTTATAGACAAGTGCCAGCCGTTCGTCGGACGGCCGCGCCACGAGTATTTCAAAATCAAGCGGACGGCCGCTGGCACGCGCAACCACGCGTCCGCCGCGCACTTCATATCCCGCCGCGTCAAGCAGTTGCAGCGCCTTAACGCGGTTGGCGCGGTTCTGCCCCGTGCCGTCGCCCCGCGGCGCCTCATAGCCATGCGCCATAATGGGTGCAGAAACAGCATCGGGAAATGGCTTCAGCAAGGCGCGTTCGCGGGCGTCCGCCGCGCGGCCATGCGACGACAATTCAGAATGATCGAAATAACTCTGCGTACGTTCATAGACACCATGAAAGAGCGATTTATTCGCCCATTCAAAATCAAACAGCGCCGTCAACGCCACGCGCACACGCCGGTCGGCAAACACAAGCTTGCGCGTATTGAACACCAGCCCTCTCATGCCTGAAGGCAAGCCCGTTTCAAATGACACTTGCCGAACGCGCCCGTCCTTCACTGCCGGAAAATTGAAACCGGTCGTCCAGCGTCCGGGATCATCCTCCGGCCGCACATCATAAAGTCCCGCCTTGAAGGCTTCGAATGACGCATTGGTGTCACTGTAATAATCAAACACCAGCCGCTCGAAATTACCCGTGCCACGATTGGCTGCGAGATCACGCCCCCAATAACTGGCATCGCGCTGATAGATGACCTGTCCGCCGGGCTTGAACGATTGCACGGTATAGCGCCCGCTACCGACCGCCATCGCATAACCCGATTGGTCAAAGGTACGCGCCGCATAAATATGTTTCGGCAACACCGGCATCAGGCCAAGGATCAGAGGCAATTCACGATCAGGTCCGCTGCCATCCGGCTCAGACGCCAGCACAAAACGCACGCTGCGCGCATCCGGCCGTTCAATTCGCAGAACCTTTGAGAAATAGGATTTGTAATTCGGACGCCCCTTGTCTCGAAGCACCTCCAGCGAAAAAATCACATCTTCAACAGTGACCGGAACCCCGTCCGAAAATTTTGCCTCCGCGCGCAACCTGAATGTCACCGAGCTGCGGTCGTCTGGCACGTCAATGCTCTCGGCGAGCAAGCCGTAAAGACTGAACGGCTCGTCATAGCTGCGCGCCATCAGGCTTTCAAAAACATATTCGCGCAATCCGGTTGCCGCCGTACCGCGCACGATGAACGGATTGAAACTGTCGAACGTGCCAATCGCACCGTAACGCGCGGTGCCGCCAACGGGCGCGTCAGGGTTCACGTAAGAAAAATGGGTAAAACTGGCATGATAGAGAGGTTCACCATGCATCGCGATGCCATGTCGCGGCGCGGCCTCGACGGTCGAAACAGGCAGGACTGCAAGACACAAAACGGCATACGCCAATCCGACAAGGTTAACCGCAACCCTGCGCAGAGAGGTTTTTGCCGCTTTATTACGCAATGCCACGCCTTTATTTGGCCTTTTTGAGCTCGCCATATGGCCGCCTGATCACATTCGCCGAATAGTTCTATCATGAAGGGATTCGGGACTGCGCAAAGGCCTCCGGATCACGCTATAATTTTTTGCGACCAAAGTTGGGGTCGCTACCGGGCCGATGAGACGAGACGCCTTAAATTGAGTGTCCGCCATCCGGCTTCCAGAAAGGACTTCTCTATGTCGTTCCGTCGCGCAGCATTGGCCGTTGCCTCTGCCGCATTGCTCGCCGTCAGCCTGTCATCAGGTGCCATGGCTGCCGATCCTGCCCCCGCCGCGCCCGCCGCCGCTCCCGCTGCCAAGCCGACAATCAAACGGTTTGAAACATGGAGCACGCGTTGCGACGAGGATCCCAAAACTAAAACGCCCACAGCCTGCCATGCTTTCGTGGATGTCCGCTCCGGCGAGGATAAGCGCCAGGTCCTTTATCTCGGCGTCGGCTACATCCCCAACAAAGGTGGTGAACTTTTTGCTTTCGCCGTAACACCGCTCGGCAGCATTTTGCCGCCCGGTGTCGGGCTCAATGTTGACGAAAAAGAAAAATTTGGCGGCGCATACGCCTTCTGCATCCCAATGGGTTGTCAGGCAGAAATCAAACTGACGGACGCACAAGTCAAATCGCTGAAATCCGGCAAGTCGATGGAAATCCTGTTCCGTCTGATGGGGCAGGGCGTCGTAAAGATTCCGATTGAGTTGAAAGGCTTTTCCGCCGCTCTCAATTCATTGCCGAAACCGCCGGCGAAAAAGGGCTAAAGCCCCCCGCGCTCAATCTTCCCTTGTCGGTGCCAACACGCTGCGGAGCCATCTCCGCAGCGTGTTGTCTTTCAAGAGATAGCGCATCATCTGATCCATCTTGCGCGCATGGATGTCGGGTGCTTCAAACAGCACTTCGCGCTTGATGAAGTCGCGCGCCGGATCAAGCTCACGTACGACAACCGCCGGATTACCCGCTGCGATACAATTGGCAGGAATGTCTCTTGTCACAACTGAACCCGCACCGATGATGCTGTTGTCGCCGATGGTGACGCCTTTGCCGACAATCACGCGCACACCGAGCCAAACATTTTCACCAATCACAATCGGTCGGTGCTTGTCGAGTTCACGCGTCCGGTCATAGGTGTCGTGCCAGTCCGAGTCCGACACATAGCAACCGCTGGCAAACATCGTGTTACTGCCGACGCTGATGCTTTCGGACGCAACGATATGTGTGCCAGGACTGACGAGAACATAATCGCCGAAAGTGATTCTTCCTTCGCGCCCGTCCGTCGTCCAGGTGCAGAGGCGCGTCAGCGAGCCTTTGGCCGCGTTGATATGCGCGTGCATACCGATACGGATATTGCCGCCAAAAATTTCCAGACTGCGCGGACAGCTCACGCTCAGCCCGCCGCCAACTTCGTCAAAGCAGGGTACGATAAAGCGGTTCACATAGAACCGCGTCATCGCGTCCTGCAGACGACGAATTGAGTAAGGTCGCCAGTCACCCCGCACGCTCCGCGCACTCCCGCTTGTCGATGATTACCGCCGCGCTCTTTAGTGCGTGGTCTTGCTCAGAATAGAATAGACACCGTCGCGCATCGGTCCGAAAAACTCGGCCACCTGCGGATGGCGTACCGGCTCACCGGTTTCATCAGCCAGCAGATTTTGCTCCGAGACATAAGCGACATATTCCGTCTCAGCATTCTCAGCCAGCAGGTGGTAGTAGGGCTGATCCTTGCGAGGACGCACTTCTTCCGGAATCGACGACCACCATTCTTCGGTGTTGTTGAAGGTTGGATCGACGTCGAAAATCACGCCGCGGAAGGGATAGAACCTATGACGAACCACCTGTCCGATTTGAAATTTCGCCTGCCGATTGACTTCCATCACCCTCAACTCACACCAGAATATTTTTCCCAAGGTAGCGGAGGCGGGGCCTGTCGCAAAGCCTTCCCCGCACCATTTCGGGAATAATCGGGTAATTGCGCTTCAGGCCGCTTTAGGCATCAAATCCTGCAATTCGCGGCAACCAATCAGCTTTACGCCCTGTTTTTCCAGATGGTCGCGGATTTGGCCCGAAGCGAGCATTTCATAGTCCGCAACGCGCGAGCGCCAGTCAGGGCAGATGGCCCTCAGCTCCGGCGTGTCTAGAGCGGGGTGAAAGATCAGATATGAAATATGCCCCGGCTTGATTCTGTCGTGAAGCGCCATGGTCTTGGCCGCGCGGTCCTCTTCACCACCTTGCAGGGTCAGCATGACGATACGGTCGAGCATCGGCACCTGACCTTTGGTGAGGGCCCGCGTGACCTCGGAAAACACACTGATCGTTTCTTCATCGTAGAGCTTCTTGTTCCATTGCGGCTCTTCGAGCAGCAACGCAAAGGGCGCAAGACCTGCTTCAAGGGCCACATCGACAAAGCCCTGATAGAGCTTGCCATGCATCACAGATCCCATATGCGTATCAAGATGCGTGGCCACGATGCCGGCCTCAAGTGCCGCTTCAATCTGCATCTGCAATTCACGCTTGGCTGCTGCAGGCACCGCAAATTGCGCCACCGCTTCCGATGTCTTGTGAAAGGCGCGTTCCCCGTCCATCAACCCGCTCGCCATATCCGACGTCGAGATCGGTCCCCAGCGATAGCCCTCCCATTCGCAGGTCAGCGTGGCGTGAACGCCGAGGTCTACCCCCGGCGTCTCACGCGCCCAGACGGCCGTCGCGCGAAACCACGGGCAGGGCACCATCACCGAACCACAGGTGACCGATTGCCGTTCCCACAGATCGGCAAAGGCCTCCAGCGACGATCCGCACATGCCCACATCATCCACATGCAGGATGGCGACCTTGTCGCTGCCGGAAAAACCGAGCTTTTCAATCGCCGGATTGACGTTCATTTGGCCCCCTTGTTCATTTTTGTCGTCTTTATTCTGCAATGCTGGATTGCGCCAGCGCTCATCATGACCAATATGGCACCACCCGTCATTACAGTGGTCTTTATGGAACCACGAAATTCAACTGGAGAACTCGATGAGCCGTTCCGTCGCCCCGCTTTTCACCCCGTTTACAATCAACGGCCTCGAATTGCCAAACCGCGTTGTCATGGCCCCGATGACCCGCTCGCAGTCACCTGATGGTGTTCCGACAGCCGATGTCGCCGCCTATTACCGCCGCCGCGCCGAAAATGAAACCGGCCTTATCATCACCGAAGGCACAACGGTCAACGATCCAGTTTCGACGATGGATCCTAAAGTTCCGAATTTCTACGGTGCCGAAGCCCTCAAAGGTTGGAAGCATGTTGTCGATGAAGTCCACGCTGTCGGTGGTAAGATCATGCCTCAGCTTTGGCACGTCGGCATGGCCCGCAATCCCGAGAAAGCACCCTTTCCTGAATTGCCGAGTGCCGGTCCTTCCGGCCTCGTGAAGCCCGGCAAGCAGGTCAGCGAACCGATGACCAAAGATCACGTCCAGCGCGTCATCGACGCGTTCGGTCGCGCCGCCGCTGACGCACGCGAAATTGGTTTCGATGGTGTCGAAGTGCATGGTGCACACGGCTATCTCGTCGATCAATTCTTCTGGGAAGGCATGAACGAGCGCAAAGACGAGTTCGGTGGCGACATGCGCCGCCGCACTGAATTCGGCGTCAAGATCATCGAAGCCATCCGCCGCGAAACCGGCAAGGACTATCCGCTCATCCTGCGTTTCTCGCAGTGGAAGCAGCAGGATTACGCTGTGAAATTGGCATCCACACCGGAAGAACTCGGCGCGTTCCTGAAGCCGCTATCCGACGCCGGCGTCGATTGCTTCCACGCCTCGACACGCCGTTTCTGGGAACCGGAATTTGAAGGCTCCACGCTCAATCTCGCAGGTTGGACGAAGAAGCTCACAGGCAAACCCGTCATCACGGTCGGCAGCGTTAGCCTGTCGGGCGAGTTCATCGGCTCCTTCATGGGCGAAGCCTCGGAAGCCACTGGTATCGACGATCTGCTCGAACGTCTCGAAACCGGTGAATTCGACCTCGTCGGCGTCGGCCGCGCGCTGCTGGTCGATCCGGCTTGGGCACGCAAGGTCCACGAAGGCCGCTTCAGCGATCTGATGCCGTTCAATCCGGCCGCGCTCGCGTCGCTGTCTTAAAATGAAGTCCTCTCCCGATGGGAGAGGGAAGAGCGAGCGTCAGTGAGCGAAGGGTGAGGGACTTTGGATTAGGCAAACCCCTCACCCGAAACGCTATCGCGTTTCGACCTCTCCCTATGGGAGAGGTGAATCATCGCAGCCGACTCGATCCTAAAACTCGTAAGCCGTCGCCATCTCCGGATCGCGCGCCGCAACTTTCAGCGCCAGATCGACCATGACCTTCGCCTGTTTCCAGGTGGCATCATCCTGCATCTTGCCGTCGATCATCGCGACGCCTGTGCCGTCGGGCATGGCGGCCAAAATCTTCTTGGCAAAGATCACTTCTGCGGGATCGGGGCTGAACACGCGCTTGGCAATATCCACCTGACCCGGATGCAGCGACCACGCGCCGACGCAACCCATCAGGAACGCATTGCGGAACTGCTGCTCGCAAGCGTCATTGTCCTGAATGTCACCGAAAGGGCCGTAGAAGGGGCGAATGTCGTTCGACACGCAGGCATCGACCATTTTGGCAAACGTGTAGTGCCACAGGTCCTGCTGCGCATAGGCGCGCGGCTCGCCGTCTGTGCGCGGGTCTTCCAGCACACCGTAGCGCGGATGCCCGCCACCGACGCGCGTGGTTTTCATTTTGCGTGAGGCCGCAAGATCAGCGGGCCCCAGGCTCATGCCATGCATACGCGGCGAGGCCGCAGCAATGTCTTCGACATTCTTCACTCCCTGAGCGGTTTCCAGAATGGCGTGAATAAGCAGCGGCTTCTTGATCGAGTGTTTGGCTTCAAGCTGCGCCAGTAACTGATCGAGATAATGAATGTCCCACGCGCCTTCGACCTTAGGCAGCATGATCACATCGACCTTGTTGCCCACTTCC
>TARA_R110000868_G_scaffold181331_4_pt1 | contig 12414 bp, 19 predicted proteins | sample TARA_R110000868 | Tara Oceans TARA_R110000868 (sample SAMEA4397489) | marine metagenome | biome: Polar Biome; feature: [SRF] surface water layer (ENVO:00010504); material: water (ENVO:00002006), including particulate matter (ENVO:01000060) such as... | depth 5 m | reverse complement strand
CCAGCCGACCGGAGAATGCCGTGTGGATCGAGGCCCGGTATCAGGCGGCACGGGCCGCACGGAAGAGAGCGGCATAGATGGACAGCGCCGTCATGTTTTCACGGCAGTCCGACGAGTGGGCCACGCCACGCCCGGTCTTTGAGGCGCTCGATGCCGAGTTTGGCTTCACCCTCGATGCAGCGGCGACGGCGGTCAATGCCCGGTGTGATACGTACCTGACACGGGAACAGGACGCGCTCCAGTTGTCCTGGGGGCAACAGGCGGTGTGGTTGAACCCTCCGTATAGCCAGTGCGCCGTGTTCCTTGCGAAAGCCGCTGCGGAGGTCGCACAGGGCTGCACAGTGGTGTGCTTGGTTCCGAGTCGGACGGATACGCGGTGGTGGCACCGGCATGTCTGGGACGCAACCCGGCATCAACCCCGACCGGGCGTCGAAATACGGTTCTTGCCGGGGCGGTTGAAGTTCAGTGACGCCAAGAACGCCGCGCCGTTCCCGTCCGTGGTGCTGGTCTTCCGGCCCGTGTCTCCCGATAGTTCCCGTGCTGTCAACGGATGGAATGCGAGAGGGTTTTAGAACATGTCCCGATTTACATCCATCGCCGCATTTGTCCTTGCGCTAGTCCTTGTGTCGTGAGACAGTCCACCTAATGTCAGGCTACACGAAACTGTTCAACTCGATTTTGATGTCCTCCGTGTGGGAGGAGCCTGTGGACTCACGCATTGTGTGGGTCACGTTACTGGCGCTGGCCGACCAGCACGGCCATGTCGATGGCACCATCCGCAGCCTTGCCCGTGTGGCCCGTGTGTCCGTTCCCGCGTGTGACATCGCCATCACCACGTTCCTCTCGCCTGACCCGAATGACCGCAGCGGGGTGGCAGAGGGCCGGAGAATCGCGGCAGACCCAGGGGGGTGGGTGATCGTGAATCACTCCACTTATCGCCACAGGATGAGCGAAGACGAGCGCCGAGAGCGCGATAAGCTCAGAAAACGGTCTATTCGCGCTGTGTCCGCAGCGAGTCCGCTTGTGTCCGAGTTTGTCCGCGATGTCTCACAAGCAGAAGCAGAAGCAGAAGCAGAAGCAGACCAGAAGCAGATCAGACGAAAAGCACGAAAGAGCGTTAGCCCCGCGACAAGCGCGGAGCCGCCAGCCGATACCCGTCTGACGTTCAACACCACAGGCCGACCGACAGCGTGGCATCTCACACAGGCACAGGTGGATGACTGGGTGGGCGTCTATCCCGGCCTTGATGTTCTGGGCGAATGTCGCAAGGCCTCGGCGTGGCTGGCGGCGAACGGGCGCAAAACCGCGTCAGGTATGCCGCGTTTCTTGGTGAGCTGGCTGAATCGCACCACGAACGGGCTCGGACGCGCTGGCACATCCACCCGGCCCGGCAAGCCTGACCCCTGGGCCAACTTCTCGATGGAGGATGACGATGACCCGAAGTGAGTTCAAGACAGAGATGGACCGGCTGCGGGGGCTGCGCTTTCCCCCTGCCGTGATGGAGACGCACTGGGAAGGTTTGCAGGGCGTGGACATTGCCGACCTGCACCGGGGCGTCACACGCGCCATTCTCAGCCGGTCGGAGTTCCCTACTCCGGCGGAACTGAGGGCCGACGCCGACGCCGAGCGTGTGATACCCCGAGAAGGCCCCTCGCATGACCGTGGCGAGGTTTTGTTGGACGCGCCCATCCCCCTTGGCGTCTTGCCGGATGGAACCGTCCTACCAGCCGCTACGCACGCCTGGACGTATTCCTGCGAGAACTGCTCCGACTCGGGCTGGCAGTCGGTCTGGTGCGGGTCAGGCCGGTCAGCCCATGCCTGGGTGCAGGTGGCGGCTGATTGTGGGCGCTATATCACGCACGAAGGGCATGAGTTTTCCAGGAAATGCGCGTGTTGGGACACGAACCCCGTCTTGGTGGCAGCGCGGAACCGTCAGCGGAAATACGCCCAAGAACCTGCGGAGACGAAGCGATACGGGGGACGGCGATGACCTGTGCCCATTGCCGGGCAGCGGACGCAGGGGTGTGGCTGTGCGCGGGATGCAAAGACATGCCGCTGTGTCGAGGATGTGCCATCGAAGTCGGGTTGTTTGGCGTTGGCCCGGCCAAAGCCCTGACGGAACCAAAGAAGGTCTGGCGAAAGCGAGGAGAACAGCATGAGCGATGACGGACGGTGCAAAACGTGCGGCACGGTCACGAATCTCCCACCGCGCCCGACGCACGCGGAACGGGCGAAAGGGGCAATTCCCTACGACCTGTACGAAGCGCATCTCGACGTAGCCGCGAAGATTGAACGGCTAGCGCGGGAGGTGTGCGCGGAGTGGGACAACATCAACAACCCCGACGAGCTGGAGTTAGGTCGAACGATGGACCGCCTGCGGGCGCTGGTGCAGCCATGACACTGAGACAGGCCGTGGAGGCGCTGCGGAATGACATCGACGGCCCCAGTTCTGACATGCGAGTAGATGCGTCCTACGTGAAGGCGCGATTGACCGCCGCCCTCGCCCTCCCCGATGGGCCGAGGAAGTGTGGCGAGTGTCAAGGGTCGGGCCGCACCGACAACCACGTCACTGGTGAGGTTGAGTGCGGTTCATGCGAGGGGAGCGGTGAGCAACCCGAGGGGCCGGAGCCGCTGCTCAACGCCGCCCGTGCCGAGGCCGTGCTTGAGTATGCCAGTGAGGAAGATGCGTTCGTGGGTGGGCCATACGAAGGGGCGCATCGGGCGCATGCCGTGGCGTATGCGAAGGCGAAGGGCTGGCTCACGCAGGGGCCACACGAAGCACCAACTGCGTGCACAGATTGCCCTCGCTGCGGGGATCGCGTCCGCACATCAGACCTACGTTCATGGCAGGTGTGTGAGCAGACGCACACAGAGCCAGCCGAATACGAAGACGGCTGCATGAACTGTTGCCCACGGGAAGAACAATGATGAGAATCATCGCCATCGACCCCGGCCCCGAGCGCAGCGGCTACGTCGTGTTTGACGGGACGCAAGTGCTGGCGTGCGGGTGGGACACAACCCTCGACATCAGGAACCACTTCCATGAGTGGTTTCGTCACTTCGCCGCTGTTGTTTTTGAAGGCGTGGAGAGCTACGGTATGGCGGTGGGCGCGGAGACGTTTGAGACAGTGTTTGTGACCGGGCGACTCTACGAATTTGCGGCAGATATTTACGGAGAGGATCACGTCAGCCGCATCTACCGCAAGGCCATCAAGCTCCACCTGTGCGGGTCAGCGCGTGCGAAGGACGGCAACATCCGCGTGGCACTACTCGACCGTTTCGGCGGGGCCAAGGCCGCGAAGGGCACGAAGGCGGCACCGGGGCCGCTGTACGGCGTGTCAGGGCACTGCTGGGCCGCACTGGCCTTAGCGGTGACGTGGTGTGATCAGCAGGGAGGCACAGATGGATCACGATGACATGGTGAAAGTGCCGGAGGCGTTCACGGCTCATTCGGCGTGGCGGAAGGCGCGGCCTGTGTACACGGGCGTGCTGCGCTACTTCCCCGACGCGCTGATGGCGGTCGCACACTGCTCCCAGGTGGGTAACGACCAGCACAACCCCGGCCAGCCGGTGCATTGGGATAAGAGCTTGTCCGCAGACGAGGCCGACGCGTTGGTGCGGCATCTGCTGAAGGCCGGGACACTGGACACAGACGGGGTGCGGCACAGCGCGAAGGTGGCGTGGAGAGCGTTGGCGCTGCTTCAGCGCGAACTCGATGGAGAAGGGGCAGCATGAACGTGGGATTCTTTATTGAGAAGTTGCAGCGTGCCGTCGTAATGGTGAACAACCCCATGGACGTGACGTTCCGAGATGTGGCCATGCTCCAAGAAGCGGCAGAAAACATTATCGTCTCGTTGCGGTCACACGCCGCCGACGTGGCCCGTCTCCGTGCCGGGATCGCAGAGCTAGAGCAAGAGATGAGGGAAATTCATGACCGGCCTCTCGTATGGGGCATCACGGGTGGGCCGCTGACATGGGCGAATCGCCTCGCCGCCCTTAGGGAGGGATGCTGAGATGGCTGAGACAGTGATTCCAGAAGTAACGGTGCTGCACTGCCCGAATTGCGACAGCGACCTGTGGGTTGTGGCGCATCGTGTCTTGGCCGTGAAAGGCCACATCGCCGTCGAGAACAGCGAGTCCCGCGCTCATTCCTGTTTGTATTGCAGCTATACGTACGAGCAGCGCCTCCCGCAGAACGACGATGGCTGGCAGAAACGGTCGCAGCCCGTGGTGCCGCCCGTGATCGGAGAGGATGACGGGGCATGACATGCCCACGCTGCCACGGCACGGGCTGGCACGGCAGACCGAGGTCTATAGCTGCGAGTGAACGTCGCCGCTGCCTAGCCGTCTCTCTCGGGTCTCGGAATGAGTGGGGTCGAGCGAGTTCCCAGCCTTGGGCAGCGGCGAACACACCGAGTGTATCAGCGCCGACGCAGCAGGTCTGACACCACGCCCGTCAGGTCGAGCGGCTGGCTCGTCACCAGCCTGAGCAGCAGGTTCACACCCGCGATGGCCCCGACCTGGATGTTCTGATCGACATCCGGCAGCACTTGTCCGTAGTTGTTCGCCACGGACAGCAGCACTGCTGCCGCGTTGAACCACATCGTCTTGGAGAGAAACGCCTTCTTCATATGTCCGTGTCCTACTGAGCCGGAATTGGCCCGCCGACCGCGAGATTGCAGTTCGCGGGATTACCCTGCCCCGCGTCCGTGATGAATCCCTGCCCTGTTGCCACCGGCCCACCGTTGAGCGTCTCACCCAGGGGGCAGCGACAGTCTGCCAGCTTCACACCGTTCACCGACTTGGCGGGTGAACAGGCAAACGAGAAACAGTTGACGACGGGGGCGACGATACCCGGCACTCCCGCACACACCTGACCCGTCACGGTGGTCTTGGACAGCGGGGATGTGGCCCAGCCGTTAATGGCCTGCGGGATGTGTTGGCGGAAGCTGTAGAGGCTCCACACGCCGTTCTTGCTTGGGGCCGCGCAGGAGCCACGCATGTTGCCGCCCGTCACGTCCGCAATAGCCGCACCCTTCAGCACCGGGCACATGCAGGACATCTCCGGGTAGGACGCAAACCCGCCACCCTCGACCCGCGCCCGAATCATCTTGGGACTGCCGTCAGGATTCAGCACTGGGGTGCAGTTGCTGGCCGCACAGAGGGCGAAGTCACCCGTGCAAGCCTTGATACCCGCTGGCAGGGGAATGGGCGACTGGGCCGACGCCACACACGCCATCACGCACACCATCACACTGAGCAGCCAGACACGCTTGATCATGGAAATCCTGTCGCGTCTGCCATTGACGCTGCTGAGAATGTTTCCGAGGTGGTGACTCTGGGCGTCACGATGTCCAGCCAAACCAAATCGCCTGCCGCTACGCAGGCCGAGATGCGCTTCTGCACCTCTGTCATCGCGTCGAGCGAGTGCAGGATCTGCATCTCCGCACCCGTCTCGACCGAGAACACGCCGCGCTGCGTACCGACCAAAATGCAGCCCGTGGTGTCGGCCTTGTTGTTGTTGCCGGGGTGAATCCTGATGCCCTCAAACATTGGCACGGAATGCAGGATGGGGAGCATTCTTTGGAACCGCTGGCTGCGGCTGATCGTGACGCGATACGTCCCAGACGGGATGGCCGTATCCCCAATCAGCTTGACACCGTCAGGCCGCACAGGGTCTTCCAGCGTCTGGCACACGTAGCCGTCCTCAAACGTCATCGTGCCCAGTGTGCGGGAGTCGGTGCAGTCGTCCCGCACCATGTAAATGGTCATCGTGGTTTCACGAAATAGTAAATGATTGCACCCGCGACTGCGGATAACGCGCTGACGGAGATGGCGTTGTGGCGATTCGACCGGTCTTCCAGCACAGCAATGTGCTGCTCACTAGACCGCGTGCGGCCATTGAGCAGGTCAAGCCTGTCACTGATACCTGCCATCCCCGCCATCACCGCTGTGTGGCGCTCGTCCAAAAGCTGCTGATGCGGATCCATTAGATCGGCGTGCCCTGCATTGTCGCTACGGCTGTCCATGTCGCCTCATCTATTGATCCATGTGTGTCGTATTGCACAATGCGCCCGTGAGGACATGCCTCCGTGCTGTCGCCCTGTACGTTGTAGCAATACCTGCCATTGTCGCTGTAGAACCGCGACACGCGACTGGAGCCAGGAATCGGCGTGCCACCACCCGTGAACGTGCCCCCGCCGTCTACGCCCTGCGTCACCGGCACACAAAACGTGATCCCCGCGTAGTCTGCTTCAAAGATCTTCACCATCCCGGCATCGTCGGATACATGCGGGTTCTTGAGGTGCAGCGTCATCGCGCCACCCTTGAACTCGTCAGACGTGCCCCTGTCGCGCTCGGCGTTCTTGAACTGCATGAGGACGACTTCTTCTTGCCGTCCGTTGGCATCGATCACGTTGCCGCTGAACTTGCCCAGTCCACCGCCCGGCGAGGCGAACCGAATGGCCGGAGGATCATCGATGGTGCTGATGATCGAGACTTCGTTCTGCGACTCGCTGGTGATCTCGATATACCCACCTAGCATCTGCACCCTGATGGGTGGTGTCATCGTGTCCATGCGTTATTCCGGTCGTGGCGCATACGTCCACGTCGCCGTCACGGGATCATAGATGTCCCCACCCTGCGGAAGTGGAACGGTGTTGGTAATATCGACAAACAGATAGCTGCTGTCAGGTGGGACAGGGACGTTGCCATCGCCGCTCCATGTTGCGTAGCACACGTAGTCACTTGTCCGCGTTTCGGCAATCGTCGGCATTAGTAGAACTCCACAAGTTGAAAACCCCATGTGCCAGCGTAGGCGGCATCGTTGGAGCCACGCTGCACCTTCACGCTAGTGCTGGTGTCTAGAAAACAGTTACCCGGTGCTTCTCGTGGATCGCCATACGCTGCGGCGTTATACACGCATGTATTTCCAGTCAGTAAGAGAATCGACTTGTTCATATTCACAACAGTCACTGTCGTTGATGCATTAGTAACACCAGATACCGTGACTGTGCCTACCTGCTTCGACTTAATCACTCCCGGCCAATACTCAATGAGTTCCCAGTAAATAATTCTCGCATCGCCAGCCAACGCCGAATTGAACGTGATGGTCGTACTGTTGGTAAGCGTTGTTCTCCAAAAAATGGTCGCTGCTGTAGCTGTTGCCGCTGCTTGATAAGGCGTATTATTCATAGCCGTCAGGACAGCGTTTGACGTATCAACGGTTGTAATTGTCACTGTTCCTGATGCAGCCCCCGCCCCCATCGTAAACGAGCCACGCTGCACGGATCGCACAAACGACCGCATCCCAAATTGCGCGACCCGTGAGTCGAGCGCCGAGCCGGTGAGAATTTTCTGTGGGCCTTGTCGCATGAGACTACGGGGTGATGCGGTTGACGTAGCCAGATGCAGTGATGACGTTGGTCGTCGCGGCAAACACTTTGACGGTCAGCGCCACAGAACCACTGCCCAGCAAGGGTAATCCCGGCACTGCCATCACCAGTCCACTCTTGAAGGGTATCGTCAGCACGATGTTCTGGTTAGGCGCAGTTGCCCCGCCAAACTCAATCGTGGTCAACACATCAGCCGTGTGCGCGTTGTAGAGCCAGAGCCACACCTCGTCAATGATCGTGGCACTGGTGCCGGTGGTGTGAATCGTGGTGCCAGCCGTGGCTGTCGCAGCGACAAGCACGGCTTGCCCCTGCGTGGAACCGGAGAACGGGATCTTAGAAACTGCGTTTGCCATCTGTGACTCCTAGCCGAATGTCTGCATCTGAACGTAGTCAAGCCCGCCTACGGCTACTTGGAACGACGGCAACACGCCCACGCCATTATCGGTCAGCACAAAGCCAGCCGTAGACGGTGCAATCGACTGTTCTGCTCCCGTAGGCGTAGTGCCAGACGCCAGCACCGCGTAGGCGGTTGTAGCAGTAGCGCGTCCTGAGCCGCCTTGTGCGACCACCAGCGGGGTGTTCAGCCCGCCTGTCAGGGTGGTGGCACCAGTGATAGCCAGCGTGCCTGACACCGTCTCGTTGCCTGTGACGGTCAGCGCACCCGTCGCAACGGTTGAGGAGAGGGTCGTAGCACCAGTGACGCCAAGCGTGGTGGAGACAGTCGCGGCCCCGGTGACGGTCAGTGCGCCCGTAGCCACTGTCGAGGAAAGGGTGGTGGCACCAGTGACACCCAGGGTGCTGGAGAACGTGCCAGTGGTCGCGCCCACCGCAGCCAGCGTCGTAACACCAGTCACGCCCAGCGTGCCGCCAATCGTGGCGTTCCTCGACTGGAACAGGTCGCGGGGCCGACTTGCCCCCGACTTGCCAATGTCGTAAGTCGCATCGATAAATATGAGATCCTGCGCGATAGGGTTGGGGAGCGTGGCCGCAACCGCAGATGTAGCCGCCAAGATCAACGTCGAGGTGGTATCAGCCACACCCACCACACGCGCCAGCGCCGGAGCGGAGGTCGTAATCCCTCCCGCCGTAGCCGACACGTAGTAGGTGCTGCCCACCACCACCGCACTGGCCGTTGTCGCCAGACCCGCCAGCCGAATCGTGCCCGCCGTGTTGATGGGGATGGCCGACACCGCCATGCCAATCGACTGACAGGTGGTGCTGCTGACCGCAAAATCCGCATCGGTCAGATACCACAAACCCGGTGTCAGGGCAGGCGATTCCAGCCCCGAGGAGAGGTAGCACACCTGTCCAGCCGCAACGGCTACGCCGACCGTGCCCTGGATGTCGAGGTTGACCGCTGAGCCGGGCACAGACAGCACGTTGTCCTGCGTCCGAATCGTAGCTCCGGCGCTGGTCTTGTACACGAACTTCATGTTCGCGCCCGCCGCCAGATAGGCCACATACCGCCCTGCGCTGTCCGCGACAATCGGGTTGGCGTTCGCCACCGACAAGGCGGCGGTGGTGTACGTCGCCGCTGCGGTGGTCGTCCCAGCGGTGTAGGTGTAGATCAGCGCACCGGGAGACGCGACCCCGGTGTCGTCGAGGACCGTCTGAAAGGGCGTCGGAGTGAGTGTGCCTGCCATGTGCGTATCCTATCTTTGCCGAAAGGTTGTGCCAAAAGGCAAGTTGGTAACGACGCCCTTCCGCAAAGGATTATTCACAAGCGCAGCCGCAGCATTTCTGTTTGGAACGGTTTCGCTCGTATTCGTCGCTGCGCCTTTCATGCCTTGTATCTGTGCAATTCTTTTGTCCCATGCCAATTCTTCAACAAGAGGCAATTGAGTTGACGGAATGACAAAACTTTCACCAGCCAAAACTTTGGCTGCACGCTGTTGGCTTGCTAATTCCTCTGCATTAGCTTTCGTTGGCCCACTCAAAATGTCTTTCATTGTGCGAGGCCCACCCGCACCGCTTTGGGACGCATCAGGGTCTGGTGCAGCAAAAAACTTCTGGATCGTGGTGCGGATGATGCCTTTGTCCGACAAAGCAGACCGGACGGTCATTGAAGGCGGTGCCGCTTCAGTGCCATGGGCAAACAACACGGCATTGCGTGCCTCTGCGGCGTTTTCCGCTGCTTTTGTTGCGGCAATCTTTTGCTGTTTGGCCAGTGCGTTATCTGCGGCAATTTTTGCTTTTGATGCTTTCAATAAAGCATCAGTTTCATAATAGGAATTGGCCTTCCTCAAACTGTCTACAAAGTCTTGGCTAGCCTCTAAGCTCCTAGCAACTTCTAACCAGTGCTTCTGCGTCTCCGCAGCTTTCCGCACATCGTTAATTCGATCCCTGGTCAACTGTTTGGCGTTTGCCAAACGCTTCAATTCGAATTGCTTTTCCGCGTCAATCTCATACGCGCTGGTGGCTTTTACAACTCTCTCTTTGTAGTCGTCAGCCAGATTGGCGTTTTTCGCGTCTTGAAACTCTGTCTGTCGTTTCAGTGTGGCTTTGTCAGCAGCATCGTTCAGAAGGAAGTCTTCTCCTGCTTTCAAGTTCTTGGCTTCTTGTACCCATTGACGGAATGTTTCGCGTGCCGCCGCCGCTTCTTTCGCTGTGTTAGCTTTCGTAATTGCAGCAAGTTTCCTTTCACCCGCCGCTCGTTCAGCCGTAATCTGCTTGTATAGACCCGTGGTCCCGGTATCGTCTTGAAGAGCTTTCTGTTTTAGAGCCGTGGCTTCTTCGTAACGTTCCAGTCCTTCAAGACGCGCCACTTCTTGTGTCAATGTTTGACGATTTATGGCGGCGGTCTGCTGGTTATTGCTTTTCAGATAGCTCGACAGTGCTTTCCTAACACCAATCTCACCGCTTGCCGCAATGGCGGCATTGACCGGACTGCCAGATCGTGCGTACTCCAATCCTCCCGCTCCAAGAGCAGTCACAACTGGATTCGTGGCCACTGTTGCAGCAATCCGTGGGGCCGACGGATGCATGGACGAGGCAGCAAGCATACCGGTAGGAATGCCGACTACTGTCTTTGCTAACTGACGCTGGTCTTCAGTCAGACCCAATCTTTTGCCAAGGACATCAGTGACAGGTTCGCTACCCTTCGCTCCACCCACACCCAACAATGTGGCCAGCGTGGCTCGACCAGGTGCGCTTTCAAAAACCTTACGAACTTTTCCCGCTCCACCCACTGTTGCCACATCTAGTCCCGCGCCAATGGCGTCAGCAACAGCGGTATACGGCCTGCCTTCTTCAAGACTTGACGCTGCCGCTTGCACACCGCGACTACCTGGAATCAAATTGACAGTGCCTTGCGCGGCACCTTGAGCAGCGCCTTTCAGCATGGCAAAACGCACATTGGGATCGCCATCACGCAGGTTGCGGTAAATGTCAGCAATCGCGCCGGGAATTTGTCCGCCACGCTGCAAAACTTCACGAATACCCTGCCCACCTGCGTACCCAAGATATCTTCCACCAGGCACTCCTGAGAGTGCCGTTGCAAGCGCAGCTGGAGCAAGTTCGGCAGCAGTGTCTTTCACATTACGCAAAGTAGACGTAATGCGGCTCTCTGGAGGTTTGTTGGCCGGTGGTTTAATATTTGAATCTGTCTGCACATTGTCGGAATCAAACTTTTGCACAAAGGCCGCAACAGCCGATGGTTCTACACCAGCGGCCTGCATTTCTGCAACAAGCTCTGGCAATGTTTTTTCCATTACTTCTTTTTCCTTGCAGCAGCTATTGCAGCCTCAGCAGCGGCCAATGCGGAAGGAGAAGCTGTGCGAGGAGGAATCACAGCATTGCCGCCAGGATTGGCATAGGTCTTCATGTAGCTTTCAACCCCGTCAAGACGTCCTTGAAACAGGCCAATCGAGGAATTGGCTGACAGCAAATCCGTCATGTAGTTGATCATCTGGATAGACCCACCGCCACGCGCACCACCGTGGACTCGTCCTACACCCGATGCCATCAGTTTTAGATTGGCTGTAAATCGCCCGACAAGTCTGTCCACATCCCTATTGCTCAATTTCGGACTACTGGGCATCGGATCTTGGCTGATTTCTTTATCCAGGTCTGCACCAAACTTCGTTAACTTTGCTTGTGTTAGCGAAATCGCTTCGGGTGAGTCTGAAAAATCTAACGTGCCCATTTTCGCCAAAGCTGCGCTGATGCGACTTTGAAGCGGTCCAAACAAGCCTAGTGCGTCTAATTTGTCAGCATCAGCACGCAAGTCTGTGATATGAGGCAGAATCGCTTTGGCTCCTTCAGACATGGTCCGCGTGCTGGTGCTTAAGGGCGCACCCATAGGCGATCCATCTGGATAAAGAACACGTTCGCCTGTATTTGTCCTCTTATCCACTGCATACACGTTCCCATCTCCACCAGTAACAAAATGAGGTGTAGGTGGGCCTTCAATGTGTGTATTAATGGCGTTCTGCTTGTTATACGCCATGATCTGTGCGTGTGTAAGACCATTGCGATCTCGCAATCCTATGCTTCGGGCATACGTATCAAGATTCTGTTCAGCAAGACTGACATCAGGCGTAGTCTTTTTATACCACTCAGTAAAGTTTGTGCCAGCAGGGATAGAGCCATTTTTGATCCCTAAGTCAAAATCTGCTTGTGCTTTGTTCAGTAATTGCAACGCGGCAGTACGCTCAGGTAGAGGCTTGGTAAGACCGCTGCTATACACTGTGCCAAAAGCACCAACTTCTTGGCTATTTTCGCTAAGAACCTTCATGGGCATCTGCGCTTCTGCCGCCGACTTCAACCCTTGCAACTTTGCTCGTTGCTGAGAGGAAGACAATGTTTTAAGGTCTTGCAAAAACGACGCAATTTTGTCGTTGCCCAGTCGATCTCCCCATGCAGCCGCAGCCACTTGTGCAATGTCGGTCATGCGTGACCCAGGGTTTTGATCAACATACGCCAAAATGCTGTTAGCTAATGTGCCAAATCCCACTTGCTGAGACTTATCAAACGCTGATTTTTTGGCATCATAATCAATCAACGATTCATTGATGTCAAT
>TARA_R110000868_G_scaffold101403_1_pt1 | contig 12417 bp, 13 predicted proteins | sample TARA_R110000868 | Tara Oceans TARA_R110000868 (sample SAMEA4397489) | marine metagenome | biome: Polar Biome; feature: [SRF] surface water layer (ENVO:00010504); material: water (ENVO:00002006), including particulate matter (ENVO:01000060) such as... | depth 5 m | reverse complement strand
CCCGCCGATGGTTGCGGTCTGAAAAACAGCGTCTTCGCGTCGGGTGATGGCGGTGAGGTGAAAGACCGGGTTCTGCTTCAACCGGCCATAATAGCCGACATATTCGCCGTACGGTCCCTCCGGCTCGGTCCAGCCATTGGCGTCGAGATAGCCTTCGATGATGTATTCGGCATCGGCGGGCACGAGCAGATCGCTGGTCACGCATTTCACGACCGGCACCGGCGCGCCGCGCACGGCGCCCATCAGGGCCAGTTCGTCCACGGGCGGGGTCATGGCCAGGGCGGCGATGGCGTCCGCCGGGTGATATCCGACCGCAAACGCCACCGGCAGGCGGTCGCCGCCGCCCTGGACGCCGCTATAAATCGCCCGCAGGTCGCTGGGCGCGTTGAGGTCGATGCCCGCTTCCCGGCGGCCGCGCAGCATCAGCCGCCGCATGCCGACATTGGTGTGTCCCGTCGCGGGGTCGCGGGAAAAATCGAGCGTCGCGGAAATATAGGGGGCGCCGTCCTGCCCGTGCTGCAGGTGAACCGGCAGGGCGGTGAGGTCGGCTTCGTTGTCGCGCTGGATGACCTGATGCACCGGCGCATCGGCCGACGCGATCTCGACAGGCGCGACCGGTGCGCGAAGGCGTTTCGTCGTCTCCGCCAGCAGGTCGCGTTCCGCCACGCCGAGCGACAGGGCGAGGCGCCGGCGCGACCCCATGATGTTCCCGGCCAGTTCCTGTGCGTCCGGGCCGGCGCGGCGGAACCACACGCCCTGAGGATTGCCTTCGAGCCGCCCGGCAACGGTCGATAGTGGCGTTGGCGTGTTATCTACATCGATCTCGCCCTGATCCGCCATGGATTCGAGGTAACGGCGAAAGCGGAATTTCTCGGTGTCCGGGGTCATGGGGTTACTCCTGTCGCCTCGGCGATCATTTCCCAGAACGAATCCGGGGATTCGACATGGGCGTTATGGCCGAGACCGGCGAGTTGCCGGGCGTCGTTGTCCAGCGTGCGCAGGTCGTCTGCAGATACCATGCGGTCATGTTCGCCCGCTGCCAGCACGACCGGCGCCCGCGCTGCGCGGAATATGTCGGGCGTGTCGGCATAGGCGACGGCGGCCGCACGGTTATCCGCCGCGAGACGCCATTTGCCGTCTTCCTCGACGATGCCCGTCCGCGCGAAGGCCGATGCCGGGTCGGCGATGCCTTTCAGCCCGGTGACGAGGACGAACCGCTCGCGGGCTTCCGCTTCGCTGTCGAACCAGCGTACCGGCATATCGATCAGTTTTGCGATCCCGGCGTGTTCGTCCGCTGTCCAGCCGACCTTGACCCCGGCGGTGACGACGGCTTTCGGGTGGACGCCGAACCACCCGGATGCAAGCAGGATACCAACCAGTCCGCCCATCGAATGGCCGGCGAGGTACAGATCGTTGCTGTCGGACACCAGCGCCGCCATGTCCGCCGCATGGGTGGCGATTCCATAAGTCGTCGCATGATCGGACCGGCCGTGGCCGCGCATATCCGGGACAATCCAGCGGCCGGGCCATTTGCGGTCCAGAATATCGCGCAGTCCGCCCCAGATTTCCCCGGTGCCGGACAGTCCGTGCATCAGCAGGATCGTCGGCCCGTCCGTCTGTCCGCCTTCCTCGACCCAGAGGTCGATGGCGCCGACGGTGCGGAGGCTCATCGGCCTTTCCAGTCCGGTTTGCGCTTTTCGCGAAACGCTGCATTTCCTTCGCGGGAATCCTCCGACTGGATCAGGATCGACTGTCCCAGCCGTTCGATCAGGCGCCCCGTTTCGGTGTCGGTGTTCTGGCAGGTATTGATCACGTGCTTCGCCATGCCCAGCGCCAGCGGTGCGCGGTCGACCAGGATACGGGCGAAGGTCAGCGTGCCTTCGAGCAGGTCGTCACGGGAAAACACGCGGTTGACCAGTCCCCAGTTTTCGCCGGTCGCGGCATCGACCGGCAGGGTGGTCATCATCATTTCCTTCAGGCGGCCGATGCCGATCATCTGGATCATGCGCGATGCCGCGCCGGACGCCGGGATGACGCCGATATTGTTTTCCGTCAGCACGAATTCCGCGTCTTCGGCCGCCGTCCGGAAATCGCTGGCAATGGCGATTTCGACGCCGCCACCGGCACAGATGCCGTTGACCATGGAGACCACCGGCTTTTCCAGATTTTCAAGATCGTCGAGCATTTCGTGGTTGGCCCGCACATAAGCCCGGTATTGCGGGGACGGCAGATTGTTTTCGTAATCGAGCCCGAGGATATCGCGCCCGGAACAGAAACCGCGCCCGGCGCCGGTGATGATCAGAACCCGGATTGCGTCATCGAAACCGACCTTCCAGATCACGGACCGCATTTCGCGGATCATGCGTTCGTCGAATGCGTTCAGTTTTTCCGGCCGGTTCAGTGTCAGCAGGCCGATATTGCCCTCGATTACGTCGAAGGTGACGGTCTCGAAGGAGGCCGGATGGTCGATAAATCCAAGTGGTTTTCCGTCCGCACCGAGGCGGACTGTCGGTGCGTCCGACATATTTTTTATCCCCGTTGTTAAGGGGATATCATGTCCGGCATCTCGGGCCAGATCAACCGCCCCGCCGCGTAAAGCCCCGTTCGCATTCGCTCTGCGCGTTCACCCGGGCATTGACGAATTCGGACATGAAGTCGTTCACCGGTGCGAGGTCGTCGAACGGCTCCGAAATCGAGAGCAGAATCCGCGAATGACCCAATCCGGGGAACAGATGGGTCCGCACGTCGGTCCCGGCAGTCTGCAGTGCTGTTGCGAACCCCGTCGTGTTCCAGGGGTAGACGGTTGTGTCGCGCTCTCCGTGCAGAAGCAGAAAGGGCGGCGTCCTGCCGGAAATCCGCCGCACCGGCCGGGCGATATCGGTATTTTCGAGACCGGCGAAAACGGGGCGGGTAGAGCGATAGTCCTTCGGATCGAAGACATAGGGACCGGCAAGGCCGATCACGCCGCAGATGGTGTCCGGCGAAAGGCCGACGCCGTCCAGGTGGCCAGCGTCCACGGTCAGCAGTGCTGCGATATGCGCGCCGGCAGAATGTCCAGCGACAAACAGCGGGCGGGCGTTGCCGCCCGTTCCGTCCAGATTGTCGCGTACCCAGCGCAGCGCCCGGGCGGCATCGGTCATGAACGCCGGAAACGTAACTTCCGGGTACAGCCGGTAATCCGGAATGACCACCGTGAAGCCCCGGCGGGTGAGGGCCTCGCCGACGAACCGGTACTGTTGCCGTTCGCCGGCTTTCCAACTGCCGCCGTAAAAGAAGACGATGATGGGGCCTGAAGCCGTCGCGGGCGCGGGCGGACGGTATATGTCGAGCCGCTGTCGGGGCAGGCCGCCATAGGACACGTCCGCTGTCAGCCCGTATTCACCGGCGGGAACGAGAACGTCGAGCATGTTCAGCGGCGAACAGCCGGTTAAAAAGGTCGCGGCGAGAAGGGTCGTCGCAATCGGGTGGCGGAACAGCACAGCGTATTTCCTTAACGAACGGCAGGAGCCTCACCTTGATACGCACGGGACCGTCCTTCGGTTCAGTCGGGACGGATCGTCATTGTGGTCTTTCCGCCGTCACACCGGATCTACGGCCGATACGCGACCGGCAGATTACGGCAGCAGGACGCTCATTCCCGTCGTGGCGCGGGATTCCATGTCGCGCTGGGCTTGCGCAGCGTCTTTCAGCGCATAATGCTGGTTCACCGCGATGCGCACTTCGCCCCGCAGGACGACATCGATCAGATCGGCTGCCCGGTACATGACTTCTTCCCGGTTCCTGAGATTCCAGTGGAACGCGGCACTGGTGACGTAAAGCGAGCCCATCTCGTTGAGACGGAAGATATCCAGGGGCGGCGCCGGCCCGGATGCCGAACCGAACGATACCAGCGTGCCCTTGGGGCGGAGCGACTGCAGGGATGCCTCGAAGGTGTCTTTTCCGACCGAGTCGAAGACCACGGGGACGCCTTCGCCGCCGGTCAGGGCGCGGACACGGTGCGCCAGAGTGCCCATGTCGCCGACCAGGGCATGGTGGCAGCCGTGCCGCAGGGCGATGTCGGCCTTGGCGTCGGAACTGACGACACCGATAACCCGCGCGCCGAGATAGCGCGCCCACTGGCACATGATCGTCCCGACGCCGCCCGCGGCGGCATGCACCAGGATGGTCTGTCCGCGCTTCACGGGAAAGACGTCGTGCATCAGGTAATGCGCCGTCAGGCCCTTGGTGATCATGGCGGCTGCGGTTTCGTCGGAAATTTCGCCCGGCAGCAGAATCAGCCTGTCCGCCGACAGGACCCGGGCGTCGGCATAGGAGCCGCGGGGCAGGGAAGGGCCGCCGCTCGAATAGGCGACCCTGTCGCCGACCGCCAGATGCGTCACGCCTTCGCCGACGGCCTCGATCGCGCCCGCGGCTTCGCCGCCGATGACATGGGGCAGCGTCGGAACCGGATAGCGGCCGGTGCGCGTATGGATATCGGCATAGTTCAGGCCGATGGCTGTGTGACGGATCAGGACTTCGCCGGGGCCGGGCTCGCCGAGTTCGATTTCCTCGAACCGGAGAACCTCCGGGCCGCCATATTCGTGGATTCGGATCGCCTGCGCCGTCATTGCCATGTTTCGCTCCCTGAAGTCAGGAGCGGAGCCTAAAACGGTACGGTCAGGCCGTCCATCATACTATCGCAGTTTACCAGCTCGACCTTCTTCCAGTGAATCCGGTACGTGCCGTCGATGGATTCCAGCCCGTGCCACAAGGTGCCGCCGAAATGCCTTTGCCTGTTCCGGCGGTATTCGATCATTTCGAACTTGGAGCGGACGGTCAGGATATTCTTCGATTCGTCTTCCAGCGTTGCGTTGGCGACGATACGACTGGTCCGGGCAACCGGCGTCTGCGTGTGCAGCCTGCCGGCCATCAGGCGGCGGACCCGTGTTTCCAGCAACCGCCGGTCGTCGTACATCAGCGAAATCGTCGTTTTCGGATCGGACTGGCCTTCTTCGATGGGAACCCAGTACCACGCCTGTTCGGTGAACAGCGCGAGCCAGTCGTTCCAGCGGCGCTCGTCCAGTATCCGGGCTTCGGAGATGAGAAAGGTTTCGATTTCCGCAGGTGCTTTGTCAGACATACCGGGGCTCCCTATGCGGCCGTCATGTAGGCGAGCCACGCATCGTACATGTTGCGGATATAGACCTCGCTGGTTGAATCCCGGCCCTTCTTTCCGCCATGGGCGTCCGGCTGATCCGACTGGAAGCCGCGCCCGACCTCGATCCATTCGGCGCCGCCCGCGTTCACGCCGACACCGATCCGGCCATAGGTCTCGAGATCGTCCGTCAGGACCAGCGAGCCCGTGCCGTTGGTTACGTTCGAAAACGCAACCGTATCTTCGAACATCTTTTCCGGCGCGCCCTTCAGGCGGAACGAATAATTGTACACCTCGGTGCGGTTGACCGAGATCGGGTGGACGACCCGAAACTGGCGATACTGGCTCATGAAGGAAATGTTCGGATAGATATTCGAATTCCAGCGAGTCACTTCCAGGATGCGCTGGGTTTCCGCGGCGCCCTTCCTTTTTTCCAGTTCGGCGATGTATTCCGCGAAAAGCGGGTCGCGCTTCGCGGCGACGAGTTTGTCGTCGTCGTGATAGTCGCCGAGGAAGGAGTGGCCGTTCGGATACGTCCAGATTCCAACCTCTTCCAGCCAGAACTTGTAGGGCGCGCCGTTCTGGCGCATCTGCCGGACGGCGATTTCGCCGGCGCCGTCGGTATATGTTGTGTCGTCCTGTTGCCGGGCAGCTTCCGTCGACGAATCGTGGACGAAGAGCGGGTGGGCGGCGTCGCACAGGTTTTCCAGGTACAGTTTCCAGTTGCCGTCATAGGCGTGTTTGAAAACGCCGCCGGCGACCTCCACATCGCCGTCCGGCGCGCGGTCGACCATGTCGTCGAACGAGGTCGTCATGTACCCGAGGAAGTCGGTCAGGCCGGGGCCGTCCGTGGCGAGTGATCCGAAGACGAAACCGCGATAGCTTTCGACGCGGGGGACGGCGACCATCGCGGTGCCGGGCGCATTGGTGTCGAAATGTTCGGGATAGCCGTGTTCCAGCGGTATGCGGATAAGTTTGCCGTCGGTGCCGTAGGTCCAGCCGTGATAGCAGCAAACGAATTCTTCGGCATGGCCGCTGTCGGCAGGGACCACCATGGCGCCGCGATGGGCGCATTGATTGTGTATCAGGCGAATGCTGCCATCGGAGTGGCGGACAAGTACCAGGGGACGCCGGCCGATCCGGGTGGTGATGAAATCGCCCGGCTCCCTGATCTGGCTTTCATGGCCGACATACACCCAGGCGCGGTCGAAGATGCGTTCCATCTCCATCTCGAAGATATCAGGATCTCCGTATACCCGCCGGTGGACCCGTCCCGGCTGAATGAGCCCGGCGACGTCGATGGCAGAGGCAGACACCATTTTGTTCTCCTGTCGCGAATTGCTGCTTTTGAATAACGATACTGTACGGTATAGTATCGTTATGGAGACTACGAGTCAATTGACTGACAGGCGGACGTCCCGCCGGGTGCGGAATGCCGAGGACAAGCGCCGCGCCATTCTTGACGGCGCGCGCGCGGTGTTCATGGCGAACGGTTTCGGCGGTGCGAGCATGGATGCCATCGCGGAAACCGCGGGCGTTTCCAAGATGACGCTGTATCGCTATTTCGACAGCAAGGAAGCGCTGTTCGCCGGGCTGATCGAGGCCTCGTGCGAGAAAATACTGGAACGGGATCCGTCGGCGCCGCTTGAGGGCCTGCCGCTGAAGTCTGCGCTGACGCGCTTCGGCCGTCAGCTTCTCGAAACGGTGTATGCGCCGGAAACGCTGGCACTGCACCGGATCGTGATCGCCGAGGCGAACCGTTTTCCGGCGCTCGGGGTGCTGTTCTACAGGTCGGGACCGGAACGGAACATCGCCGCGCTGGCCGAATACTTTGACGGGCAGGCGGCGGAATCCGGTTCCGGCATCGCCGATCCGCGCAAGTCCGCCGAGGAATTTTTCGAACTCGTCCGGGGCTACACCCATCTGCGTCTGCTTCTGGGGGTGGATGCGGCGCCGGATGCCGCCGCGCGCGCCGCGCAGGTGGACCGCGCCGTCGGGACGTTTCTTAAAACCCTGTTCCCTGAAAGGCACGGCCCCGACCCCGGCTGACTCACGTCATGGAACGGTGTGCTTTTGTCGCGGTCTGTGTGCTAAACTGGTCCCGCAGAATTCAGCGAGCCACATTCGGAGACAGATCATGAATGCCACCGCCGTCCGTGATATCGAAGGCCCGTCGTTGCGCGAGCGCGTCAGCGAAGAAGAATGGAAGGTCCGCCAGGACCTGGCAGCCGCCTATCGCCTGGCACATTTATACGGCTGGACCTCGACCCTGATCTACAATCATATCTCGGCGCGTGTGCCGGGGCCGGATCACCATTTTCTGCTCAACCCGTTCGGGCTGCGCTGGGACGAGGTGACCGCGTCGAATCTCGTGAAGATCGACCTCGAGGGCAATATTCTCGATGACACGCCGTACAAGATCAACAACGCGGGCTATACCATTCACAGCGCGATTCACGCGGCCCGTGGAGACGCGATGTGCGTCATTCATACCCATACGGAAGCGGGCATGACCCTGTCGGCGCTGGATGACGGCCTGATCTATACCAACCAGGACGCCATGATGTTCTATGGCCATACGGCCTATCACGATTTCGAGGGCATCGCGCTGGACCTCGGCGAACGCGAACGCCTTGTTCAGGACCTCGGCGACAAAAAGGTGATGATCCTGCGCAATCACGGGCTGCTGACGACGGGACACACGGTCGCCGACGCCTGGGTACAGATGTATTTCCTCGAAAAGTGCTGTTCGGCACAACTGAAGCTGCTGGCTGCGGCTGCGGCGACGGGCCAGAAAATCCGCTATCCGTCCGAGGAAGTCTGCGCGCATACCGCAAAGCAGTATGACGATGCGGGCTGCGGCGAACGCGAATGGCCGGCGCTTGTCCGTCAGCTTGACGATGTGACAACCGATTATAAGTACTGACACATGACGGCCACTGTCGATGAAATCGCCCCGGATCTGTTCCGGATCACGTGCTTTAACGATGCCGCGAATTTTCAGTTTTCGTCGTTTCTCGTCCGCGATGACGAACCGCTTCTGTATCATACGAACCTGCGCGGTTATTTTGATGAAATTCTGACCGGTGTCCGCTCGGTTCTCGATCCGGCGACGCTACGCTGGGTGGGGTTCAGCCATTTTGAATCGGATGAGTGCGGCGCGCTGAACGACTGGCTTGGCATTGCGCCCCATGCCGAACCGGTCTGCAGCTTCGTCGGCGCCCGGACCAGCATCGGAGATTTCGCGGACCGCGCGCCGCGCGTGCTCGAAGCGGACGAGCGGCTCGAGACCGGTTCGCACAGGTTCCGGGTGCTCGAGACCAAGCATGTCCCGCATGGCTGGGACGCGAGCCTGCTGTACGAGGAAACGGATTCGACCCTGTTCTGTTCCGATCTGCTCGGCCAGGGCGGAAATGTCGAGGCGATGTACGAGGGCGATATCGTCGGCCGGTCGGACGATTACAATACGCGCCAGTCGCAGGGACCGATGGCGGGTGCGGTTCCGTTTACCAGCGAAACGCGCCCAATCCTGGACGGGCTGGCCGCGTTGAATCCGAAGACCCTTGCCTGTATGCACGGGTCGAGTTTTTCGGGCGACTGCGCGCAGGCATTGCGCGATTTCGGCGAGGTGCTGGAGCGCCTGAGCGGCGACACGACACGCTAGGGAGATTGGAATGGTCGAGAAAATTACCAAGACGGAAGAAGAATGGCGGGCGCAGCTTACCGACGAGCAGTTCCATGTTACACGCCAGCACGGGACCGAGCGCCCGTTCACCGGCGAATACGACGGGTGCAAGGACGAAGGCACCTATAAATGCGTGTGTTGCGGCAACCCGTTATTCGAATCCGATCACAAGTTCGATTCCGGCACCGGCTGGCCCAGTTTCTTTCAGCCGCGCGATGATGATGCGGTTGAAACCCAGACCGACCGGGCATTGTTTATGACGCGGACGGAGGTGCATTGCGCCCGGTGCGACGCCCATCTCGGCCACGTTTTTCCCGATGGGCCGGCGCCGACGGGACAGCGCTATTGCATGAATTCCGCGTCGTTGAAGCTGGAGCCGAAAGACGGCTGAGAAAAAAACCGGTTCGGCGTTTCAGTATGCCGCGTAGGACTTTTCTTCGATAATCGCTGCGCCGAGAATTGTATTGATGGTGCGCTTGATCTCGGACCGCACATCGTTCAGCCGATAGACCGAGCGGGCCAGGTCGATGAAGACCGGGCCGAAATCCTGCCGCCGTTCGCAATCGCGGATGGCGTCCTCGGTTTCCCAAAGCCGTTCATTGACGTCTTTCAGACGTCCTGACAGTTCCGAGATCTGACCCGAGGTTTCGATCGCGAGGTTGAGCGCATTGGTCAGGGTCGCCAGTTCGTAAGTGACGTTCGCGTGTTTCATCGCGTCGTCTATCCGCTCGGACTTGATCTGCAGGATCGTGATCTTGTCGATCAGTTCCCCCGGCGCGGCGTCGATTTTCACGGACGGAATGTGTCCCATTACATGTCCTCCGTCACGGCAGTAGCGATCCGGTCGAAAACGCCGCTCCAGCCGCCGGCGGTTTCCTGCCGAAAAAGACGCATGCTCGAATACCACGGCGACGACTCGCCGTTCAGTCCCCATCGCCAGTCGGGCAAATGGCACAGTGCGACGTAAACGGGAATTCCGGCGGCGCCGGCAAGATGTGCGATTGCGGTATCCGACGTCACCACGAGATCCAGCGACGCCATCACGGCGAGCGTATCGACGAAGGCGCCGTCCCGGTCCATGTCCGGTGTCAGGTCGGTAATCCGGTCGCGCCACGGCATTTCCGAAATCTGCTCCGCGCCGTGGCCCTGCTGCAGGCTTACAAGCTGTACTTTGTCGAGCCGGGCGAGAGGTTCGAAGCTGAGCAATGGTAGCGATCGTCTTCCGTCATTCTGGTAGTCCGTGCTGCCCTGCCAGGCGATGCCCACGCGGCGGCCCGGAGTCGGGTCCAGCCGGTCGGCCCAGCGTGCGATACGGGCCTTTTCCGGCCGCAGGTAGCACCCATCTTCGGGTTCGAACGGCTGTGCATCGTGGAAGAGCCGGGGCAGGGAAATAAGCGGCGACTGCACATCGTGCGGGGGTTTCTTGTCGAGGGCGACAAGGCGTATGCCACCGGCATATTCCTGAAGCAGCGGGATCAGGCGTGCCGGGCAGGCGAATACGACGGAACCGTCTACGTCCTGCAGGCAGGACAGATACCGGGCGAACTGCAATGTGTCGCCGAGGCCCTGCTCCGCATGGACGAGAAGCGTTCGCCCGGCCAGGTCTTCGCCCTGCCATTGCGGACGGTCCACGGATTCCATTGCAAAGCCCGGAAGCATCGCCCGCCATTCGTATTCCTGCCAGCCGTCGGCGTAGTTCTCCGTCGCCAGCAGGGTAAGGGCGTAATTCCAATGCGCTTCGGCGTTATCGGGGACGGCTGCGATCGCTTTCCGATAGCGCTCGATCGCGGCGTCGTAACGGCCTTGTTCCTTCAGCGCGGCACACAGATTGATCTGGGCCCGCATATGCTCCGGTTTCTCATAGACGACCCGGCGCAGAATTTCTTCGGCTTCCCGGTACCGTTCCGATGCAACAAGACCGCTGCCGAGGTTGAATTGAAGCTCGACGTCCTGCGGGCGCATCTTCAGGGCGCTTTCGAAGCAGATAACCGCTTTTCCGGCTTTCCCGGCGGCCTTGTAGGCGGAACCGAGATTGGAATGCGCTTCCGGCGAATTCGGCAACATGGTCAGCACCATCCGGTGCGCCTTGATGGCATCCTTGTGCCGCCCGAGGGCTTTAAACGTATTGCCGAGGTCGCACAGGATTTCAGGTCGCCGGGGGTCGAGCTTCGCGGCCTTTATCAAAAGCTGGACCGCCCGCTCCGATCGTCCGTTTTTCTGTGCAAGCAGGCCGAGCATGTGCAGGGCGCCGACATTTTCGGCGTCTTTCTTCAGGACTTTCCTGTAAATCGTCTCCGCCTTGTCGAACCGTCCGCCCCGGAAATAGGCGAGCGCGGCCGCAAGTTGCTCGTCGGCATACAGCCCGCGGCTGTTCTCTCGGTTCAGAGCAGTTGCAGTTACGGTGGACATCGTGTCCTCGGATCAAAGGCAATTTCGCTGAACCGAGGATACGCTGTAATCCTTTACAAAGCCTTGCGTCAGGCCGCTGCCGTTGCGGTCATTTCCACGCGGATTTCAGGCGCTGCCAGCGGTGCGCCGACCGTCGTTCGGGCCGGCGCGTTCGCCCCGTCCACCCAGGCATCCCATGCTTCGTTCATCTGGCTGAATTCAGCCATATCGGCGAGATATATGGTAACGGAGAGCAGTTTCGACTTGTCGGAACCCATTTCCGCCAAGGTCGCGTCGAGCCGCTCCAGAACGTCGATTGTCTGCGCTTTGACGGCCGCATCGCGGTTCCGGGCAACATGGCCCATGGTATAGATGGTATCGCCGTGGCGAACGGCCTTGCTCATGCGGGGGCCGGGGTCGATTCTCTGGATATCGGACATGGGCATCTTTCTGTCGGTGGGGTTATGTTGAACAGGAAGAGATGTTTTGGCGCTACGTGCGATGGCCGTCAACGGTGCGGTTCTGTATTGTCTGCCGCCATGACGACCAACAGGGGATAACGCGATGATTTTGGTGACCAGCGCCGGCGGAAAGACCGGTCGTGCGATGATTGCGGCTTTTGCTGCCGCCGGTGAACCGGTGCGGGCGATGCTGCGCCGCGCAGACGCGGATGACGAATTGCGCGTGCTTGGCGCCGCCGAAGTCGTTCATGGCGACCTGACCGATGCTGCAGCCGTGGCCGCGGCCGCACAGGGCTGCCGGGCGATCTATTACATCTGTCCGAACATGACCGAGGACGAAAAAGTCATCGGCGACAATGTCATCGCGGCGGCGAAGGCGGCGGGAACGGAACGGCTGATGTTTCATTCGGTTCTGCATACCCAGGTGCAGGCCCTGCAGCATCACTGGAACAGGATGTTCGTCGAAGAAGCGATTGTCGAATCCGGGCTGCCCTACAGCATCCTGCAGGTCGGATCGTATTATCAGAACATGCTGCCCGGATGGGCCAAAATGCGGGAAACGGGGGTCCATGCGATGGCTTACGAGGTCGAGGCGCCGATGAGCCTTGTCGATCTCGGGGATGTCGCCGAAGCCGCCCTGAAGATCCTAAACGATCCGGGATGTGCGAACGGTATTTTCGAAATCTGCGGACCGGTTATCACGCTGACGGAAAAGGCGAAAATTCTGTCGGCAATTCTCGGCCGGCCGG
>TARA_R110000868_G_scaffold50875_2_pt1 | contig 12418 bp, 30 predicted proteins | sample TARA_R110000868 | Tara Oceans TARA_R110000868 (sample SAMEA4397489) | marine metagenome | biome: Polar Biome; feature: [SRF] surface water layer (ENVO:00010504); material: water (ENVO:00002006), including particulate matter (ENVO:01000060) such as... | depth 5 m | reverse complement strand
GTTTTTTTAACATTTGTTTACAGATTTTAACACAAATTTTATGCTCTGAATGGTCAGTAAACGAAAATTATTGTGCTGATTTACAGCAATTTAAAAAATAATTGCATTACACATTTTTTTATTAGAATTATTTAAAAGTAATTAGCGGTCAGAATCACAACACGATTCAATTGTTCTTTGACATATCGAAACACACACACGAAGCCTAACGGCAGTAAGTCCTTGTAATATCCTACCATAGTAGTTGAGGCATCGAAAGAGGGATATATCTTTCAGCAATCGTATTAATAGTAATGTGAGTCTTTTCGAGTACCAATTATGTTAGCGGTTACAAGTCCGCAAGCAATAGTGAGGGGGTGAGGAGCGATGTTCCTCACTTGTAAACTAACTAACAAACAATATGAATCACATCGTAAAATTACAACAAGAAAACAAAGCATTAAAACAAGCTATTGAAGATGCTATTGAAATGACTATTGGATTGCAACAATACTACAATAGTGATAAGTTTAAAGGCATAGATAATGACTATGCTCACGTTACAACAGATGTTTATCCAAAAATATCTTATTTAAAGATGTTTTTAGCGGGAAATCTTAACTCAATTTAATCAACAACATCAGCCCAACATTAGTAGCAATAGCTATTCGTGTTGGGCTTTTCGTGGTATAACTAACAAACAAATAGAAATTATGACAAAATTACCTAAAAATTTAAAAAGAAGAATTGCAAATTGCAAAGCAAAATATGGTATTGAAATTACCAAAGAAATGGCATTAGAATCATTCATAATGGCGGAAAAAGGGAATGGCGGAAGTACTTGTGGATGGCAGATATTTCATAGTGTGTTTACGATTCAACAAGTAAGCAGATTAAACAAGCGAGATAGTCAAACAATAGGTGACACGGCTATTGATTACGGAAGATTTATAAACAATTAATACATAAAACAATGAACAAATTAACGATTTCCAAAGAAGCATTTTTTAAAATGTTAGACAAACTAATAGCAAGTGGTGTAGGCTTTGAAGCAATTGAGGATGGTGACAACATTATCGTCACTTTTAACGGAGGATATTAAACAATGTATATGGTAAGAGTATCGGGAGTTCGAGTCTCCCTACATTGCAACAATTTTAACTAATAATTTAAACAAACAAACCTATGAAAAACATCATTTTTAAAAGTAACGATGTATTAATCGTTTTTAGAATCGGGAAAACATCTAACAAGAAGATTGCTTTGCCGACTGAAAACATAGTGCAAACCTATAGTTTTAGCCAAGAGCAATACGAAATTGCCAAAGGTAAAACTGATATGAAAACCTTTTTTTCTGCCGATGGTAGTGTATGTATGGACTGCCCATTTGCCGTATCTAATGGCGCAAAGTTAAGTGCTTGTTATACTCATAAGATGATGCAGTATAGCGGATTCCTTTCGATGTTAAGAGGCATCCATAAAACGTATGCAGATTGGGATTCTATACCAACATTAAGTGAAGAAATTGTAAGTAAGTTAGTTGATGTTTGCGCTAACAAATATGTTAGATTCGGCACATATGGTGAACCATCTTTAATTGATGTAAATCTTGTTAGTGCTATTGTTAGTGTTAGCAAATCGCATACGGGTTATACACATCAATGGGCAAAGAAAAAAGAGTATGCGCCATTTTTTATGGCATCCGTACACAATGCATTTGGTGAGGCGATGGCAAAGAAGTTAGGCTTTCGCTCATTTGTTGCATCAAAGCAAGTTGATAGCAATTTTATCTCTTGTCCTGCATCTAATGAAATGGGATTCAAAAGTAATTGCTCCAAGTGTGGTTTGTGTAGCGGATTAAGAAAAGGGAACAAATCAGTAATAATTTTAGAACATTAACAAACAAGTGTATATGGTATATAGGGAAGGTTCGATTCTCCCTACACTACAATGCAATTTTGCAGTAACTATAATAACTAAACAAATGAACACAACACAATTATCAAATTACATTCAAGCTATCAATTTAATTGCACAAAGTAAGATTGCTTCTTACAAGGCAGAATCAATTATGTGTGAGCATCCATTGTTTGACGTTCACAAGAGTAAAATTGAGGCACTTGAAGACTTTATCAAGGAAGCAAAGTTAGACAATTGGGCAGAAGTATTAACCAAGTTAAACGAAAATCAATAATTTAAATTACATAATAACTAACACAATGACAACAAAACAATTAATTAACAAACTATCGTTCGCATTCTCATCTTATGGCTGCTATTATGTAGGTATCATTTACAGAGGTAAGCCATACAGATGTACATCAACTAATACACAAGCATTAGACCGCATAAATGACGATAACGATGGCATTAATAACGATGCATATTACAAGACCAAGAAACAAGCATTTATGAGTCTTTACAATGAGTGCAAACAAGCTAACAATTTAAGATAATTACTAAACAACAAACCTATGAAGACTACACTACAAAATGCTATTAAATTGGCAAGGCTAATTGAAGCAAAGTATGATGAATTAGATGCTGACAATATCTTTTTTAATCTCTATCACGATGATTTAAGGATACAAAGTGATTGTGCTTGGGAAGAGATTGGCGAACTATCAAATTATCTCAAAAGCGAACAAGAACACTACGCACAATTTTCTATGCAAAATTTAAAAGACACATTGGCTTATGTTACATATATAATTGATATGCAGAATCAATTAAAAAATTGCCCTAAATCAATTTACGGATGAAACATAGCGAAGATTACAAAGAAGATTTATCTAACTTTAAAAGCTATGATTTGTCGCACAAAAAACGATTGTTAATTGAGGCAATGGTATTCCAAGGATGGGACATCAGACATCATTGTGAGCAATATAATTTGCTAACGGCAAAGGATGTGAATGCAGAGTATAAGAGACTATTAATTGAAAAGTATAAGTAACAATGTATATGGTAAGAGTATCGGGGGTTCGAGTCCCCCATACATTGCAATGCAATAATGCAGAAATAAAAACAAACAACTAAACACAATGAACACATCAAAATTAATCAAATTATCAGCAGTTACCTTTGCCCTAATTATTGCCTTACCTTTATTGGTTGGAAAGATACAACTTAACAACACCATTGTTGTCTGCGAGAATCTAACCGAACGCACCGATGCTGACATCGAAAGTGTACTACTGACATTCGGATTTCAAAACAATTGGCAACACGAACCATCTATAGTTCATATATGGGAGGTTGGTGCAACTACATTAGCACAAACATTTTAATAAATTATAAACAACTAAAACTAAACTAACAATGGAATCAACACCCAAGCAAAAAGAACTAATTAAACTTGTATTAGATATCGGAGTAAACATAGTAACTTGTGGTCAATGCGGAGATGTATTACTGCATAAAGTAAGTGACATTGAAATAACTTGTCCGCTTTGCAACTTTACAAGTGAGCCTTGCGATTTTCCCGATTTAATTATACAAAAAAATACATACACATACTAACCAACAAATAATAACAATTTAAAACAAAACACAATGAACACAAAACAAATTTTATCAAGAGAAGAAATCATCTTTGAAGTACTAAACGCTACTGGCTTAAATTGGTCAGTAAGGAAGGAAAAGTTAACCACGGAGTCGGGCATCATTTTACCCGATGCCTATGCATCCACAAGAAGTGACAACAATGGTTACCTTGGTGTTGTAGGTGAACGCTACGAGGTAATGCAGAATAGCGAATTGGTAAGCATTGCATATGATAGCGGAAAGGAAGTCTTCAGCACGGATTTACAACTAACACATCCTTGGAACAATAGCGAAACGCTTGGTTCATTCGGCAATATGGGAGGCGGAAGTTTAAAGGGAGGCTCAAGGGTATATGTGCAGTTAGAGTTACCCGAATTATACATAGGGAAGTCAGGCATTAGAAGATACATCACGCTGACCAATGCTCACGATGGCACAATGTCTTTAGGATTCGGCACAAGCAATCAAGTTATATGTTGTGCTAACACGTTTGCCATAGCTAACAAAGACATATCAAAGATTCGCCACACGGCATCAATGCAACAAAAGGTAGACGAGGCTATCAAGAGTTTAAGAAACGTGCTTCAGTTTGAAGATAAACAAATGGAAATGTTTGAGATGGCAAGTGGTAGAGCATTTGACAAAAAGCACATTGTAGACATCGTTAACGCAGTCTTTGGTGATAGCTTAAAGAAGAGCGCAGTTGACACATCATCACGCACCAAGAACCAAATGATGGCACTATCAAATGACATCAACACATCAATTGATGAGCAAGGCGAGACGCTATGGGCATTGTTTAATGCAGTAACACGCTACACTAATCATAGCAGTAGCAGTAGAGATAAAGATTACTCTCTGATGTTTGGAAACGATGCTGCCATCAACGAGAGGGCATACAAGGTGATGGTTGGATGGTTGAATGAATCGTCAATGTTTGCATAGTAAGTAACACCAAAGATTAGCCCTATAGATTCATTTCTATAGGGCATTTGGTGGTATAACTAATAAATAACTAATATGAAACTACTAATTTTATTACTAATTACGCTGACACTATTCGCTTGTGAAACACCAAGGAAGTGTAGTGCTTACCCAAGAACACCAAGAAATAATTATTACTCACCTTCACATAACTAACAAATGGAAAAAATAGATTTAGATTACATCAAAGACTTGTCAATTACTATAGTTGACAAGATGGTTGAACAAGGACTAATTAAAAACTGCATTGATACTGATGAGATGGATGAGTTCGATGCACAAGATATTATAAGGGAAATCCTATGCGAGAAATTTAATATTAACAATGACTAATACTATGCAAATGACACAAACAAATTTAAAAAAAGGAGTAAAGATGAGCGAAGTTTTACCGCTCCTAAAGATTATAGCAAAGCAAAATAATTTAGACCTTACAAGGCTAACGCAATTCAACAAAGCAAAGAGATATTTATTAATCAGTATAAACCAAAACTAAACTAAACTAAACTATGAACACAACAACAAACAACCAATCAAGTGTAGTACTTAAGGCTATCAAACAAGTGGAGTACGATAGGGTAGTATTTTTAACCTACACCAATTCAGTTTTAAGCGGATTAAATTTCCATCAAGGAATTGAAAATTTAGATTATGATTTTGCCAATCCTAACGAAGCATTAACAAACATTTATGATAGGTTAGGTAAACCATCCGATGCATTTGAAATGAGCAGAGTAAACAAAGCAATAAATTTATATTGTGAGGCATTTATATTTCAAAATGATGAGCCGTACACACTTGATAAATCTCAGCGTGATTTGATTAAGAAGGCACTTGACTACTACGTTGCTACAAGTGAAAGATTCAATCAGCACCCAACACAAGAAGAGGCATACGATATATTCGATATGAAGCAGTTGTCACCGATGATGAACTATCAAATACAAGTGGTTATATCCGAACAAGAAAAGAATAATTTCTCAAAGCACGGCATTGATTTCCCAATGCAATAACTAACAAAATAATAACTATAAAAACTAAACTAACAATGGAAACAAATTTCAAAAACAAAGTAACAAAGAGCGCATTTTTAAATTGGTATTTCTCCGATAAAGATGACATCAAGACCATCGCACATAGAGTTATTGAAGGACTCAAGGCTGATGGCACAATAACATTGTCAGTTGATGAGTTATTCAACGAGGCTGGATACATACCTCAACACATATGTGAGGTAGATGGTGCTGACAAAGATTACTTAAGCGAAGATGAATACCACCCAAGTGAAGTAGAATTGATTGATGACATTAATAATAACTAACTATTAAAAAAACAAAACACAATGGAACACACAACAAATTATTTAGGATTAGCTGGCATTGTATCACTTGATAAAGATGATACAATCAAATACAATCAACTACTGAAGAAGATTGGTACTGAAGGTATGCTCATTCAGTTTGAGAGATTTTTAAACGATGGAATGTTATCCGACTTGATTGCACAAGTTGAGGACAATCTACTTGAGAACAATGTATTGTTTGATACTGACTATGTAATCTATGACAAGGCAAATGACAATCCATTGATGGACTCATATGGAAGAGTATTGCTATTCGGAAATCCCGATGAGGCTTTCAATGATTTATATGGAAATGAAATAGTAATACCTTGTACACAACTACCCAAGCATTGGCAAGAAATAATAATGACACAAATAAAAACTAACTAAACTATGAAGAACGCAAACAACAACTACCAACAATTTATCGGAGGGGATGACCAACACCGACTAAACTTTGGTCACACTATGACCGAGGGAGTGTACCAACTATGCACCGACTACCAATGCTTTTGGCTTATTGATGTTATATTGAGCCATCAGCATAACAAGAAGGTAAAGAAAGAACCATTCCAAGTATGGAAACTGAAGAGAGTTAAAGACGATGAGTTCAAGGTGACTGCTACTGATGGCAACGAGAAGATAATAGCCGAGCAAGTCATTGAGTTCAGCGACTTTAAAGATGACGAGGTCACCATATGGAATGTAGATAGAACAATTTTATTACCTAACGAATACTAAACTATGAAAAAACTACTAACAATCTTCGCACAATTTAACGCACCCCATCAAGAAGCCAAGCCAAGAGAACACTACTTGCAATATCGAATGAAGCGGCTACAAAAACTATCGCAGTTAGCAAGGCAAGACAAGAACACTTGCAAGGTAATACAAGCGCATAGGCTAATCAACGAACTGCAAAGGCACTTATGTAACCAAACAAAAATTAACCTACCTTATATCAACTAAAATGAAGAAACAAACCTACGAAGAACAACTAATCGAATGCAGAATGTTACTGCAAAAGTACAAGTTAAGACGAGCCGAAGTAATGAAATGGTCAAACATAAGGAGCGAGATAAAAGACATAGAGAAGACCATTGCAGACCAAGAAATTAAAGAGAGACAACTAATAAACCTAACAACACAAAAATGAAGAAGCAATCAAAACACCTATCGGAATTTAACCCCAACCAAATACTACAAATCGTTAGCTGGGGCGCAGACAAATTAAAACTACCATCAATCCTATTGGAAGATAGGAACACCAAGATAAAGATGGAGGAAGTAAACGGCAAGGAATACATTGTCGGAGTAGATATAAACGGAATGACTATTGTGCCATGACGAAGTTAGATTGGTGGAAGTTCCATAGAGGAATCGTGGACACACCAAAGAAGAAGCCAAGAAACTATTCACTCACCTATCGTAACGGAGTGGTGGTGATAGCAGAAGTAAGCTATCCGTTATGTATTACAATCAAGAAACAACATCCTAACGCATTAATTAACCCTAACTATTAAACAATATGAAAGATTCAAAACAAGTTTACACAACAACGCAGTACTCCCTATTTAAATCAATAAGCGGAAATAGAACCAAGAACTTAATACACCTCAATAGGTTGAAGAAGTCAATGTCCGAGAACTATCTATTTACAATTATAATTGTGAATGAAAAGAATGAAATCATTGATGGTCAGCATAGGTTTGATGTCATAAAAGAATTGAAGTTACCGCTCCACTACATCATATGCAATGGGTATGGACTGAATGAAGTCCACCTACTGAATCAAAACTCAAAGATTTGGACTACGGCAGACTACTTGGAGGGGTACTCCAATATGGGATACTCCGACTACGTTGAGTTTAAAAAGTTTGCAGTCAAGAATAAAATCAACAACCAAATAGCAATGTACTTACTATCGGGAAAGGATGGAGGTAGGATGGGCAAGGAGTTTAACTCTGGTCAGTTTAAGATTAAGAACTTAAATGAGTCACAAGAAAAGATGGACAAGCTACATCTTTGTGGAGAGTACTTTCCCCAATACAAGACAAGATGGTTTGTGTTTGCTATGGAGAGGTTGTTTAGAAATAGCAACTTTAATTTCAATGAGTTCTTGAAAAAGCTAAAGATTCAACCTACCGCACTAAAGCCGTGTATAGATGTTGCACAATACCTTTCCTTAATTGAGGAGATTTATAACTACCGAAGAGGAGAGAAAGTAAACTTACGATACTAAAAAATAAACTATGAGACCAACACCCGAAGCAGAACTAAAGAAGTACTCCAAGATATTGGAGTACTTTATTCAAAACCCCGAAAAGAAGGAGACCACTATCAAGAAGTTGGAGGTAAGAGTAAACTACCTAAAGGAACAGGTAAGAAACAAGAAAGCCTACAAGAAAGCGAAGAGGGCAAGTGACTACAAACTAAAAAAGGAGGCAAACAAATGAGAAAAGAAAGAGTAAAAGGAATGGGACAAAAGGAACTTGTAAACGTAAGGCTTGTAAACATTATATTTAGAGCAGTAATGAACTACTATGATGTTACCGAAGAACTTATATGTAGCAATTCAAGGAGGAAGGAACACACCGAGCCGAGACATATTGTATGCGCTCTTATTTACTCATTCACGCACAACAACCAAACAATAATTGGGCAGAGGATAGGAGGCAAAGACCACGCAACAATAAACCACTCAATGAAAAATGTAGTGGACTGGTATAAGTTAGACAAAGGATTTAGGGATATGGTGAACAAGATTATAGCGTACATAAACTTTGAGTGTAAGCACACCTTTACCTTTCAGCAAGTGTTAGATGTAAAGCAAGGAGTAAGGGGACTAAAGTACGAGAGGGACACACTTGTTGAGTCATTCAACACAAAGGTGTCAGACCTAATGTATACGGAAGACACACAAGCTATTTTAGACATCGTAAAGCAACTTAAACTTATCAATGGAGATATATGGTCAAGGGAAGTACAAAAGGAATTTAAACAACAACTAAAACAAGAAGCAGATGCTGAACAAACGCAATCCAATTAAGAACCAATTCCTGCTGGACATATTTATTATGGCAGTAGTGTTCATATTAACTTACATAGTACTAACAAACAAATAACTAAACAAATGGAATTTACAAAACAAATTATCAAGTTTACATCTTACTCAAACAAGGAGGGGTGGACTATTGATGTAACTAAAGACAACAAGGTGGGCATTTACAATCCCAAGCACGAACTTGTACTATTCAAGCAACTTACATTCAACGAGCAGAAGGAAGTGATGCCATTGATTAGGTTTATTGAGGCAGACTTGAAGCACAACTTTAAACTAATTGAGGACTAATTTAAAATCATTCTAAATTAACGCAAGTATTAGTATATCAAATACCTATGGCTTATATTTGTGTATTATTAATCAAATTTATTTATAAACTTTAATCTATTAAACAATGGGATTCGGAGAACAAAAAACAAGCGGAAGCACTACTTATGTAAACATAGTAGGCGGTAAATTATCAATCAGAGCAAAGGAAGGCGATGAGGGTGCAGTAAGCAGAACAAACAAGAACGATGTAGTGGTTTGGGAGAAGCACTACCCTAACCTAACTGGTGCGTTGATGAATGTTGACTGCAAGATGAACGATAAGTTGAAGGCTAATGAGTACATCATTACTATAGACGATGTGGGAACTAACTACAAGCTATCTATTCCTTGCGACTCTAACTACGGAGATAGCTTTGCAGTAAGGCTACCAAACTTAAAGCTAAACCAATTCTATACATTCACTCCTTTCGACTTTGAGGACAAGGTAAAGAAGAACAAGAAGGGAGAGCCAATGAAGATTATCGGTATATCTATCAAGCAAGGTGAGGACAAGATTCAACCATTCTATACAAGGGAAGAGCCAAAGGACAGACCTGTAGGCGAGGAGAATATGGATGCTGATGACTACAAGGTGTATCAAATCAAACTCCGTAAGTTTTATAGAGGGTTGGTGGAAAAGTTTGCCGATGCAAATAGTAAGAACTTTGCTGGGTATGAGCAGAAGGCAGCACCAAAGAAAAGCACACAAAAGGCTGATATTCAAGAAGATAGCACAGATTTACCCTTCTAATTTACTAATAAATAACAACTAACAATATGAAAATAGAAACAAAGTACTCAGTAAACGATATGATTTGGTTTTACCTAAACGGAAAGGTATTAGAAGCACCAATCTACAAGGTTGACATAGGTGTATACGAAAGCTATACAACCATACAATATATGGTCAATGTTGGCATAAGCGGTAATATAAAGTTTGAATCAGTTAAGGAAGAACTTGCATTTGACACTAAACAAGAACTTATAAAGTCGCTATGATACTGACATTGGAAAAACTATACAATGGAGTAGGGTTCATCAAGGAAATAGAAAACCTTGATGAAGTCCTTAACTCCGAGCCAAAGAAAGAATGGCTGAAGGAACACCCACAAGTTAGAGGGTTTATGTACCTACCTATTGAGAGGGTTGAGTTCTTGCTTACAAGACTATTCAACAACATCAAGATAGAAATAAGGAGCGTAATATCAGAAGATAATAGAGCGGTAGTTACAGTAAGGGTAAACTATGGAGAAGGAATGTTTCACGATGGCATAGGTGCAGCGCAAATCAGCAAGACACAACCAGCAGAGATGTCATTCCCATTAGCCAAGAGTTTAGCAATAAAAGATAGCTGCGATTTCTTTGGTAAGATATTCGGCAAAGACCTCAATAGAAATGAGGTGAGCATTGTAACAACTCCAAAGACTATTGATGATGCATCTGCAAAGTTCTTAAATGAGGTGACCGTGAAGGTAAGGAAGATTGCGGACATAGATTCGTTGACTAACTTATTTAATAAGACTGAGCCAACCATTCCTAAGGGTCTTGAAGGCAACGTAAAGGCAATCTTTATTAAGCAAAAAACAGAAATCAATGGATAACGCAGAACAAAGAGTAGGCTGCTTTTCAGCAAGCAACATATCCCGACTACTGGCAGGTGGCGGTGGTGCTACAAGAAAGAGTTACATCCTTGAGGTAGCAACCGAGGTTGTCATAGGCAAGAGACCTCAACTTGACACCGCAGCAATGAAGCACGGCATAGCAAACCAAATGAATGCGTATGAGTTTGTTCTTAAACCTCTCTACAAGGGAGTGCAATGGGTAGACACCTACATTCCCATCAACAAGAATTGTGGGTCAAGTCCAGACTGCGTGTGGTTAGGAAACTATCCTATAGACATCAAGTGTCCATTTGAGATTGACACCTACCTTGAGCAAATTGAGAAGGTAAAGCCAAGCTACTTTGCTCAAATACAAATGCAAATCCTTTCAGTAAAGGGAGAGGAGGGCGCACTATGTACATACCTAACAAAGAAGGAAGAGTGGGGTTCAGACACTTGGTCAGAGTACCCTTTGCCATTGGAGGACAGGTTCAGAGTTGAGCCTATAAAGAAGGATGAGGAAACTTGCGATAGGATTCTATTGGCGGTAGAGAAGGCAGCACCCGAAAGAGATTTGTATATTGAACTACTTAACAATGCTACTATGATGGATGAGATTGAGTACTTTTACCATCAAATGAAGCACAACAAGTGCAGAGATATAAAGTCTTGCTCTAACCTTGAGAAGGCAAACATCATCAGAGTGAACGATAGATTTTATTACAAAGTAAACTAACATAAACCCCACCCAACAAATAGCTACAATGCGCTACATCTGCGACACGTTAGCATCATTGGGTTGGGGTTTTTTAAACTAACTAACTATGATTTATACTTACAGCAGAACATCAACACACTTACAAGACAGTTCATCCGAACAACAAGAGCAGCTACTAAGTCAGTTCTGCCAACGCAAGGGTTACATTGAGATAGTAAACCTAATTGACACGGATGTCAGCGGAGGCAAACTTATATTAGAAAGACCAGCAGGAAGTAAACTATCTCAAATAAAAAAGGGAGATGTAATTATCTGCGCCAAACACGATAGAATGTTTCGCTCACTTAAAGACGCAGTAAACACGATATCTGATTGGTTTGAACTTGGGGTATCTATTTACTTTTTAAACCTTGGAGAAACACCAATAGATATGAAAACACCTCATACAAAGTTTATGCTTTATATGATGATGGCAACCGCAGAACTTGAGAAGGATACTATATCGGAAAGGACAGTCAAGAACCTAAAGTTTAGAAAAGAAAATGGGAAGACATACTCATCAGCACCCTACGGATATGACAACATAGGTGAGAGGGGTAGCAATGGAAAGATTATTGAGGGTAAACTTATACCCAACGAAGCAGAGCAGAAGATTATATCCTACATAAAGGAGTTGAAAATATTTGGAATGAGTCTTGGAGCAATAGCTACAGAACTAAACAGTCGCAGTACTCCATCCAAGAAGGGTGGAAGGTGGACTGCAAAGACTGTAAGAGATGTCCTTAAAAACACTATCAATTTAGAGAGAGTGTAAATAAAAAATATATTGTTGATAATTACATTATTATTATATTAATTTGCATAATATTAAACTA
>TARA_R110000868_G_scaffold371378_2_pt1 | contig 12418 bp, 29 predicted proteins | sample TARA_R110000868 | Tara Oceans TARA_R110000868 (sample SAMEA4397489) | marine metagenome | biome: Polar Biome; feature: [SRF] surface water layer (ENVO:00010504); material: water (ENVO:00002006), including particulate matter (ENVO:01000060) such as... | depth 5 m | reverse complement strand
TCTGAGTATGGTCAAGCCCATAAGGCAGAGGTAAAAGCTGATAAGTTATTTGATGCTATGATGAAGAAGACTAAAGATGAAAAATATGGTTATACGCCTACTGCTAAAAAGAAATCCAAAAAAAGGAAGAAAAATAGCGATGGCTCTTACAAGTCAAGTTACTTTAGAAGTTCTTCTCGTTAAAACTTAACGTACTTGAATCCTTTCTGCTTGGCATAGTAAATCATTAACTCTGCATCATCGTATGAACCTTCACGGGGTGGGCGACCACCCCATTTTACTTCTCCTGTTAGCTCGTACACCTTTCCGTAAATAATACCATCGGTACAAGCCCATATAACAACGGGATTAAGTCTCTTACCTATTAGCTTTGCAACCTTCTCCAATGATATTGGTAGAGGATAAGCGTTGGACATATCTCTCTTGCGACCTTTAACTTCTGCGTAAGCAATCAATGTTTTGTCTTTATCGAAAATTTTAAAGTCAACATCTAACTTATCGAGCTTTTTATAAGAGCCACCGAACATACTTACAAACTTCTGTATAGCATTGGTTTCCCTTTCAATGTCTTCAGGCTTCTCAAAAATCATCGTGTTGAATTGATTTGATTATTAATTTCATTTCAGTAATTACTTGTCTTACTTCCTGTTCTGCTGTAACGAACTCTCTATCGACTAATGTTTCATAGATAACGGTCAACGCCTGATGGCAGGAGTTTAACCGAAAAGATATTCTATATGCTCTCTTGTCCTCTGAGTCGTTCAGCTCTTGGTTCATATACCGTTTAAGAATGATATTATTTTCTTTTCTAATATATCCTCCTTTCCGTATGGAGTTCTCTCGTTCATTATATCGAGAATACTTTTAAAGCGTTTGTATTTGTACTCGATGGCAGACATCTTATCCTTCTCGATGTATATCTTATCTACCGGACGCTTCTGAAAGAAAGCCTCACGACATACGACATACTTCTTCTTTAGTGATATGTCTGTGAAGTAGTTGTCAAAGTTTGCCATATAGTTTAATATGGTTGAGTGATTCTTCTCTAAGTATTGTCCTATTGATACAATCGTTGCTCCCCTATCGTGCATTATCTTTGAGAACACCATTCGTGCATCTACGTATTCTTTTTTTCGAACTGAATTATTGATGTCTATATTGAAGATGGTATCAACAATACCTTTTAATTCGTTCATCTCAAGATATAAATTAATCTTGTCTAAATATTTCTGTTGTGATTCCGTGTTCATTTAATTCTTTGATTCTAAAGTCCTGTAATTTTGATGTTGTGTTCTTCCCTGCTTTCACCTCAATAAATAGCACGTCGCTATCACGAGGGATGGCGATAAGGTCAGGGATACCATTCTTATTGGTCTTGATTAATTTTATTACGTAATAACCTTGAGCTTCGAGTTCTTTAATTTTCTTGCTCTGTATCTGTTGCTCCGTCATCCTGAAGTGTGTTATCTTTATTTTTGAAGTAAAGATAACTCAGATATGTCAAAACAATCGTGTTAAGTGCAACAACGATGCCGATTAAATTAATTATTAGTTCCATTGTCTTTTTCTTTTGATAGTTCGACAAACATTTTAAGCAATCCAATTCCAATCAGGAATCCGACTATGAATGAGATAGCGATGTATAGCATTTTTGTTATCATAGATTAGATATAACTCTAAGAAAGGCTCTCTTGTAATAAGCCATATAAATTATGTTGCATTTTTTGCATTGAAATAATTTAACCCATTTGCCCGATGGTCTTTCTTTGAAATAGCTATCGCTTAGTGTATCTATTTTGTGAAACCATCTGCATATTAATCCTTTCATTTTTTTGTGGATTTTTTATTCTTACCATTACGAGCACGATTAGTACTTGCTTTCTCTAATACTAATCTCCCATCTTTCGTATGGCTTACATCTTTTCCATCGCCATTACCATAAGTACCACGATTACGATTCTCTCTGTTCAGCTCAACACGATATTTTTTTTGCTCTTCTGACTTGTTGTGCTCTTTATCGTAAGCTCTTTTTTTCTTGATGGTCTCTGCTGACCAATTTAATTTATCGTATGATGGATGGCTTCCTGCCATTCTATTTTTTTTGCTTTTCATAAGTTTTTTTTAAAGTGAGAAACCGTATAATCTTTCTTCTTAATAACGGCTTTGTAAATATCGTATTCTATACCTCCTTTTGCAAATATCCAATAAATATTATTTTTCAATCGGTCCTTTGTTGTCATCCTATCTCTCGACTGCCAATAGCTTGTGGCACTGAAGTCAATGTTGTAGTACACCAAGCAATCGGCATCCTTCAACGATATGCCTTCACGACCCGATACAATCTGAAGAGCGATGTTCTTGTCTGTCTCTTCAAAGACGCTCAACTCGGTAGTCAAATCATCACCGAATACATTCTTCAATGCTTGTAGCTCTTCTTTGAACTTATAGAAAATACCTATCTTCTGTCCCTTGAAGTGCTCCCTGATGAAGTCTGCTTTTGATGTGTCGATGACCATTGAGTTGCCACTCTCGAACTTAATCGTTCCTGAATACATCTGATGTACCTTGCTCATCAGCTTCACTGCTGTATCTGCTAATACGGTCTCGACAGCCCCTTCTAATACCAAGTCCTTCTTGAGCTTCTCAATCATCTTATAGGTGTTTACACCCATATCTACTTCGAGTACATACTCGGTGGTATCTACCACGAATCCTGCATCCTTCTGAGAGTAGTTGATGGTGTATGGTTTCATCGCTGTGATGATATCCTCACTGCCTTTTGAGTAGTCACGTATCATCAGTCCGTTGATGCGTTTCTCCGTTATCTTAACATACTTGTCGCAGAATCGGTAGAACGACTTAAACTCCTTGAACGGGTTGTTTGGTATGCCATACACCTGATGGTACATCTGTGAGTACGACTCAGGCGTTGGTGTTCCTGAGAGTAAAATTACAAACGGGTTAATATTTGTTATCAGTTCAGAGATTATTTTTGCACGTATGCTTGGTTTAGGAAACGCTCCCATACAGTGAGCTTCGTCACAAATAATCAAATCCCAAATATCATTGTTTATTACAACGTGAAGGCTTTCATAATTGATGATAGTTACCTTGTAAGAAGCGTTTAACTTATCGAAGTCTCCCTGAATAGAATCAATCGCTTTCTTCTTAGTTACAAACAAAACATTACAAGCCCCCATCTTATCAGCGATGGCTAGGCTCGTTAATGTTTTTCCTGTACGCACCTCCATAGCAAGATAAAGGAATCGGTACTTGTTGAGAATACCGAATCCTTGCTCTACTATCTGTTGCTGATATGGTCTTAACTGAATAGAATCCTTCTGACTATTGTAGTACTCACAGCTATCTATTATCTCCTTTAGTTTTTTTGATGTGTCCTTATACTTGGGCACATCAACCTCTTGCTTGTTTTTTCCACTGCCTATAGTCTTCTTTTCCGTTTGGTTTAACACATTGAATAGTGTCTGACAATGCTTGACCATCATTTCGTTATTATATCCCGGTCTTCTTTCAATCATATAACCTCCGTTTTACATTTCTCACATTCGATAACATCATCATCACGTAGGTAGTACTGAGGCTTGTCGCACTGACATAGTAACGATGGCATCTTTTCATTGAAGATAAGTTCGTATTCATCAGTTAAGTCTTTACACATCTCATACTCTTCAGCCATTATGAAGTACATCACCATTACCTTGAGTGAGGTCTTATCAATACCTCTATCGGGGAAGTGTACGAAGACAGGCATCCCATCATATTCAATATCCTCTATTGTGCGTTTATGAGTTATTACATCATACGAGTTATACATCGCAGCTTGTAAGATTTCTTTCTCATTCATTGTCGTTAGCGTTTTTATTTTTAATTACAATCCAACGTCCTTGTTGGTCTCGTCCTTCTTCAGGTAGCATACCACCACGAAATAGACCATAAGAGATGAGCCACTTGTAGAACCTTGTACGGCTGATGGTCAACTTCGCCTTCGGTCCGTAGTCAGGATACTCGCTGATAAACTCACTGTATAATTCATTCTTATAATATCTCACGTTTGGATGTATGTTATAGTGACCTTCTTGATTATCTATCAGACCTACCCATTCTATGAAGTCGTGGCACGTCTCAGCAGACAACTGACGTATCTGTAAATTTACAAATTTTGATTTAACCAATCCGTTCATCAGATAAAACTGCAAACAACCAATCATATAATTGTCAAACTCGCACCAATCGTCATCATTCCAATCCCCGAACATCATCCTGCCGAACTCATCGTATGGTGTAAAGTTCTTGTTATAATACTGATGAAGCTCCAACTCCCACTTACGACGAGCGAACGAGTTCCCTGCCCCCTTGATGGCATAGTTGGTGGTGATGGCAATCTTTGGTGACTTTTGGAATGGTATCTTGATAGCGTCCTTGTTCTTCTTCTCCAACGTCAAACCTTCGGTCACAACTGAGAACAATCGCTCGAACTCGAAGTATTTCTTCACATCATCAAAGCATAGAATTTGTGTATCGGCAGATACAAGTTGGTAGGCGAAGCTACGCTCAAAGGTAAATGCCTTACCATCAATCACGACTAACTTCTTCATCTTTGATAGGGCGTTCATAATCAATCCCTTTCCTGTACCACCTTCCGGATTGTCGCTGATGACCTCATCATTAAAGATGATGGCAGGGCAGTAGGACTGATTCTTATGTGCGTGGAGGAGAAACCCGATTGTGCTCTCCATTGACATCATACGCTCGTTATCCTTGAAGCATATGTTGGATATGAATTGACGGAAATCGCAGTTGTTGGTCACGCCACAGATATTGAAGTTTCGGTCTATGACGTGGTCTTTCCACACATATCCTCCCAAGTCCAAGTAGTCTATTGGAGTAACCTCGCTCTTAGTAACCTTAACGGCACAATTACGGAAGTATAGGTACGCTGCATCTTTGGTATCCTCGATGAAGTAGATGTCGATGGTTGATAGCAATGATAGGAACTCTTCCTTGAAGAATCTTGTTTGGTCAGCGAAGTAATTATAAACGGTGATGTCATCCAACTCAAGCAGGTGGTTCAGGACGTAGTCCTTAATCTCCTTCTCTGAGGTATGGTCGATTAGGTTATTAGTAACCTTCACGAACACGTAGTTCTTACTACCTTCGGGGCAGTACTTGTAGAACCCTGAGTCCTCAAGGAATTGCTTGAAGAGGATGTGAATTATTTTAACGACTCCTTTGTCGTTCTTAGTCCAAAATATCTGCTTCTCGTTCTCTTCTTCCACTTTATTAAGAACCGAATCTATTATCTCGCTATCCAAGTTGGAGTCCTGTAGTTGGATGCGAATCTCCTTTTTTGGCACACCACGTCTTAGCTTTGCACGTATCTGATTGATACGCTCCTCGTCCTCGTAGTATTTGGTGTTAAAGTTCTGCGTGTTGCGATATGCGGAGTCAACAGTGTTCTGAATCTCCCCCAAATCGAACGTAGATGAGGCGTATTGATTTAAAATATACAAGGCGAGGGATTTGTTCACCCCGAAGTCATTTAACGCCATAGCGAAGATATATGCGTTGTGGTTGCGTTGACCTTCATCCATCGGATACTTCTTCAGCCACCACTTGGTTAGTATCTCCACGATTTTGTTCTCGTCGGTGATTGGAATGGTCGGCTTGTCACGATACTTGTTAACCTCTGCATACTCGGTCTCCTCAATCTTATCCCAAATGGATGAGTTCTCGTTGACGTGGATGAGTGGGTCGTAAGACTCATAGCACACACGGCTCAGGTTCTTTGAGGTCTTGTCGAAGCGTTCTGTGTTGAAGTACTTCTCCAACGAGTTGAAGTAGTTGACGTGGTTCTCTGCATCTGCCGGTATCTTAACCAATACCTTGAGACCATCTCCTGATGGGGATATGAATACCGAGAACACATATTTGTTTTTGGATAGGTTCTCCTTGTCTTGAAGGAGTTCCTTTGTTTTGGTGTAGCCATCGAAGTCGAGGCAGATTAAACCACTATGCTCGATGAGTGAGTTGTCGTTTCGTTTGTTGAACTTCCCACTGAAACAGATAGCAGGCAGGTTCTTCTTGAGTTCGTTACGCTCGGTCTTACCTGATGTGGTTCTGATTTCTTTTACCAATTCCTTAGAGCTACCATTCTTGATACGCTCAAGGATTGCTGTTACATCCCTGAAGAACGGAGTAGCCGTTTCCTTGATGTTTTGAAAGATTGTGACGGTGTATGTCATAGTAATGTCGATTTGTGTACGATTATTTTTTTGTAACTGATTGATTTATAATACTAATGTCAATTATTCTAATTTTAAAACTAAAATGAAATAATAATAATAATAATAATAATAAAAGAGAATAGAGAGAGAGTAGGGAAAACCTAAATTCGACATTGTTTGGCGGTAAAAAAGGGGGCTGTTACGCCCCCGAAATAAACAACGAACAAATAAACAATATCTTAGAAAGGAATATCATCCTCATCTTTCTTACTTTGAGTTGGCTTACTTGACGTACCACCTTTTGGTTCGTAAGTATCTAACTCTACGTAATGGTTTCCACTACGTGCCGTTTTCACGTTGAGGTTAACCCATCCATTTTTTACGTGTTGCTTCATAAACGCAACAGCATCTTCTACTTTCATTGAAAGTCTTCCGACAACGAAGTCGGGGGCGTTCTCGCTTCTTTTGAAGGTGAACCCGTCAGCAAAGATTTTGTCTTCTGCCATAATAATTTTGGTTTTTTTAGTTTTGGTATGGTCTATTAAACCACCTGCCTATCCCCATACCTGAACAGGATAGATGGTATTTTTTTTAAGGCTTTCCGTATTTCCAATCATAGTGAACCACAGCTCCTACCAATGGAGGAACAACGATAGCAACGATTCGCCAAAACTTCTTCTGATTGGTCTGCTTCTTTACATCCTTCTTCAATCCCATAATCTCAATCTCGTAGTTCTGATTAAGTTCCTGACAAGAGTTATTTAATTTGATGTAAGAGCTAACCTTGTCCCTATACATATCAACAATTGTGTCTTGCTTACGGATAACCTTCTCCTTGTAATCCAACGATTCTGTAAGTAGTACAATCTCCTGCTCGTATGAACGTGCCTTCTCAACATCCTGAGCCATCCATATAGCGATGGTCTTTGGGATAGCAACCAAGCTGTCCTTCATCAACTGAGCCTTCGTTACGCCACGATAGGTAGTCGAATCACTTAACTGAATCTTTGTAGAAGTTTGAGAGAAACTTTGAAAGGTCAATAGTACTAAACTTGCTAATGTTATTATTTTTTTCATTTCGTTTGTTTTTTAATGTTTGAAGTTGATTGTTTTTAGTATCCACTATTGCGTTTAACACAATGATTGAATCGGTTAATGCGTTGATGGTAGAATCTTTTTCTGCCTGAACCTTTTTGTTATTCTCTATGGCTTGTTTATATTCTACATCCATTATCGTGTTGTCATTAATCACGATTGTATGCGACTTTTTATAGTACACATAAAAGATAATTGATAATGAGACAATCAATGCCCCAAGAACTAATAATGTTTTTTTCATTTCGTTTTTTTTAAAGTTAATATAAATCAAATCCGTTTGTGATGCGATGCGTTTCTCCCATCGTAGTCTTACGCTCTTCCATCTTACTAATCTTTTGGTCTAAGTACCACTTCGCTTTCTTTAAGTCCTCTAACTGCCCTGTCTTTTTCCCTGCCCGGCAGATGTACTTCAGGACGTTTCCTAAGTAGAAGTCAACACCCCACGCATCAATAACCTTGATAGCTTCGTAGGTATTATCTTCGCCTCCGTAATGCTTAGGATGGTTTACGCTTTCCATTTTGCTTGATTGTTTTGCTGATTGATTTGATTGAGTCCCACAACATATAAATGTTGAAAAGGATTGCTAAGATAATAAATACTTTCATTTTACCTCCTCCCTTCTTCTACTTTTTATCTTCTTGGTAGTCAATCGTTCCAACACAATCTCTATGGCTATGCCGAACTCTTGTGGTGATGGGGCGTGAACGTAAGTTCCTTTTCTCCATCGACTGTACTTGCTTAGTACATCAATAGCATTGTTTAGTGTCATCGTCTTTTAAATTTAGATAGTAGTCTTTTAATCCAATTCTGTTTCTTTTTGTCGGGAACTACGATAGCGTATATCTTCTTGGTGTAGCAGTCGCAGTGTTCGGGGTAGTGTTGGTCACATTCCATAGCCTGAATAAACTTGACCTCCTGCCCCGTAATAAAGCCGTTGTAGTATCGGTACTGAGGATGTAAGCTATACTCCTCGTACTTGTATTTGCCGTTCTCTACGTACTCATAGAGCACAACAACCTCGTTGTTGATTCCTTTATCAATCATTCCTTTGTTCATTAGTCAAGTGTTTCGTCTATGTAGTGATTTGATATGTCTTCTTCGCTATCCTCTGCAAAGTACTTATTGTAAATCTCAATCGCTTTCTCAACCTTCGCCTCGCCTCCCTTGATGAACTGCTCCGTTGGTCTGAAGACACCGAGCTGATTAGTCTCCTTGTCAATCACGTAGAACACCAATGGCTTCCCAAACAACTGCTGATAGATATAACACTGAGAGTCGTAGTGGTACATCCTTGCACTCTTCTTGAACTTATTGATGTCACTCGTGGTCTTTAAGTCGATGATACAATCCTTAGTAACTATATCTGCCTTCCCTTTCCACGTCATACCTTTAATCTCTCCGACCATCGGCTCTTCAAACAAATTCCCCTCACTGTAAATATCCATAAAGAAATTGATATTACCTTTCATAATTCCCACTAATTGATAAATCTCATCGACCTCCTTCTTTAACATTGCGAAGTCAAGATTACGCTCCTCGCAATAGTTCTTATACTCTTTGGTATTCCTTGTCGATACATCCACGAATGGAAAGTCTGAAACCTTGTCAGGCTCTAACATCAACTGATGGAATAGTCTGCCTTCTGCAAACGCTTTAGTCTCCTCACGTTCCTTCCTGAACGCTCTTGGATTCGAGAGCAATACTCCTATGTCGGAGTTGGACAAGTATGACTTGCCCAAGCTCCCATAGTAATTCTTGTCATCTCTTAGTTCGTTGATGATGTTACTCATTTTGCTTTGTGTATTTTTTCTAATTCTTTTTGAACATTTGCTTTGATGATGAACTTGCGACTAATCTGTTCAACTAAGTCAGCGAACTTCTTGTCCTTGTTACCATTCACGTATGCTGATACACGCTCCCACTCCTCAGTGTCCTTCACTAAGTCCTTACGGTCTATTACTGCCGGTGTCTCAGGAGTAGTTGTCGTTGGCTCAGGGATATCCTCGCCCGTCCACAATGATAAACCAAGCCCGTGCATCGCAATAGCCTTAGCCGTTGAACGCTGAATAGCTTTGTTGACATCCATACTTGTAATCTTAGCTATTGGTATAGCGTTGTTACGGAAGTCCATAATAGGCAAGTAGTCGATGTGTTCCCATCCGTTGACAAGAACGCCAACCTTTACATAGGCAGTCGTGCCATCGGTGAAGTAATTAAGTCCCGTGAACGGTGACTCATACACCACACGTTGCGTGTCGGGATAGTTAGCCTTGAGCATAGCCCAAGCGTTAGCCCACGATAGATAATCTAAGTTACCTTTACGTTCGATTTTGTCTTTCACGCTGATACTCGACAGCGTAGCGAATACTGATTGTTTTTCCATAATGATTATTGATTTGTGTTAATTGATGATAGAATTACTGAATAGTCTGCGTCCTCGATGATACGTTTCTCCATTACCTTGATGCCACGTAGTATAGTAGCATAAGTCATATCGAAGCCGTCATCTTTTAGTAGCTTACGCATCCGTGATACGTCGATGCCTTTCATCTTGCATACATAGAATAATAGGTATCGTGCGTTGACTACATCAGGCATTTTAGATTGCTCATATAGTTCTTCTTTGGTAATATGGTATCGGTCCAAGATTTGTTGGAGGATACTATCGAATAGTTTCTTTTTCATTAAAGTTTATATTATTTTCTTTTTGATTGTGTTGCAAAGATATATACAATATTGATTAATTCCAAATGATATTGTAAATTTATTTCCACTCCCATCCTTCAGGGATAACGGAGCGTGTTTGAGTTTTGTTTAGCGAGTAAAGGATGTCAATCTTAGTTGGTATCCCGTACATCATTCTTCTCTCAAGGAATGATATTAATAGTTCGTAGTTGATTTTTAGTGTCATAATTATCCAAATGTTATTTCGTTCATTACTAAATATTGAAAGATGATATCGCTTGTTTCAGCATCGCCTTCCTCACGTATCTCGCTAATGATAGCGTCGATGTGTCCGTCCTCAATCATCTTGTTTAATCGCAGAGGCAACTCTGATTTGTTGAGTACGCCAAGCACCTCTGCCGGGTTCTCTATGTCGTTGATAGGCACTTCTACATCGTGGTCATAGACGGCTCTGAAGATGGCTACGCTGAGGCACTCCTCCTCTGATTTAGGTACGGCTTTACGCACTCTTGTTACGGCATCCTTAGATAAGTAATACCAATAGTTACAGCCTCCTTCGAGTGCTGTGATGAAGATGTTCTCCATTGTTTCACGGGATACACCTACTTTGATTGTTGCTAAATTTGTGTTCATAGTTTTTCTATTTGTTTTAATGCCCATTGTTTATCATCATCGTCTATGTAAACGACTTCGTTGATTTGTTTAATGATTGTCTGATAGTCCCTGATTGTCAGGAATACCTTGTTAGTTTCTAACTCATTGGTTTCAACACACTCGATAGTTATGTTGTACACGTCATCTCTTCCGTTCATTACATTAGTTCCTCTATGTTAATGTTATGGTTGTCGAAGTGTTCGAGTATCTTGTCCATCACTGACTCTGATGTAATCTCTCCTTGCTCCTCCATCCATTCTAATTCCTTACGCATATTCCTAATTTCCCATAGGACACAAGCCATATCTAAGGCTTTGATGCAACGAAGATGACTTCTAATGTCATCGGGTTCGTTCATATCGAATTTAATTATTGCTTCCATAATTTATACTTGTTGGTATTATACTAATTGGTATCAGTTCCGTATGTTTCTTGGTAGTATTGTTCTGCAAAATCTTTTGTTATTGCTTCGTATTTAGGGATGTTTCTTGGGGTTGCTTGTATCCAAGCATTAACAATCTCCTCCTTGTGCATCCTAATAGCCGTTTCTTTTGCAGATAAAATGTTAAAATTATCTTCGTGCATATTCGCTTCAATCCAATCGAATAACCACTCTACTGATGATTGCTTATTATTGTCCATTGTTACCTCTTTTGATTTTTTTTCAAATTACCTATTTCAATTCCAATTCCCCATAAAGGGATGGCTATAATTACTGCTGCAATAATTATTATCATTGCTTACCTCCTTTAAGTTGTTTAAATGCAATCATTAATCCTACTATGCAAATTATTCCATAATAGATAATCCAAAAATTACTCATTGTTACCTCCTTGCTTTGGTTCACAACCACACTTATCAGCATCACCACAATAGCAATCTATCCAATTTACATCTTCCACATCATCTCCAAAAATTTCTTGGTAGTATTCTTCTCCATTAAGATGTCTTTTATTAAGTGGATATCCATCAACTGCATTTACAATCTCCTGCCTGTGCATCTGCTTTGCTTCGTGTTGCAAGTGGTCAAGATTAGTTATAGATAATGGCTTATTACCATCAAAATAACCTTGCTTTAACATTTGGTCTATCAACCACTCTATACTGCTTTGCTTACTCATCTTGTTTCTTTATAAATTTTTCAATTAATTTATCTTCTAATTCTTTTGAATAATTATCTCTGTCTACTCCTAATAAGAATGATGTAAAAATTGCGTTTCTCATATCTTCCTCACTATACATTCTATCTTGCATCCATTTAGCACCTTTAACAAACGCTCTTTTTGAATCTGCGTTTAAATCATAAACAGGACCTCCTCTGTGGCTATCCATATCAGTTCCATATTTACTTTCAGCAACCTCTTCAAGTGTTTCTTTATTCATTGTTTGTCCTCCTTTACTGTTCCATATTCACTTATGTAATAGTCCACTGTCTCCCAACTAATACCATAACAAGCATCGTGCTTTTGTATCATACGCTCTAACGCCTCTTGTGCTTGGTCTTCATTGATGGTGTATCTTGGGTGCTCATACTCTGTAAAGTCTTCTACGCTCCACTTGATACTTTCTCTTTTGTATTGCTCAAACTCTTTAAGCAATGCTTCATACTTTTCTTGATAATTAGTCATTGTTGTCCTCCTTTATTTCGATTGTTGGTAGTGTCGAACCCGACACTATGTTGATTAGTTGATTGTAGATACTATCTTGGTTCTCGCCCCAATACATATCGCACTTG
>TARA_R110000868_G_scaffold38661_3_pt1 | contig 12421 bp, 10 predicted proteins | sample TARA_R110000868 | Tara Oceans TARA_R110000868 (sample SAMEA4397489) | marine metagenome | biome: Polar Biome; feature: [SRF] surface water layer (ENVO:00010504); material: water (ENVO:00002006), including particulate matter (ENVO:01000060) such as... | depth 5 m | reverse complement strand
ATTTTTCCCTTAACTCTCGGGGGTTTATGTTGCCTTTAGTTGACAGAAACTCAACTTGGCGAGGACAATATTAGGAATAACTTCTTATTAGACAGGATCAGCTCATATGGGCCTTGTTGCGGCCGGCAAAACAGATATTGGAATGAAGCGAAAGACCAATCAAGATTCAATCTATCTTGGTCACGAGCGACACTTATTTGTTGTGGCCGATGGAATGGGCGGTCATAACGGCGGTGATATTGCATCAAAGATGGCCGTCGAAAGCATCCCCACTTATATGTATGACCACTGGGAAGATGAACCAATCCAGGCCTTTAAATCTTCGGTTCAGCACGCTAATCAAGTCATCAAACAACACGGCGAGCAAGACGAAAAGCTAGTAGGAATGGGCACAACCGTTAATGGGATTTTATTTCGCGGCCCCAATGCCTACCTTGCTAATGTTGGTGACTCACGAAGTTATCTTGTAAACAATAAAAAATTATTCCAACTTTCAAAAGATCATTCTTTGGTTCAGGAAAAGTTGAATCTTGGCATTTATGATCGAGAGCAGGCTGCTGCCGATCCACAAAAAAATGTTTTGGTGCGCACTGTTGGATTTGAATCTGATGTTGAAGTTGATGTCTTTAGCTATAAGGTCTGTCGCCAAGACATATTCTTGAGTTGTTCAGACGGTCTTCATGGCAAAGTCTCGGATCCCGATATTTTGCACATCATCAATAGCAATATTCCACAACCTGAAATGGCCACGAAAGAAATTGTTCAGCGCACTGTCGAACAATTAATTGCCCAGGCCAATGCTAACGGTGGAAATGATAATATTTCCGTCATTCTTATTGTTGCAATCTAGTAGCGATTAACTGCACGAATTCATTGCGCCAACGTAGCGAGAGTCCTACAATAAGGCATCAGTTTGCACGGCAGCGTAAAGCATGCCCTTTTGTCTTAAAAAGCTCGCCTTTTTATTCTGACAAAAGTCTTTAGGAGGCGATCCTTTGGACCGTTATTTTACAATCATGATCGTGCCCGAGCGTGAGAAGGGTGTTCGATCTTTTCGTATTCCACGCGTTTTGTTTCACGCCCTGTTCTTCACTGGCGTGATCACTGTCATATTACTGGGTATCTTTAGCTACGATTACTATAAAATTCTCAAACAGGTTTATGAGAACAAGTACCTAACAATTGAAAATCGACAGCTCAAAGAACAAATTCAACTTTTCAATATGAAAATTAATGCGCTGACTGAAGATATTGAGCGCATTCAAACCTTTGAGAAAAAACTAAGAACAATTACCGGTATCGAGCAAGTCGATATGACGAAGCCTTTCCAAGATCTCATGGACGGCGACAAAAAGCCGACGGACGCAAATAAGGTAGAGCTTGAAAAAGACACAACCTTTGTTAGTCCGCTCAAAGAATTTAAAGACTTTCAAGACTCTCCAAACTATTTGAATCTTAAAAACTTATATGAGCAAAAGATTGCCACCAACTTTGGTTTGCAAACGGGTTATACCTTTACTAAAGAGCTAACAGATTTAACCAAGCAAAGCTTTATCTTAGCTTCTCAGTACGCAACCTTTGATTATAAGTTTAATATTCTTCGCCGCTACGTTAAAAACCTTGAAACATCTGTTCACGAACTTGATCAATTCCTACTGGATAAAGATAGTTACTTAAAAAGCACTCCTACTCTCCTACCAACTAAGGGCTGGATCACTAGCTATTATGGTCCGCGAATTAGTCCAACTTCTAATCGCCTCAAGATGCATGAAGGGATTGATATCGGTGCAAAGCCTGGCACGGCCATACTCGCTCCGGCCGATGGTGTGGTGGTGTATTCCGGTACAAAACCTGGATTTGGAATGTTTGTTCAGCTCGATCACGGTTATGGCGTCGAAACAATTTTCGCCCATGCCAAAGCTTTGTTTGCAAAAAAAGGTCAGTTAGTTAAGCGCGGCACTGAAATCGCGTCCATTGGTAGTACCGGTTATTCCACAGGTCCTCACGTGCACTATGAAGTGAGAGTCAACGGAACACCGGTCGATCCATTATATTTTATTCTTGATTAGTCTTAGGAGACTCAGTTCATGTTGAACCCAATTAAGGCCATCTTTGGCACAAAACACGACCGCGACATTAAGTCGATGAAGCCACTTGTAAAACAAATTAATGAACTTGAGCCGGCCATGCAGGCCATGGAAGACACGGCCCTTCAAGCTCAAACTCAAAAGTTTAGACAGCGCCTTGCAAATGGCGAGAGCTTAGATCAACTTCTTCCTGAAGCCTTTGCGACAGTAAGAGAAGCATCTGTTCGCGTCTTAAAAATGCGCCCTTTTGATGTTCAGCTCATGGGCGGCATTGTTCTTTATCAAGGTAAGATTGCGGAAATGAAAACAGGTGAAGGTAAAACTCTTACCTCCACTCTCCCCCTTTATCTTATTGCGCTATCAAACCAAGGCGCTCACGTTGTCACCGTCAATGAATACTTGGCTGCTCGTGATGCTAAAGAAATGGGCGAGCTCTTTAACTGGCTTGGCCTAAGTGTTGGTTGCATTGTTTCTAATATGGATGATCAATCCAGACAAGAAGCTTATAAGGCCGATATTACTTACGGAACAAATAACGAATTTGCCTTTGATTATCTTCGCGATAATATGAAGTTTGATCTTGAAGACTATGTTCAGCGCGGTCATAACTTCTGTATTGTGGATGAAGTTGACTCAATTTTAATTGATGAAGCCAGAACTCCGCTCCTGATTTCTGGACCTAGCGAAGGCGACACACGTCTTTATGGTGTGGCCAATACAGTTATTCCAAAACTCAAAAAAGACGAACACTTCACGATTGAAGAAAAATCTCACTCGGCCATGTTAACCGATGAGGGTGTTAACGAAGTTCAAAAAATTCTTCGTATCGACAATCTTTTTGAACTCGAACACAACGAGCTTCTTCACCACTTAAACCAAGCCCTTCGTGCTCACCACCTTTTTCATCTCGATGTTAACTATGTCGTTAAAGAGGGCGCCGTCATTATCGTTGACGAGTTTACTGGTCGTCTTAAAGAAGGCTCACGTTGGAGTGATGGTCTTCACCAGGCAGTTGAGGCCAAAGAAGGCGTGAATATTAAGAGCGAAAACCAAACACTCGCTTCGATTACATTCCAAAACTTTTTTAAGCTCTACGACAAACTAGCTGGTATGACTGGTACTGCCGATACTGAAGCTGAAGAATTTAATAAAATCTATAGCCTTGATGTGGTTGTTGTTCCAACCAATCTTCCGATTGCCAGAATCGACGAGGCAGACGTTATTTATGCCACACGTGCCGGTAAGCTCAAGGCCGTCAGTGAGCTCATTACTGAGCTTAACAAGAAAAACCAACCCGTCTTGGTCGGTACCATTTCGATTGAAAGCTCCGAGATTATCTCTAAAGAGCTGACTAAAAGTGGCGTCAAACACGAAGTCCTTAATGCCAAACAACACGAGCGTGAAGCCCATATTATCGCTAATGCTGGTCAGCCGGGCGCCGTGACAATTGCGACCAATATGGCCGGTCGTGGTACCGATATTAAGCTTACAAAAGAAACCAAAGAAGCCGGCGGATTATTTATTGTAGGAACAGAACGTCACGAAAGTAGACGTATCGATAATCAGCTTCGAGGTCGTTCTGGACGACAGGGTGACCCAGGCGGATCGAAGTTCTTCCTCTCTCTTGAAGATGATCTTATGCGCATTTTCGGCAGTGATCGCATTAAGAAAATTATGGGAACTCTTGGCATGAACGATGATGAGCCCATCGAACACAAGATGATCTCCAATGCCATCGCTAAAGCACAAAAGAAAGTTGAAGGTCATAACTTCGAGATTCGTAAGCACCTTCTCGACTTTGACAACGTCATGAATGAGCAGCGTCGTGTAATTTACCGCATTCGTCGCGATATTCTGTCTGACGATGCCAATGTTGATTTCATCAACGAAATGATTGAAGACGTCACAGATATGCTCGTCCATAGCTACCGCCCAGATCGAAAAGTTGCGATTGAAAGCTGGCCATGGGCAGATATGAAGACAGGCTTCGCCGCAACTTTCATGCCTCATGAAGTTAGCGCAAGTGAGTGCCTTCAAAGCTTTGATGGCGAAATTGAACGCTATTTCTCTGAAACGGCCAAAGAGCTACTACAGAAGAAATTCAGTCAATACGAAGAAAACCAAGTTCGCCTGGCAAGTCGTGAGATTCTACTCTCAACCTTCGATCAATTTTGGAAAGACCACTTGCTCTCCATGGACCATATGAAGGAAGGGATTAACCTTAAAGCCTATGCCCAAAGAGATCCTTTGACTGAGTATAAGCGTGAAGCTTTTGGTCTATTTGAAAATATGCGCCATGAAGTCAAAAAGGCGATCGTAAGAAACGTCTTCACCGTGAGACTTTATACTGCTGAAGAAATTGAAGAGCTTAAGCGTCGTCAACAAGAGATGCTCGAAGCTCAACTTAAGGCCCATAAAGAAGCGGCCGCGAGAGAAGAAGCTCAAACAGCTGGCCCCGCCAACCCTGCTCCTCTTGCCCGCACTCGTACAAAAGTTGGCAGAAATGATCCTTGCCCATGTGGTTCTGGTAAAAAGTTCAAGCATTGTCATGGTGTCGCCTAATCTTTGGCGACATCTCGACTAGCGTAAAATGGCTTCCTCGGTTAAAATAGAGGCATAATCCCAAGGAAGGGCATTTTGAGCGATAATGACAAGAAAGACCTAACAAGAATCGAGGATCTCGCCGAGTTTTTACACGACGAGGGTGACGATGGTCAGTTTGATGATTACGAACAAGATGACGAAGACGAACAACAGGTCTTAGTCGAAGCTCCTATGCTTCCGAGTCTGGATGACCTGGAAGATTCAGAAGAACCAACAGATGAACCACCAAGCTTTGAAAGCGATGAAGTTGACTCTGCGCTTGAGTCAACTGAGTTTGAACCAAGTGAGTTTGAACAAGCTGAGCAATCAGGTGAACTTACAAGCGATGAAGATGAGTTCATCAGTGGCGATTTTGAACTTGAAAGCCCAAGCGAAGAAAATGAAGTCGAAACACAGGCCGGCTTTGAAGATTCTGAGTTTAACTCAGAATTTGAAACAGAAACTGAAGCAGAAAGTGAGACTGAGCTAGAACCAGAGCCTGAATTTGAAGCTAGCTTTGATTCGGAACCTGAACCTGAACTAGAAGCTGAGTCTGAATTTGAACCTGCACCTGTAGGAATGTACGAAGAGCCAGAAGCTGAAGAAGCTCCAGCTTCCCCGCCACAAAACTTTGAAGATCTCAGGCAATTTGCCGAGCGTATTAGTTACGGCGCCGTTGCCCAGGGTGGAAATCCTCCTTTTAGTCTCATCCTTCGCTCTATCCGCTATCAAGAAGATGCCGAAGATATATTGATCATTCTTAGAGAACACGGACTTGTCAGCGATGATAACGAACAATCAATTGAGCAAGGACTCGCCAATGGTTCTCTGCTCATTTCACAGATTAGTGAATACTCGGCCGTTTATTTGGCCCATCGTTTTCGCCGCTTTGACCTCGATGTTTTAGTTGGCCTCTCAGATGAAATTCACCCTAGCCAATCTTATGACTCCGATGCCAGAGGCCTCGTTTCGAAACAAAATATTCGTCAAAATGTTCACGAAAGGATCGATTTAGAACGAGCGCCAGTTAAAATTCAAAATATCATGCTGACCACAACCCCTACCCTTGAGGGTTATAATATTCGCGAGTACTTGGGAGTCATTAGTCATCACAGCGTTTTATCTGCTAGTGAAATTGAAGAGTTTTCGAACTCAAATCCCCTAACCGGTGACGAGATCGTCGATGCCATTCAAAAGGACCTTACAGAGGTTCTTGAAAAGCATGGCACCCATGAGAGTGAACGACTTATGCCCTTTGGTCAGGGACTAGAAACACTTTATAAAGAAATGGCCGACGCGCTAAGAACCAAAGCCTTAAAAATTGGGGCCAACGCTATCGTTGGAATTAACTACCAGCTAACACCGGTGATTAAAAATCAAAGTGGTATGACCGATGTCCAATATAAAGTGACGTGTTTGGGTAGTGCCGTTTGGGCGATTGGCATCTAGAATAAGACTATGACTTCTATCTTCAATCAAAGAAATCTTGGAAAAAGAACTGATGTTCTCATCATTGGTGGCGGCATCGTCGGTTGCGGTCTGCTTAGAGACTTATCTCTGCACAATATTGACGCTGTTTTAATTGATAAAAAAGACTTTACCTCACAAACATCCAATAGCAGCTCCAAGATGCTCCATGGTGGAATACGCTACCTAGAAAACTTTGATTTCAAATTGGTTTTTGAAGCACTTCATGAGAAGAATCTATGGCTCAAGTTAGCTCCTCATTTAGCAAAAGAGCGAAAGTTCTACCTCCCAACTTTTTCAGACTCAAAACGTCCCTTATGGATGCTTAAAATCGGTTTATTCCTTTATGACTTCTTATCCAGCTTTCAAAACCGTTCCCATCAAATGGCCTCAGCATCGCAAACACTCAAAGATCTAAACGGTATCAGAAGCAAAGGGCTAAAAGGCGCCGGTATTTATTACGACGCCGTCGTTGATGATGGAAAGCTGACTCTTGAAGTTCTCTATGACGCTATTCTTAATCCTAAATGTCGCGCTCTTAATTATGTTTCATTAATTGATTTAAAAGTCCCAACACCTGAGCAAGAAGACTTTGTCGCGACTCTTAAAGATGAACTCACTGGCGAGACGACAACTCTACTTGCTAAGGATGTCGTCTTTGCCACAGGCCCTTTTACAGATCAAGTCCTTGGCAGTATCGAAGCGCTTAAATGGAAGCCATGTCTTTTGCCTTCAAAGGGTTCACATCTTTGGATTAGCAAGCAGGCCCTTCCTGTGACCGAGTCCCTGGTGATGGTAGGTAAAGACGATAGAGTGATCTTTGTTATCCCTTGGCATGACAAAGTTCTAGTTGGCACCACAGAAAAGATTATTAATGGTGAAATGTTTGACCTCAAACCAAGCCAAGAAGAAATCACTTATTTACTAGATGCCTTAAAAGATTATTTTCCTGACAAAGATATCTCCAACACCGATATCCTTGGGGCTTTCGCCGGAGTCAGGCCATTGGTGAAAGAGAGTGACACCAACGATCTTGGAAAAACCGCCAGGGAGCACAAAGTCTTTTCTCCCCATGAGCGCGTGCGTGTCATCGTTGGCGGCAAGTACACAACATTTAGAGTTATGGTTCAAGAAGTCGCACGTGAGCTATGCCTCAAGAATAACCAAACCTACAGCAGTGAGAAGACCAAACGAGCTTTGCGCCAACCTTCTATTATTCCAGCTTTTAGCAATAAAGAGCTCGATGATGCCGCTCGTGAACTTATTTGGCGCCATGAATTACCGCGAACAGAGGATGATTTACGCCTTCGACGCGCTGGCAAAATTGACAGTTAATTCCTAATTGTTCGACTATAGTTGAAACTTTCACCCTGGGTTCCCAATGCAAAGCTACTGTCAGTTTAATGAAGACCTATTTGCACTTAACTTTGTTAAAAATACCATGCAAAGAGAGCTTGGAACTTATATTGATATTGGAGCCAATGATGGCATTACCGGTAGTAATAGTAAGCTTCTAGAGGACATGGGTTGGAAAGGATTATTGGTTGAACCAAACCCGATGCTGCAGGCTGAGCTTAAAAAAAACCGTCCCAACGGCAATATTAAACAAGTCGCGATCTCTAACGACCAAGAAGTTATTTTCAATTGTGTTGAGGGTGAAGGCAATTTACATGGCCTCTCCAGAATTGATAGTTCTGAAGAGTTTCTAGGCCACGTGAAAAAACATGGCGGTAAAGTCGTTCAACATAAAGTTCAATGTAAAACCCTCACACAGCTGATCAGTGAGTCTGGCCTCAATGAAGGTATTGATTTTCTCTCCATCGATGTCGAAGGACACGAGCTTACTGTTTTAAAGACGTTAGATTTTAAGACTCATCGCCCGAAGTTAGTTTGTCTTGAAGATAACTCCAAAGGTGAATGTCTTAAGTGCCACGATTTCATGAAAGAAAATGGTTATGTCTATATTGCTCGCACTGGTGTCAACGACTGGTATTGTCTTGAGGATTTGTCTTCTCAATACAAAATCGATCGCATGAAGGCTAATTTCACTAAACTTAGATGGCGTACCAAGACACGTCTAAAGAACTTGCTCGGATTAGAGAAAAAGAAGTCTCATATCTAAAAGCGGTAAGACAATCCTAGTTGGATACGCGGTCCACTCACGACTTTAGTATACTCACCCTCTTCATCTTCTATCACGTAAGACTCACCTCTTCTGTAATAGTCGAGATAAGCTCGCATCCCAAAGCCGTTGGGTAGGTAGTACTTAATACCTCCGCCAAGCGAAAAGAAATTGGCCGAGCCACTTAACGTGGCCGGCTCAGCTGCTGCACCGGTGGTATCAGTAATTGTATCTTCTGTCGTACCTATTCCCATGGCGACTCCGACGTAGCCAATCATGGCATGATAGGACAATGGCGCCGCTAGGAAATGATAATTTAGCCCAGCCCCGTACTCAAATACACTACTTGAAACCTCTGTTCCCTGAGCAGATGAGCTTGCATTACTGGCACTATGAACATAACCAAAAAGAGAGATATCGCGAAGAAATCCACTTGAGCGATTAAAATATTTCTCGACTCCAAGTGAAAAGTCGACGCTTGAATCTGAACCTGTTGTACTTCCCTCTTCCCCAAGATCAGATGAAGTTGAGAGTGAATTGAAATGAACCATTCCAAAGGCTTCTAAAGTTCTTGTCGGTGATAGCCCGCTACCCGATCTGACCACAACTTCACCGGAAGTATTCATAGGTGTTTCTGTAGGAAAGTCTGATGGTGCTGATCTTGGTGCATTATCCCCTACAGCAACGGTGGCAAACTCTCCCGCCTCTTCACTTGAAAGATCAGCTCCCACAATATCATTAGCACCATCAGCCAGAGGAATTCCTGTTTCTTCATCAAGCTTAGTTGCCTGCGAAATAAAGCTTTGAGAAGGGTCATCAGTGAGCTTAACTGGTGGTGAAATTTTCAAATTTAGTACTTGATCCGATCTTAGGACATCACTATCAACAACTCTATAAACCGACCAGATAGAGCGTGTTGGACTAACTTTTTGAACGACTCCACGAGCAACGACGCCAGTTGTAAGATAAAACTTGGCGTGATCGCCAACGACTAAACCATCTTCAAGTCCGCGGTTAAGAAGAATTGTTTTTCTAGAAACTGACAAACGCAGCAATCGTACTGTTAATTTCTCATCAATTTCCAAGGCCATACTCTTGAAACTGCAGATAAAGAAAACAATTGTTAAAAATAACTTCATACTAAACCTCAAAAGAAAGCGCTGATACCAAAGGCATAGCGCACTTCACTTATGTCGTAGACTGAGTCGATATTATCTTCTACACCGGTGGTAATATTCACGCGGTTATTTTCCATCGAGGCCATGGCGAAAAAGCCCATTCCCATCGAAGATGTACTATTTAATTCATCCCCTGCCTTAAATCTAAAGCGAAGTCCGGCATGAAGATCTGTTCCTAGGTATTGGACGTCATAAGACTGCTTAAGAAAAGCTGATTGCAGATCGCCATTTCCTCTCTTAATACCAACTCCAAAAAATGGAATGAATTTACGAATGGCGGTAGGCTTATGATAGGGATACCAGTGAAGACCAAAACCAAGTGCCCCCCAGGCAATTCGTCCATTGATACCGGAACCGCCGATATCTTGATAACTAATTCCGCGCTCAATTGTTCCTTCGATTGACCAATTGGCGAACTTTTCACTGGCATGTTCAAGTAGGTATTCATAGCCAAGCGCCATGCCAAAGTTATTGCCATTATGATTGGGATCAATGTCAGTGGTTTGAGGCACAATCGAAGTAGAATAACGCAAATTGATATGGTGAGAAGCGAGATTAGCCGCCGCTTTTCTTCTACGTTCACGCTCACTAAGAACTCCACTTTCAACCAGAGTTCTTCGAAGTTCTTTATCACTTAGGCCGGCCGACCACATCTCGCCGTTTTTCTTAACTCTTGCTTGCGTCTCACTTGCAAGTTTAGTTTGAGCTAGGACTTGATCTTGATAGGCATCGAATTCATTGGGAATCGAATCACTAAGATAGCCATCGCCTCTAACTTTTCCTGCAATCACACCATCATTATTTTTCATTTTGGAGATGCGAGCTTTTTGAACCGAGCCATCAGTAATCATGCCCGCAGTTTTTTCGCGCTCAATGGCCCTAAGTTCACTGGTATCTGATAATTCAAGAGCATCCGTCGGTCTCACTGAGTCAAGTTCACCTGGATACTCTTCAACGATTTGTGGAATTCCACCACCACTCCACTGGGTCGACTCCAACGTCTGCGCGTCGTAGTCAACTGTGGCTTTTGTCTTAACCGCTTTTTCGCCTTCGAGATGTGAGTTCTTCTTTTGAATTAAATCATTGGGGATCAAGTTTTCTTGATTAACCTCATCTCTATCTCTTGCTTGAACTGACTTTGTCTGAACGATTTTAAGCGGACGACGACCGCGCAGGACATCTTCTTCAACTGCAAAAAATAGTTTTTGAGATGGTCTTGGTCTTGATTGCTCAGGAATATTGTTGAAATACCAAAATGAATAATTATCATTAACCTTAACGACTTCACCTACGCCGACAAAGTCCATCTGTGCTTCATCTTGGTAAAAACGCGCACGCACGCCAGTCTTTAGACCTTCAACCATACCGCGATTGAGCAATATACTTTTACCCGACTTACTAACATCGCCTACAGTGGCGGAGTGAAAAAATTGGGCGTGAGAATACGAGGAGTAACCTAGACAAATCCAGGCCAACAGATAGCAGCAATTGCGCCAAAAGGCTTTCGACATTTCCATTCTTCCGTGAAGGTCTGTCCCCTCTTTCTTTAGTATTCACAAGAGGTTATAGAAATTCTAACACACTTGCCCGAAAGGTCTATGGTTGTATCGGAGCGCGTTGCGGCAATTTATCAATAAAAATGAGCTTGAGTTGCCGGGTTGCGCGAAATTTCATATATATACATAACAATTTATGAATCTGAGGATATCCGTGGCTAAACGCAAACCGTACAAGAAAATATATACTTACACCTGTCCTATTACAGAACAGCAATACAAACTGACTCGTGAAGTAAAAAATCCAGATGATCTTATGTCAGTAAAGGCTTATTACGATATGCACGCTGAAGAAGATGATCGTCCTGAGCATATTAGAAAGAAACTTCAAGAGGACTAAGCTCCTCAAAATTTAATTATTCAAAAAGGTAAACCACGATGGAAACCCGTAAAGTCATTATCATTGGCTCTGGTCCTGCTGGCCATACTGCTGCCCTATACGCCGCTCGCGCTGATCTCAAGCCCCTAGTCATCGAAGGTCACGAGCCAGGCGGACAACTTACAACGACGACAGATGTAGAAAACTTTCCAGGCTTTCCTGAAGGAGTCATGGGTCCAGACCTCATGGTTAATTTCAAGAAACAGGCAGAGCGCTTCGGTACAGAGTACTTGGCCACCATGGTCACCAAAGTCGATTTCTCAAAGCGCCCTTTCCATATTGTTTGTGAAAACGGCAAAGAGTTTTTGGCCGAGACTGCCATTATCTCAACAGGTGCTTCTGCCAAATATCTAGGCCTTCCCAATGAAATGTCTTTGATTGGTAAAGGTGTTTCTGCCTGTGCAACTTGTGATGGTTTCTTCTTTAGAAACCAAATCGTTCACGTTGTTGGCGGTGGCGATACGGCCATCGAAGAAGCCACTTTCCTTGCTAAGTTCGCTTCCAAAGTTTATATGGTTCACCGTCGCGATGAGTTCCGCGCCTCAAAAGCCATGCAAACACGTGCCTTTAATAATGAAAAAATTGAAATCATTTGGGATACCGAGGTGATTGAGATTTTAGCCGACGATAATGGTGTGAATGCTATCAAGGTTAAAAACAATAAAACTGGTGAAGTCAGCGAGAGAAAAACTGACGGTCTCTTCATGGGGATCGGCCACACACCAAATACTAAGTTTTTAGCAGGCCAAATCGATCTTGATGATCACGGCTTTATCAAGACTGCTGGTAAGCATCCAGATACGAATGTTCACGGTGTTTTTGCCTGTGGTGACGTTCAGGATAGCTACTATCGCCAGGCCATTAGCGCCGCAGGTTCAGGCTGCGAAGCTGCTATTCGCGCCGAACGTTTTCTCTCAGAAGGTTAATTTCCAAATGGGCCGGTAGTTCTTGCCGGTCCTACTTTGACCCCAGCGCCCCTATCTCCGAGTATTCCTTTCAGTCATTCTCCCTATTTAAAACTCTTTTAGTGCAGTTAGATTAGTTTAGAT
>TARA_R110000868_G_scaffold29889_15_pt1 | contig 12423 bp, 12 predicted proteins | sample TARA_R110000868 | Tara Oceans TARA_R110000868 (sample SAMEA4397489) | marine metagenome | biome: Polar Biome; feature: [SRF] surface water layer (ENVO:00010504); material: water (ENVO:00002006), including particulate matter (ENVO:01000060) such as... | depth 5 m | reverse complement strand
TTTATCCGCATCCCCGCCGGCGCCGTGCTCGCGGCGACCGTCTTCGCCGATGCGAGCTCCGCCGAGATGCTGTTTGCCGGCGCCGGCGGCGGCGTGCTGTCCGCGGCGTCGCACACGATGAAGGCCGGGACGCGGCTGCTGATCAACACCTCGCCCGAGCCGTTCTCCAACTGGACGGCCTCGGTCGCCGAAGACGCAACGGTGATCGGCGGCCTGTGGCTTGCACTGGCCCACCCGGCCGTGTTCATCGGCCTGCTGGTCGTGTTCATTCTGCTCGCCATCTGGCTGATCCCGAAAATGTGGCGCGCGATCCGGACCCTGTTCCGCAAAATCGCGAAACTGTTCGGACGGGAAACCGCCGAAGTGCCGCCGCTCGAAGGCGTGCGCGTAACCCTCGGGCGCAAGTCGATCGACGGCTGACCGGGGGAACGCCCGGCTGGTTTTGCCGCCTCTGGCACTGCCCCGGCGGCGGTGATAAACTCGAATCGATGGCGCACTAACGGAGTTTTTATCCATGTCCGCAGAATCGGTCCCAGTCATTGATATCGCGCCATTCCTGTCCGGCGACCCGGCAGGCAAGAAAGCGGTCGCAGAGGCGGTCGCCGCCGCCTGTACCGAGATCGGCTTCTTTGCGATTACCGGCCACGGCGTCAAACAGGACCTCGTCGAGGACCTCCGCGAAGCCGCCCATACGTTTTTCGAACAATCCGAAGACATAAAGCGCAGGACCGTCCATCCCGTAAAGGACACGCCGCGGGGCCTGCGCGTCATGCAGGGCGAATCCCTGGGCCGCACATTGCGCCCCGACGCGACGCCCGACCTCAAGGAATTCTATCACTACGGACGGGAAACCTGGCCGGACGCGCCCTATTACACCTGCCCGGAAGGACAGCAGTATTTCATCCCCAATATCTGGCCGGACGAGCCCGAGTCGTTTCGCAAGGCCTGCCTCGCCTATTACGCGGAAATGGAACGGCTGGTCACCGATCTCGGCCATATCGGGGCATTGGCGCTCGGGCTTCGCGAAGACTGGTTCGAGGACAAGCTCGACCGCCACGTCACCGCTGTCCGGCTGAACTATTATCCGTTGCTCGACCAGGCGCCGCCGCCCGGCCAGATACGGGCCGGCGAACACACCGATTACGGCTTCTTCACGATCCTGATGGGCGAAGACGAAGCCGGTGGGCTCCAGGTCAAAACCCGCAGCGGCAAATGGATCGACGTCGAAACGCGCCCCGATTTCTTCGTGATCAATATCGGCGACCTGCTGATGCGCTGGACCAACGACACCTGGCTGTCGAACCTGCACCGCGTGGTGAACCCGCCGGAGGGATCGAAACCGACCCGCGGCAGGCTGTCGGTCGGGTATTTCACGCAGCCCAATTACGACGCCATGATCGAATGCATCCCGACCTGTACAGGCGCCGACAATCCGCCGCGATACGCGCCGGTGCAGTCGGGCAAGTACCGGGACCTGAAATACGAACAGGGCAACGATATCGGCGATACGGCCGGCGATGCGGTAAGCGACACCGTAAAAGCCTGACCGACGCGACCGACTGGCGGCGCCCCCGGCGGCGTGGCATTGTGACCCCGACCAACCAATGGAGACAGATATGTCCGATCCGATAACGGTGGAGATATTCACCGACTACGTGTGACCCTGGTGCTATTTGAGTTCCGTGAGAATTCAGAAACTTCGCGAAAACTTCAACGTCGACATCAAGCTTGTCCACTTCCCGCTGCATCCCGACACGCCCCCCGAGGGCCGGGAAATGGCCGGGTTCTATGCCCAGCGCGGGCTCGACCCCGACAAGATGTATAACGACATGAAGGAACGCATGGATGCGGAAGGCCTGCCCTATGGCAAGCGCACCCATTCCTATAACAGCCGCCTCGCCCAGGAACTCGGCCACTGGGCCGAGACGGTCGAAGGCGGCGCGGCGCTGCACGATGCCCTGTACCGGGCCTATTTCGTCGATTCCCGGAATATCGGCGAGATCGACGTGCTGCTCGACGTCGTGAAGTCGGTCGGACTGTCCGTGAAGGACGCGAAAGCGGCCCTCGAAAACCGGACATTCGAACAGGCCGTCGACGCCGACTGGCAAAAATCCCAGCAATACGGAGTTACCGGTGTACCGACATACGTTGCCGGCGGTTACGGCGTCGTCGGCGCGCAACCCTACGAGGCGCTGGAACAGCTGATGAACCAGGTCGGCGCCGAGAAAAAAGGCTGAAGCCGCCGAGGCGATAACAACAAGAGACTGACATGACGACACAGGGCTATGACTACATCATCGTCGGCGCGGGATCGGCGGGCTGCACGCTCGCCGCCCGGCTGACCGAAGACCCGGCGGTTTCCGTTCTGCTGCTCGAAGCCGGCGGACGCGACTGGGACCCTCTGATTCATATTCCCATCGGCGTCGGCAAGATCCACGAGCACAAGCTCCATGACTGGGGCTATATGTCCGAGCCCAATGACGAACTTCACGGCCGCCGGATCCATATCAAACGCGGCAAGGTTCTCGGCGGATCGTCGTCGGTCAACATCATGGCCTATACCCGCGGCCATCCGGGCGATTACGACCGCTGGGCGCGCAACGGCGCCACCGGCTGGTCCCACGCCGAGGTATTGCCCTATTTCAAACGGTGCGAAACCTGGGAACAGGGCGCCAGCGCCTGGCGCGGCGGCGACGGCCCGGTCGGCACCCAGCACGCAAAGTCCATCGACCCGATCTTCGACGCCTGGATCGAAGCGGCCCACGCCAAGGGCCTGCCGGTCACGGACGACTATAACGGCCCGCAGCCCGTCGGCTTCAGCAAGGGCCAGTACACCATCCGCAACGGCCGCCGGTCATCGGCCGCGAACGCCTTCCTCAAACCGGCCCGCGGCCGCCCGAACCTGACCGTTCACACGAAGGCCCACGCGGCGCGCATCCTGATGAGCGGCACCACGGCCACCGGGATCGAATATTTCCACCGCGGCCGGACGGTGACCGCGCAGGCCGACCAGGAAGTCATCCTGTCCGGCGGCGTGTTCAACACGCCGCAGTTGCTGATGCTGTCCGGTATCGGCCCGGCCGCGCATCTGAAGGAATTCGGGATCGACTGCCTGTCCGACCTGCCGGTCGGCAAGAACCTGCAGGATCACCTTGTGGTATCGAACTTCTGGACCCGGCCGCAAAACACGAGCCGGTTCCGCGAAGAATTGCGGTTCGACCGGCTCGCCGTCAGCATGATCCGGGCCTATTTCTTCGGTACCGGGCCGGCATCCATCGTTCCCGGCGGCATGCACGCCTTTCTGAAAAGCAGCCCGGAAATGGAGGTCGCGGACCTAGAATTTCTTTTCCGCGGCGCGCCGGTCGATGCCAATCCCTGGTTCCCGGGGATCAAAAAGAAATTCGAGGACGGGTTCGCAATCCGGGCCGGGATCGTCCATCCGAAGAGCCGGGGCGAGGCACGGCTGCGGTCCACCGACCCGCGCGACCCGCTGGTCATGGATTTCCGCTTCCTGTCCCACCCGGACGACATGCGGCTCCTGCGCGAGGGGTTCAAGCTGGCACGCGCCTGCGCAAACGAAGACGCGCTTTCGCCCTATCGCGGCGTCGAACTGACGCCCGGCGCCGACGTGAAGACCGATGCGGAAATAGAGGAATATATCCGCAACACGGTGATGACCATCGAACATCCGGCCTGCACCTGCCCCATGGGGACCGGTCCCGAATGCGTGCTCGACCCCGACATGAAGGTCCGCGGCACGGAAAAGCTGCGCGTGGTCGACGGCTCCGCCCTGCCCGACCTGACATCCGCCCATATCAATTCGGCGATCCTGATGATGGCGGAAAAGGCGTCGGACATGATCCGCGGACGCGATCCGTTGCCGGCGGAACACGTGAACTGAGGCGTACACCGGACAGGTTGCGGAACACGAAATCCCGACAGGGAATACGGGCCGACAGACCGCGCCCGCCAGAGCGGATTGCGCGACGAATGCCGCAACGGAATCCCGCGACTCCCATCGTGGCATATCCGGAGGAAGCGGCCCGGTACGGTTTTCTGTCAGCGGGCGGTCTTCGCCGCGAAGAGAAGACAAGACATGGGAGATGACACATGAAAAATTCGGACAGCCCGTGGCGCGCGGTGCGTCATACCTTCGCAAGCGCCTGCGCGGCTGCAATCGTGCTTTTCCCGCCGCCGCTGGCGGCCGACACGGCGAAACCGGGTACGGGATGGGGCAACCGCGCCCCGCTGATCGAGCCGAACTCGGAAATGGCGGTCGCCCGGCTCGACGGCCGAATCTATGTCGTCGGCGGATACCCGTCGACGCGGATCAGCGTCTCCACCGTTCAGGTATACGATATCGACTCGGATCGCTGGCGGCTGACGACCCCGTACCCGACGCCGATCAACCATGCCTCGGCTGTCGGGATAAACGGGCTGCTTTACGTCTTCGGCGGCCAGACGAATGCGGGCGGGCGCAACGAAAAATCCCGCTATACCGCAGCCGTTTATGCCTACGATCCGAAAACGGAAAAATGGTCGCCCCGTGCATCCATGCCGACGGCGCGGAGCGCGATGGCCCATGACATTATCGACGGCAGGGTCTATGTCGCCGGCGGACGCCCCCCGCGCGGGCACGATTTTGCCATGTACGACCCGAAGACGGACACCTGGACCGCCCTTCCCGACCTGCCGACCGCGCGCAATCACATGGCAGCGGCGGCCATCGGCGGCAAACTGTATGTCGCCGGCGGGCGCTTCGGCGGCGGCTTCCGAAGCGAGATAACGGCGGCACTCGAAATATACGATCCCGCGGCCGGCAAATGGGCGGCGAAACAGCCAATGCCGGAAGCCCGCAGCGGGCTGAACGGCATCGCCGTCCGGGGCTGTTTCCATACCTTCGGCGGCGAGCACCCGACAGCGGGGCCGTCAGGCGTGTTTCCGCATCACCTGGTCTATAATCCGAAAACCGATAGCTGGACCCGGATGTCCGACATGGCGATCCCGGTTCACGGGGTCACCGGCCTCGCCTACGCGAATGACGTCATCCACCTCCCCGGCGGCGGCACGCGGATGGGCGGCAGCAGCGGCGGAACCCATCACCAGGTCGTCCGTCCCGGATTAAGCTGCGATTAAACCGTCTACAGCCCGGCGACGGCCTCGAGGTGGATTCCCTGCGCGACATGTTGCGCGCGCGTCGCGTCGAACATTTCCTTTACCGGCGGCGGCAGCGTGATTTCCTTTTCGATGGCGGGAATGTTTTCCATGCGGGCATACCATGCACCCATGTTCGGATGCAGCCGCGCAACCGGATAGCCGGCCAGCGTCAGCCGGTTGGCATAGATAAACCAGGCTATGTCGAGAACGCTCAGCGCATCGCCGAGCACGTATTCCCGACCGTCCAGCCGGGCGTCGAGTTCGCTGAAAACTTTGCGGAACTTCGCGGCCGCGGCCCGCGCCGTCTCATCCGTGATCCCGCGCTCGGCGAAGTTCTCCCAGAAATCGATCTCGACGCCGACACGGCCGTCTTTTTCGCCGCCGACGGTGCCGGACCCGGTACTGGCATACACTTCCAGATCCTCCGGCGATTTCGGCGCATGCGGCGGGTTGAACACGAAACGGAAACTCAGCGCCCGCAGATCGAGATGCAGGTCGTCTTCGTGTTTCAGCAGTGCAGCGACATCGTTCTCGGAGCCTTCGGGAATCAGCCGGGGTTCCGGGAAAACCCTGTCGAGATAGGTCAGGATATCGTTGCTTTCGATATGCACGTCGCCGTCATGCACCAGCACCGGCACCAGCCCCCGCGGATTGATGCCGAGGAAATATTCCTGAAGGTTTTCGTTCCCCATCAGGTCGATCTCGTGGGATTCCCAGTCGATGCCCTTCAGGGCGAGGAAAATGCGAAGTTTCTGCGAACACGACGAAAAGGGGAAATGGAAAACGTGCAGCCCCTTCCAGTCCAGTACTTCGCGCGTCCTGATGTCCTCGTTCGCAAGCTTGACCAATTTTCATCTCCCTGTATCCGGCATTCGCGCCTTTTTCAGAACGACCGTAGCAGCCCCGCCGGAACGGGAACAGGCATACCGATCGACCCGTCGGCCGGGGTTCAGCCGCCGGTCAGTTTCCGGTGCTGGTCCAGCATGCCGTCTAGGCGTTCCGGCTTGCCCCGCCCCATCCCGCATTCCGCGCCGACCCCGCCAACGGACGTGTATTTTTCGGCGGTCGCCAGTTTACGGGCATTTCCTTCCTCGTCGCCGTGGTGCACGCAGCCGAGATACAGGTCCGTGCCCTCGGGCAGGTTCAGCTTCGCGAGCGGCGCGAAATAGGCGTCGTCGTTGCGGTCGTCGGGAACCGGCATATGGATGTACTGGATCTGCCGGGCAACGCCCGCGCCGATGGCATTGGCGATTTCCACAAGATTTCCCATGTCCTTCGGCAGGATCAGGTGCTCGTCGGCGGGACTGCCGTAGCACAGGTGATAACCGAGATCGACCGCGTCAGGGATTAGACCGCCAAGCCACGCCAGCGACGCCGGGATTTCGGTGCGGAAATCCGGGTGCTGGCTCTGATCGAGATAGCCTTCCCACATCAGCACTTCCTGGCAGACATCCCACTGGTAGGAGATCCGGTCATTCGGCAGTTCGGCCATGATCCGCGCCACCTCGGCCGCCAGGTGATTGCCGTAGACTTCCAGGAAATCGGCGCGGGTACCGGGGGCCACGAACATGTAGGTGATCGCCAGCGGCGTCGCCATGCAGATCTGGTATTTCACCCCCGCCGGGATCGCACCTTCGGATTGCAGCCGGTCGAAGGTTGCGAAATTCGCGATCGCATCGTCGGCATACCCGGTGTGAAAAACCACGTCCGACGGGTTCACCCCTTCCCGGAAACGCAGCTGGTTGACCTCGAAGACGACCTTGCCGTCGAACTGGATGAACTGGAATACCGGCACGTCCGGATCCGGCTCCATATCCGGGTGCTGCATCAGGATATCCTTGACGAAGCTGATCCACATCCGGCGGCGGCCGGTTTCCCCGTCCGGGATACGGCGGACATGGCTGCCCATCTCGCTGCCGAGCTTGCGGAAGACGCTTTCGGCGTCTCCCATCGGTATGCCGCCGACGAAATGGGCGACCGATGCTGATGTATTCATGACGTTTCCCCTGATGCGTTTTATTGGACTCAATGTTTTTGTCTACGATCCGACCCGGATCACGATCTTGCCGAAATGACCGTCGCCCTGCATGCAGTGATAGGCGGCGCGGGCATCGTCGAAATCGAAAATACGGTCGATGACCGGCTTCATTTTGGCGGCGCCGATGGCGGCGTTCATGTTGCGGAACATTTCCCGGCTGCCGACATAAATACCGCTGATACGTCCGGACTTCCCGAGCAACGGATACGGGTTGAGTTCGCCCTGGGTCAGCACGCCGATCAGGGCGATATGTCCGCCGAAGGCCAGCGAAGCGACGGATTTCTGCAACGTTCCGGCGCCGCCGACCTCGACCACGTGATCGACGCCGACGCCCCCGGTCAGGTCCATCACGGCGGTTTCCCAGTCCGGCGTATCGCCGTAATTGATGGTCTCGTCCGCCCCCAGCGCGCGGGCGCGGTCGAGCTTTTCATCGCTTTTGGACGTGACGATCGTGCGTGCGCCCATCATCTTCGCGAACTGAAGGCCGAAGATCGACACGCCGCCGGTGCCGAGCAACAGCACGGTATCGCCCGCTTTGAGCCCGCCGCGCTCGACCAGTCCGTGCCACGCCGTAACCCCGGCGCAGGTCAGCGTGCCCGCTTCTTCCCAGGACAGATGTTCCGGCAGCGGAACAAGCGCGCCTTCCGGCAGAATCGTTTCCTCCGACAACATGCCTTCTTCCGCGCCGCCGAGCGCGCTTGCCATCACCGGCGCCGTGATCCGCCCCGCCGGCCAGCGTTTGAAAAAACAGCTCGCCACCCGGTCGCCCGGTTTGAATTCGGTGACCCCTGCCCCGACGGCGATCACTTCGCCGGCGCCGTCGGAATTCGGGATGCGCGGCAGCGGCGTGTTTCGCGCGCCCGGCGCCAGAACGGTATTCATGTCGCGGCGGTTGATGGACGAAGCGTGAATGCGAACCCGCACCTCGCCGGGACCGGGATCGCCGATATCCATATCCACCAGGTTAAGAGCGTCGATACCGTCGTCGTTTTCGATGCGCCAGGCTTTCACGTTTCGTCTCCCGTCATTGTCCGATTATCGATTTCAGTTTACCGGCTTCAGCCGAGTTTCCGCCACCTGGCCGCGCCGCGATGGGTTTTTCCCGCCATCAGGATCGGCACTGTCGTCTGCAGCAGCAATTCGCCGTCGGCAAAGGATACCAGACGTTTCTGCGTGCCGCCGACCCAGTTCGGAAACAGGCTGTAGGCGATTGCGAATGTAATCGCTTCGCCGTCGAACGACCACGCGCCGCCGAAAGAAACATAGCCGTCGGCGGCCTCGCCCTTTTCCGCTGCCGTCCCGCCCAGAATATCCCCGCTTTCATAGGCGGTCCGGCCCGTGCGCATCATCGTGAACGCGTAATAGCCGTCCGCCCCGAGGACGAGGTTCCCGACCGGGTCGGTCCCCAGCGGATCCACCTCCACCCCGGCTTCGTCGTGAAACCAGAACCGTTGCAGGTCCCAGGTGCCGATCAGTTCCGTCTTGTTCATTGTATTTGCCTGTTCCCGTTGTTCGTCGCAGAATAACCGCCATGAATATCCCGGAAAGCTATATCTCCGCCGACGAAATCGCCAGCCGTATCCCGGACGGCGCGTTGATCGGCGTGCCCAAGGAAGACGGCGGCGTGGCGATGGAGGTCACGCGCGCCCTGGTCCGCCGCAAGGCCCGGAACCTGCGCCTGCTGACCGTTCCCGTCAGTTCTCTCCAGGCGGATATGCTGATCGGCGCCGGCTGCCTGTCGGAAATCGAGACCAGCGGCGTGTCGATGGGGGAGTTCGGCTATGCACCGCATTTCCGCAAGGCGGCGCAGGACGGCGCGATCGTCGTTCGCGACGCGACCTGCCCCGCGATCTACGCCGAATTGCAGGCATCTGAGAAAGGCGCACCGTTCCTGCCATTGCGGGGCATTCTCGGCTCCGACGTGCTCGCCAATCGCGCCGACTGGAAGGTGATCGACAATCCGTTCGCGGAAGGCGGCGGCGATCCGGTCGTGCTGCTGCCCGCCGTCCGGCCCGATTTCGCGATTTTTCATGCCCGGTACGGCGACCGCTACGGCAATGTCTGGGTCGGCCCGAAGCGGGAATGCGTGTTGCTGGCCCATGCATCGGCACAGGCCTTCGTCACGGTCGAGGAAATCTGGGACGGCAACCTGATGGAAGACCAGCGCATGCTCGCGGGCACCATCCCGCCGGTCTATGTCGATGCCGTGGCCCACGCGGAACGCGGCGCGTGGCCGTTATCGCTGGCGGGGTGTTACGACCGCGACGGCGATCACCTTCGGGATTACGTTTCGGCGGCAAAAACCGCGGAGGGTTTCGCCGCCTATCTCGAACGCCATGTCTTCGGCGCACAGGCCGCGGCCTGACCGGACCCATGGAATTCACCCGCGAGGAAATTCTGATCTGCGCCGTCGCGCGCATGCTCGACGGCTGCCGGAATATCGCGGTCGGTACCGCGTCGCCGATCCCCGGCAGCGCCGCCCTGCTGGTCCAGGCGCTGACGAACGGGGCGTCGCGCGCCAGTATCCTCGGCAGCAATATTCACAATCCCTTCAACGACGGCGGGCCGGAACTGTTCGACCGCGCCGGTCAGGGCCGCGTCGACGCGTTCTTCCTGGGCGGCGGCCAGATCGACGGCGAAGGCAATATCAATCTCGTCGGCACCGGCCCCTACCCCGAGCCCGACACGCGGTTCCCCGGCAGTTTCGGGTCGGCCTATCTCTATTTCACCGTGCCCCGCGTCATCCTGTTCCGCGAGGAACATTCCCGGCGTGTGTTTGTCGACAAAGTCGATTTTATCAGCGCGCCGGGCTGGAGCCCGCCCGGCGTTCACCGGCCGGGCGGGCCGCACGCGCTCGTCACGAGCCTGTGCATCTTCATGTACGACAAAACCCGCCACCGGTTCCGCCTCGACGGTCTGCTTCCCGGCGCAACGCTGGAGGAAGTCCGCGACAATACCGGGTTCGATTTCGACTGCCCGGACGATGTCGGCCCGGTGACGCCGCCGGAACCGAACCGGGTCGCCCTGATCCATTCCCGTATCGCCGGGGAAATCGCCGAGACCTATCCCGAATTCGCCCGCAACCGGCTGGGCTGGCAGGGCTGAACCGCGGCACTCGCTTCGTTAAGGACACGCGACCAGACAAGGAGACCCCATGGAAAACGTTTTTGAACTGTATCGCTCCGTCGTGTTCCCGTGGCATTGCGATCACATCGGGCACATGAACGTGCGCTGGTACGCCCATCATTTCGACGATGCCGGATTTCACCTGTGGACGGTGGCGGGACTCAGCCAGAAGGAGATGCACGACAAGGGCATCGGGCTTGTCGTCGGCCAGATAAAGATCAACTACGTCCACGAAATGAAGGCTGGCGACCTGCTGGTGGTCCGCGGCGGGTTCAGCCATGTCGGCGGCAAGTCGATCCGCCATCACCTGCGGATGTACAATGCGGACACGGATGTGCTGTGCGCGACCCAGGACACTGTGGAGGTTTTCTTCGACCCCGAGACCCGGAAATCCGACGTCATGCCGGACTATATCCGCGAAAAGCTGACCCCGCTGATCGTCGATTTCGAAAATTTCAGGGACTGACCGCATGGCGATGCTGAACGACAGAACCGCGATCGTCACCGGCGCCGGCCGCGGCCTGGGCCGGGCAATGGCGCAAGGCCTCGCCGATGCGGGCGCGAACGTGGTGCTGGTCGAACTCGACCGGGATGTGCTGGATGCGGCGGTGTCGGAAATCGGCAGCGGCTGTATCGGGGTGCGGGGGGACGTATCGGACGGGGACGATGCCGCACGCATCGTCGACGAGACGATGGCGGCGTTCGGCGGCGTGCATATTCTCGTCAACAATGCCGGGCTCGGGCCGGAACGGTTCCGCGATACCGACCGGTCGAACGCGAAGATGGTCTGGGAGATCGATCCTGGCGACTGGCGGCTCTATCTCGACGTCAACGCCACCGGCCATTTCGTCATGACCCGGGCCGTCATGCCCCGCCTGCTGGCGCAGGACTGGGGGCGTATCGTCAACGTCACCACCAGCCTCGACACGATGACGAATTACACCAACGGCGCCTACGGGCCGTCGAAAGCCGCGGCCGAGGCGCTGGCGACGATGATCGCCGGCGGCGTCGACGGCACCGGCGTGACCTGCAACGTGCTGATCCCCGGCGGCCCCGCCGATACGCGGATGATTTCGGCGACCGGAGTCTACGGAAACCGCGACAGGCTCATCCAGCCGGAGGTCATGGTCCCGCCCCTGCTCCACCTGGTGTCGGACGAAGGCGCCGCGATCAACAACCGGCGGTTCCGCGCCGCACTGTGGGACACGGCGGCGGACAGCGCCGCCAATATCGCGGCGAGCGGCGCACCCATCGCGTGGCCGCAGCTCGGCGGCCAGGCAATACGTCCCGCGGACGCCCCCCGCGGCAACCGCAATACGGGAGCGGAAAATGGCTGACGGAAAACTTTCGGGCAGGGTCGTGCTGATCACCGGCGCCGGGCGCGGCCTCGGCCGGGCGATGGCCCACGCCCTTGCCGGACAGGGCGCACGGCTTGCGCTTGTCGACATGGACGGCGAGGAACTGCAGCAGGTTGCGGGCGAGATCGCGGATATCGGCGGCCGCGATTCGGTTGTCCCGCTCGGGGCCGATGTCTCCGATCCGGACAGCGGGCCCACCGCGATACACTATACAGTCGAAAATTTCGGCCGGATCGACGTGCTGTTCAACAACGCCGCCATCGGACCGCAGGCGGTTGCCGAGGATCCGTTCGGAAACCCGCCGAAATTCTGGGACCTGAATCCCTATACCTTCGTTCGCATGATGGATGTGAATTCGGCGGGGCCGCAGATCATGGCCGCCGCCGCCGTCCCCTACATGCTGCAGAACGGCTGGGGCCGGGTCGTGAACGTCACGACCGCCCTCGACGCGATGTACGCGCCGGGCATGGGCGCGTACGGTCCGTCCAAGGCCGCCCTCGAAGCGCTGACGGCGATCATGGCCAACGACCTCGACGGCACCGGCGTCACGGCGAACGTGCTGATCCCCGGCGGGCCCGCCAATACCCGCATGATCCCCGATGCGACCGGCATAGCGCGGGATGCCCTGATCCAGCCGGAGGCCATGCAGGCGCCCGCCATCTGGCTGGCCTCGGAAGAGTCCGACGGGCAAAGCGGAATGAGATTTATCGCCGCGCACTGGCACGAAGGGCCCGAAAAGGCGTC
>TARA_R110000868_G_scaffold38259_2_pt1 | contig 12425 bp, 7 predicted proteins | sample TARA_R110000868 | Tara Oceans TARA_R110000868 (sample SAMEA4397489) | marine metagenome | biome: Polar Biome; feature: [SRF] surface water layer (ENVO:00010504); material: water (ENVO:00002006), including particulate matter (ENVO:01000060) such as... | depth 5 m | reverse complement strand
CTCCATAGACGTAACCCCCGAAATGGTCTCCTCCGCAAAAGAGGGGCAGCCTTTATTCCAAGTAGCCGAAACCACCCCGTTCAAAAGAAGAAGCGCGTCTCCTTCAAGGTTGATGATACCGAATGTTCGCGGCAAGTGGACGAAAGAAAAGATACTCAGATATTTTAAAGGGTTTGGAAGAACGGATGTAAAATCAACGTATGGAATAGCTGAATACATAAGCGAGTTTGAAACAGAAGAGGACTTTGCTAATCACATATATTATCACGGAACAGCAAATGGCATAGACGGTGGGCTAAGACCATCTGCTGTAATGTCTGAGCGTCAGGCAGAGCAAAGAGGAGGTGGCGGATACGGGCAAAGATATTGGGGTGTTTCATTGACGAAAAGAAAGAGGACTGCGGAATCGTTTAGTGGAATGTCGGGCGGTGTTTCAATATACCCTGTATTACTAAAAAGAGATGCAAAGGTAATTGAGAGAACAGATATACAGGACGCTTCTGAGATAGAAGATATTATCACCGAGTTGTATGAGCAAGGGGTAGATGCTGTATGGATAGGGGGTGGAGAGCAAGAGTTGATATTAGTAAACCCTGCTGCTGCAATTCTGTATAAAAAAGGAAGTGAATACCATTCAGTTTATGGCGGGTTTAAGAGTAAAGCGTTGACAAATGAAGATATACACAACCTGTATGAAGAAGCAAAGAGGGTATATGCTGAAAATCAGCCAAAACTTAAAGCGGCTAAAACAAGAGAGGAGAGAGACTCGGTATCGAGCAGCATTAAACCCTTAACCTTCCAAGACCAAGAAGGCGAGCCACTTGGCTTCGCAGACCGCAACGGGGATATATGGCTTAACGGAGAAAAGATTAACGGAAACACACCTGTTCACGAGGCAGGACACTTGTGGCAGAGATGGGCGGCTGAACACGCACCAAACCTGTTAAAAGCAGGGTTAGATAAGATTTCAAGAAGCCCTTATTTGGCTCAGGTAAGAAACAATAAATTCTACATAGACCAAGCCGACAAGAAAGGGTTAAAAGGTAAAGAGCGCGAAGATTTCTTTAGGAATGAAGCGTTGGCTATGGCTATTGGCGATAAGGGAGAGCAGTTTGTAACCGAAGCTAAAAAAGCCGACTTCCAAGCGTGGTTATCTGAATTGTGGAAAGCGGTAGCTGAATTTGCGGGGTTGTCTGAAAAGACCGCAGCGCAGATTGAGAATATGACTATGGACGAGTTCGCCAAAGCTGTTGCTGCGGATTTGTTGAGTGGGAAACCGTTGAAAGGGAAGGTTGAGGGGAAGGGTAACTCTGAGTTTCAGATTATAGGAGAGCGGGCTGTGTCTAAGGTTGAGAACCACGAAAAGCCACACTTGAGGCAGATAGCCGACAATTTGGGCGCAGCAAAGGAAATGGAGAAGTCGGGTATGTCTCCAAAAGAAATATGGTTGGCAACGGGGTGGGAAAGGAGTAAAGATAAAGGCAAGTGGAAGTATGACCTTCCCGATGTTGAGTTTAATAAAAATGTAGGAAAAATACCGACCAAAACAATAGATGTTTCGGGTAGGGGATATACTTTCAAGGAGGTGAAGTTGTCTGAAATTATTGCAGATGATAAGGGGCTTTTTGAATTGTACCCGCAAGCTAAAGACATAAAGGTTGTTTTATATGACTTCAATCACCCCGACCACATTAGAGGGACATACAGAGAGGGGAGTACAATGTTCCCCGAAGACACAATAACTCTGTGGGGTGTTGATTATAGCGGGAATTTAACAGAAGAGCAGCAGTCAACTTTGCTCCACGAAATGCAGCACTTTGTTCAAGCAAAAGAAGGCTTTGCGTCAGGTGGAAATGAGAACACTGTATCCGAAAAAGATATTCCTGTAAATCCTAAGTGGGCAGAATATAATACGCCCGAGAATAAAAAGAGGGCAGCAGAATATATCGCTTTACGCGATTCGGAGGAATACGCGCGCGAGTTAGCGGAGTCTAACGCTCTTTTTAAGGATTACGGAGATAGAATAGACGAACTGCACAAACAGATAACACGAGAAAACCATAAAGAGATAACAGGTAAAGTGGATGTTATCTTTGAAGAGTTTAATGAGGTGGCGAAGGAGAAGTTCCCTGTTATGACCAAAGCTGACGCTATTGCTAAGGAAACAATAGTAAGAGAGCCGTCTAAAACGATTAGCAAGTTTGAGGCATACAGAAGGCTTGCGGGTGAAGTAGAATCAAGAAATGTGCAAGGTCGCGCAGACTTGACTTTAGATGAGCGCAAGGAAAAGCTGATTTCTGAAACAGAGGACGTAGCGGAGGGTAGTAAGATTTATTTGTATGCTGCCGACTCTGTTGGAGGGGTGGGTAGTTATGCAAGTGCAGCCTCCCCGATGAGCCTTGCTATTGACGCGGCTATTGAGGCTGTGGCTTTGACAACAGAGTTGACGGGCGCATTAGCCGAGTTGCTTGATATGGCTTTGATTGAGTTAAGAAATAGCGATGCTTATAAAAGTCGTAAATCCCAACTTGCAAGAGATACAGCAGAGGCTCAGTTGAAGGCTAAGTTAAAAGAGAGAATTTCAAAAGCCAAAGCAACTGCCCGCGAAGAAGAGCCGCAAGATAAAAAACATAAACTTGCAGTAAAGGCGATTAACTCACCTACGTTAGCCCCTGAGATAAAGCAAGGCGTGTTAGATAAAGGCATTACCTATCTTGAGCGTCCTGTCAAATTAAGGCGCGAGGAGGCAGAGGCTATTATCAATGGGGCGGTTAATCTTGACTCGGTATTTGACTATCTGATGGGCAACAATAAGTTAAGAGGCGATGTAAAGGTAGCCCTTCAAAAAGCGTTAGCCGAGAGGTATTCTAAGTTGGGCGGGGAAACTACAGGGGAAGAGCAGGAGTCTCATCGTCAAAGAGTGGCTGACATATTATATGAAGCCTTTAAATTAGGAGAGGAAGCGGGTCAGGTTGTTAATATGCAAAAGGAGTGGAGTAGCTTCCTTCAAAACGACCCCGAAGGATTTGTCTCTCTTGTATCTAAGTTCCAAAAAAAGAAGAATAAGGCAAAGCTTGATAAACACGAAGGCGAGATAGCAGACACGATAGACACGTTGAACGAGTTGCTTGAAAGCGAAGAAGGAGGAAATTTAATAGATGATACGGCAGATGAGGATGTAACAACAGAGCAGAATAAGCCCGTAAGTAAAGGTTATATTGACAGGGCTATGGATGCTCTTGAGAAAGCACATATAGCGTTTAAAAGTAAGACTTATTCAGATGTTACAGGGGTTACGGCAGGTATTATTGACGGGGCTTTCTCTACAGCTAAAGTAACACTAAGAGCCACAAAAAATATTGCAGACGCGATAGATGCCGCTGTTGACTACATTAAAGCCGAGTTGGCTAAGAGCGGAATAAGCACTTGGGTTAAAGAGGCTGAGTTTAGAAAAGACTTAGAGGCTTCGCTTACCGCTGATGGCATTAGAGTTCCTAAGAAAAGAGCGCCAAAACAGAAAAAGGCTCAACAGGTTAAGGATGTGGCAGAGGCATTGAAAGAGAAGTTGGCGAAACTTGAGGATTTTGTTAAAAACCCTGACAAGGCTATTAAGGAATTAGAAGAAAAAAAGAGAAAGGCGGAAGAGCGGTTGGCTAAGAATGAAGCCAAGTCAGAAGAGATAAAAGCCCTTGAAAAGCAAATAGCGGAGACTAAGGCTGCTGTTCGTAGGGGAGAGCAGACCACAATGCTTGACGCTTTAATTAAAGACCCAATAAGGGCGTTAGAAGCGTTAGAAGCCAAGAAGAAAAGAGCGGAAGAGCGGGCAGCTAATAATGAAGGCAAGTCAGAGGCGGTAAAAGCTATTGAAAATGAGATAAAGATTAAAAAGTCCCTTGTAAAATTAATACAAGGAATGGATACTCTTACCGCTAATCAAAAAAGACAGATATTGTCTGATGCGTTGGATAGTATTATTAAGAACGGGTATCTGTCTGAGCCTGCGTTCAGAGATATTTTCGCTAAGGCATTAGGTCTTGAAACACTTACCGCTAAAGACGAGCAAGTTTTAAGAAAAGCCGCACTCGTTATTGGTCAAGTGGCGGTGGCTCAACAAGCCTTTCTTGCAAACACAACAAAAGCTAATAAGGCGGCTTACCATCGTGCTATGAGGCAAGGTAGATTAGCAAACGCTCAGGTGAGTAAGTATTTTAAAGATAGGGCGACAACGGGCGATATTTTATCATCAATAATGCGTGGAGGGCTTTTATCTACAACAACAGTGGTGTTGAGTGCTAAATCTAACTTATTAACACTCCCTGTTTGGCTTTCCATAGATGCAGGGGCATCAGCATTAGATTACCTCTTATATCAGTCGGGTATCATCGGTGCGTTAAGTAAGTCCTTTCCTGAGAAGTTTGAAGATAGGAGGTATAATGATTTCCTTGCCAATAAAATTGGCGCTTGGAACGCAATACCACAAGGGTTGAGAGAGGGTCTTGGGCAATTTATTACAGGGCAGCTACCTGATAGTGTTTACGAGAAGGAAATGAGAAGCGCCCTACACCCTATTGAGGCTTGGACGCGCATAATAAAGGGCATGAAGGGTGAAGAGCAGCAAGCTTTAATCCACTATCTCAACGATGGCATTGAGGGAACAGCAGGAGTTCCTGCGGAAGTTATTTTTAGATTATTAGGTCTTACCGACACCCCTGTAAGGTATGCTGCGGAACAGGGGGCGTTAATGGATTTGTTGAAGACTAAGCTATCAGGAGAGAGAAAGGCTCTTGAAAAGAAGCCTCAATTAAGTGCAGGAGAAGCGCAGTTGCTCGATGATATAAAATCAGGTATTGAGTTAAAGAGAAGAATGGTTGACCCTGACGCAGACTCATTAGAAGCGTCTGTTGATGAGGGGGCACGCGCTGTTTTTCAAAACAAAAATTATATCACGCTTGGATTAGAGAAATTTGCTAATGCCTTATCGAAGGAGACGGCAAAGAAATTTGGGGACGGCAGTAATAACCCGCTTCTTTTAAAGAATGTGCTTAGCCTTGCTAAGCTAATAAAGGTTACGCAATTTCCGTTTGTTAATATGCCGTTGAATTGGGCGCAAGCAGCAATAATGTTAAGTAACCCTGTAATCCCTCTTGGTTTAGGGATATTCTCCGCTATCAAAGGAGATGTGCGAAATGCTAATAAGATGTTCTCGATGGCATTTGTTGGTTTTATGTTAGGAACAGCTATAGAGTATATAGTAAAAAGCGGGGTGTTACAAGGTAGCGCAGGGGATGACGATGAAGATGAACGCAATAAGGCTATGCTTGCAAAAGGTGGCTACAAGCGTATGAATTGGTCTTTATTTAAGAGAAACATCTATAATTGGGGGAAAGAAGACACTCAATGGAAAGAAGGTGATACCACGTTTGAATTTTATCAGCAAGGGGTTACAGGTGCTATGCTTCTTAACTATGCTGACCTCTATAAAAATTACGGAACTGAATTAGATGCGCAGCATAACATCTTTCTTCACTATTTAACATATATGGGTTACAAAGGAGCGGCTTCGGTGAACACAAGTCTTGATATGCCTACCCTTATAGGAACAAGTCAAATAATAAACGCCCTCGCAACAGGAGATGCGCTAACAATGGATAAGCTTATTGTTCAATCATTGACCGCAACAAGGGCTATTGCTGCTCCTGCTACTTACGTTAAGTGGCAGAAAGCGTCAGATGCAGATGCGTTACTTAAAAATACTGCCGATGAGGGTTGGTATAAAAAGTTCAAAAACACATATAAAGACCAAATAGGCGACAGGGATAAGCTGCCTAATCGCCACACAATGTGGGGTGAGCCGATATTAAGAACTCCGTCAGGCGCAAATGCTTGGGTGTATAATCTTTTTGATATAAGTAAATCGAAAAAAATACCTTCCACGTTTGGAATGGAGTTGTATAATCTGCACGATAGGTTATCGAAAGAAGATTCAGAGTTAGCGAAAGATGTATTACCTCCACACTTAGGTAAGAGCATAACTATTGACAAGACCACCCACAAGCTTGATACAGAGCAATATGAATTATATCTTCAAATTGTAGGCTTGAACAGAAAGAAGTTAGTGTCAGGGTATATTAGTGGTAGTCTTACTAATAATGAAATGGCTTTTGCAACTGATGGCGATGAGCAAAGGGTGCATAATCTACAATCTCTGTATGAGTTTGCCACTAAATTAGGAAAGAAGGAATTTATAGAGATACAGGGGTGGGACGCAGAGGACGAAGAGAAGGGTAGCTTGTTAAATTTACACTTGCACGAGGAGGATTACGGGCAACCACTAAGAACAAGAGATGACTTCAAGCGAATAGATGATGAGGCTGCTAAAAACTTTAAATAATAATGTTGAACGTATAATAAAATTTATCAACTTTGCAAAAACAAATTAAAGCTATGAAAATCTCAACATCAAATCTATCAAAACTCGGTGGAGGCAAAGGTAAAGGCTCGGAAGGGAAGTTATCATCTGCTAAAACACAGGGTATTCCTCACGGCAAAAACGTAGGTATCGGCTCTTTGGGTAAGAAAGGCAAAAGCCCTTCTAAAATACCAAGTATGAACCTGTGTGCATTGGGTCACGGTAAAAAAGCCAAGTTTGATTAATGTCAACCGCGCTCGAAATATCAACCGCGCAGGACTGTGGGGGTAAGTTGTTCTTCTTCTTCGAGGAGACGGGGCAATATAACTTCCTGTCTAATCCTACGGGGTGGGCAGTACCGACAACCGCTACGTCAACAACCAATATAACTATTGGTTTAGGCGCTCACGTATTTACAACCCAATTAGGGTTGTCAATAATTGTGGGGGACACGATTTCGATTAATTTCGACAACGCAAACTATATGGTTGGGACTGTTACCAACTATAATCCTGCAACGGGGCAGCTTAATTTTTTAGCCACTATTATCGAGGGGGCAGGAGCGCACGTTTCTTGGCTTATTCTATATCAGGGGTATGCCGTAAACCCGCAGGTGAGTGATGCTACATCAGCCTCTTTGGTAATAACAACGCCAACGGGAGATATTTACACTATAAACCTATACCCGACATTTCCTATTAATAACACACTGTATGGTTATCCTATACAGGGTACGTCAATAGGATTATCTGCAAACACACAAATCCCTGATGGAATTTACACGTTTAAATACACGGTTAGCGGAGTGTTGCCCGACACTAATTTGGGGGGCGCTCCATTCATTTATACTACATCTATTCAGCAGTTATTTGACTGCAATGTAACGTGTTGTATTAATGAAAAAATGACCACTTTGAACGCGGGGTGCGGGTGCAATAAAAATAATAATGCCGTAGAACTTTACACACTCTTGGAGAGCGCGAGAGCGGCTGCAAAGTGTGGGAAAGCGGAAAAGGCGCAAGCGATAATTGATTACTTAACCACAATCTGCGGAACAGACTGCGGTTGCAACTGATTGTAAAATGCTAAAAACTACACAAAATGAGTAACTGCGGATGCGGAAATATATCTTTACCTAACGGGGCTGACGGGATAGACGGGAAGAACGCCTTTACTATTACGGCTGCTGCATTCACTCAGCCCGCAATAGGCGCTCAGGTAACTATCCCCGTATCAGACGCGGGGCAATATACAGGAATTTGGGCAGCTGTACCACAGATAATTTTCATTGAAAATGGGGGTTATTATGAGGTATTTTCATCATCATCAGCAACCGTTATCACCGTCACTAATTTAGGATATTTAGGAAACACTATTGCGGGCGCTTTAATACCGTTGGGGCAGGAAGTGTCGCCTGCGGGATTAAGAGGTGTGGCGGGAACAAATGGAACAGACGGAGTTGCTGTTGTGGCAATAGATGGCGTGGCTTCCGCAGCAATAAACTCTGCGGGATTTACTGCCGTGCAAACAGAGGTCTTGCCTAATTTTACCCAAGTTGATGACGCGGTAGAGATTGAATTTGTGTTAATGACATCTATCGCTGTGGCAGGAAGGTTGGCTTATTTCAGAGTGGTATTAAATGATGGAGTAAACCCTGCTATTGTAGTAACGAAAGGTGTAGAAGAGAATATAACTCAGTTCGCAGGGGTTAAATATCGTCTTGTGGTGGCAAGGTCGTCACCGACACGAGTAACCCCATACCGAGAGCGACTAAATGGAAGTTCGGGAAACTATGCAACAGGGGAGTTTTTATCTGTGGGAGCGGGAAGCTACGAAACATTACCTATAAGCGGTGTTATTAACTTTGCTGTTCCTGCAACGCTCACATTGGAATTAAAGACAACTAATGCGGCTGATTTTGTTAAGAATTTTTATTGGAAAGTTACCCGACTAAAGAAATAATAAGATGATAAACAATATACCTCAATTCGTTCAAATCACAGGCTCGGGAACTATAAACCTAAGCAGAGAAGGCTCGGAAACAATCGTAAGCATTCAAGGTGGTGCGGCTTTAGCTGCGGGGCTTGTTATTCAACTTGATGGTGCGGAAACCCCTCAGTTTGGGGACACCTTTATAATGTATTACCAAGCTACCTGTACGCAAGGCGGGGGTGGCTCTATGACCATTTTCTCTGCCGTTCCTAATATTTCTGAGGTGTGGTGGGGTAAGCCTTTTATGGTTACTTGTTTTTACAACGGTTCTGCGTGGTCATCTCAAATATTTGTATCAGCCGATAACTCGGGTTGGATTGAAACGGGGGATATTAAAGACAAGGCTGTAACCGCTCTAAAAATGGAGGATATAGCTGACGGCTCAATCTTCGGTGGAAATGCGGCAGGAAACGCTGCCAAGTTAATTGTAGCAGGCGTTTTGACAGCAGCAGAAGCGGCAGGAAATTTAATCTTCGGGTTTGCGGCAGGAGCAATTACTAATGCCGCTATAAACGCAGCAGCAGCGATAGCGTGGTCTAAAATGGCGGCAATCGGCTCAGCAGATATAATTGTGGGAGATGCTTTTGGCGTTCCTACGCCTGTGGCGATGACAGGAGATGTCGCTATTGACAACGTAGGAAAAACAACTATTCAACCCAACGCGGTAACTCCTTCTATGTTATTTGTTGGAGGAGACCTTGAGGCGATTGTAATGGACGTTTCTTTAGAGACCGCCTTTCTAAGTGCAGCCGCGAACTCAATGATTATTCCGTTTAAAGGAGAGGCAATCGCTATCTATGTTTATGTGGACGACACATCTATTGGTGACGCTACCTTTACCGTTTATTTAGCAGGAGTTCCTGTTCCGACAGGGGCGGCAGTTCTGATAGCGGCAGGCTCATTAGTCGGCACAGGTGTAATGCAAAACTTAACAGCGCCTAACACCTTTGCGGCAAACGTAAGATTAAATATCGGCACATCATCAACTGCGGCAGGAGGAAGTTGCAAGGTTACTGTAATTGTTCAGAAGACCTTATGATAATCACCACTGAAAATATCAACAATAAGATTTTACTCGCAGGCTGTTGTTTGAGCGACAAAGCCGTTGATTATCTTCAAGCAGTAAATCTTGGCGATATTGACAAGCAGGAGTGTCTGATGGAGAAGATGCAGAACCTTGTATTTTTGAGAAAGGCTTTGTGCGGTTACTTGCCTTATGCGGAGGCGGGAGCAAGAGTGTCAGGGGCATTTAATTTTGGAAATACGAGCATAAATAGTCAGACTGTTACTATGTATTTAAACGGAGTTCAAATAGCCCCTACATATACTTTGCTCGCAGGGGGTAGTAGTTTATACAATGCTCAAATTATTGCGGATTACATAAACAGTGTTCAGACATTGATAACTTTTAGCTTTTCGTCAATAGCCGAAAACTACGTTACGGCTAGAGCCAACGAACTTGGGAGTGGAGGAGACGGGGATATATTGGAAATTGTTACCGTAGATATTAACGGAACGGAAACTATCACTGCAACACTATCTAACGGAGGAGTTCAGCCCTGCCTTGCCTCAACCACTGATGCTTTGGCAAAAAAACTAATCGCATCTATTGACGAATTATGCGGATGCCCTTGCGGGTGCAGTAAAAATATTATTGATGATACCTTACCTAAATACCTAAACTAAAATGATAATCTCAACCTACTCCACTATTTACACCTTTCCAAAGGTTTACACAGTATCAACAAACACAACCTCAATCTACAACTTCTAATGAAAAAGATATTGACAGCCCTGCTTTCATTGCTTGCGGTGGAGGCAATGTCGCAAAACATAACACAACCTTATTGGTTCAACAATCAGGTAAGCATTGGCAACAGCGTTGCCGACCAATGCGCTATTCTCGGAATAAACAGCACAAATAAAGGGTTTCTGTTGCCGCGAATGCTTGCAGGAGACAGGAACGCCATAAGAAACCCGTCTAAAGGGCTTATGGTTTATCAAACTGATGGAACAGCAGGTATTTATTATAATGCAGGAACTCCAACAGCTAAGAATTGGGTAAGGTTGTTTGGCGGTTCAGTAACAGGTACACCACTACGAATACCTTATTTTAATTCTTTGGGTAATTTAACTTCCGATATTGGATTTTACAGAGATAGTATAAACGGTGAAACACGAATTCTATCAATAAAAGGAGATACAAATGTATTCCTTCAAATTATTCCTGCTTATGGAGCAGTAGTACTAACAGCAGAAGATACGGTAGCTGCAAAAAGCTCAGCTATTGCAGCTACCGTAGGAAGTATTATAATGGTGAATGAGTCGCCTAATGCTGATACGCGAATTGATATGGGTGATTATTCGATGGCTATTTCTGCTACATCTGCATTAGCAAATTTACAACAAAGTAGAATTATTATAGATACTACCCAAATAACATTTGTTAGCGGTGAAAAATTTGGTTTTCAAAGTAACTACTCTTTCCCAACAGATACGGGCAGTGTAGGACAAGTATTAGGAGTTGCTACTAATGACGGATTAGGAATTAATACATTAAGTTGGCAAACAGCTCCTACATCAGGTCATTTTGCCCCTGTTATCTCTAATGACGTAAACCTTACAGCAAGCGCGAATAACATTGATGCTATGTGGACGCGAATAGGAGACATAGTAACTGTTCAGTATAGTTTTTTACTTGACCCAACGGTAACATTAACAAATACCACCCTTGACTTTACTTATCCCGTAGCTGCTAATCCTTCGGCTGATGTAGCAGGACAAGGAGTGTTTAGTGATGCTATTCCTGTTGCTGTTGCTGTTGTTTCTGTGGATGCAGCGCACGGGCAATTAAAATTTACCCCTACCGCTACCGCTAATACATTATGTCAGATTTCAATAACTTACAGGGCTAATTAATACAGCACATTATCGTTACACCTACTGATATGGAACAGATATTAACAACATCAGATGCCACAGGAGGAGGGAAGCACGGAGTAATACCAAGCCAAAGCAACAGTGTTGTAGCAAATGTTAATGGTAGGTTATTGTTTACCCAAACACTTCCCGATAAAGTGCAGGGTAATATATTTGCCGAAAAAATACAGCTTTCTGATAGCATAGCTAACAATGCTTCCACGACAAAGCACGGACTACTGCCTAAGTTGAGCGGGGATGATGACGAATTTCTTGACGGGAAAGGTAATTGGTCAATCCCAAAGGGGGGTGGCGGAATGACGCAATCGCAGGTTTTGGCACGTATTAGTTTCAGAGGATGATAGTTCTTGACAGTACAGTAAAGACTTTAGAGATTGTTCTTGGTGGAGCAGTAACAACTACACAGTTGCCTTTTGTAGCTGTATATGTAGATGTAACTACTTCTGCTTATACCCCTATTGAAAATGATGGGGCTACAAATGATACTACTGCTGTAACAATGGTTGCTGCGCCTGTTGCAAGTACACAGAGGCAGATTAAATTCCTTTCTATTCAGAATGAAGATACTGTAAATGCTACAGTGATACTTCAATACAATGACAATGGAATTATCCGCAGAATATCAAAGTTCACATTAAGTCCTGATGATACTTTACTCTATACTGATGGAGAGGGTATGAGGGTCTTGGATAGTACAGGTTCGTTGAAACAATCATCAAGTGGTTCTGCTGTATCATCAATCTCAATATCAAGTGCTAATGGTTTTGCAGGAAGTTCATCAGGAGGTACAACACCTATTCTTACTCTGACAACATCTGTTACAGGTATATTAAAAGGGAACGGCACGGCAATTAGCGCAGCATCAGCGGGCGTAGATTATGAAGTTCCGCTAACATTCTCTACAGGATTAACGCGAACAGTAAACACAATTACTATTGATAATACGGTAGTAACATTAACAGGCGCACAGGCTTTAAGTAATAAGACAGGGTTAATAAGTCAATGGACAAACGATAGTGGATATTTAACTTCATTATCAGGAGCAGTAACAAGCGTTTCTGGAACTACAAATAGAATAACATCA
>TARA_R110000868_G_scaffold271022_3_pt1 | contig 12425 bp, 26 predicted proteins | sample TARA_R110000868 | Tara Oceans TARA_R110000868 (sample SAMEA4397489) | marine metagenome | biome: Polar Biome; feature: [SRF] surface water layer (ENVO:00010504); material: water (ENVO:00002006), including particulate matter (ENVO:01000060) such as... | depth 5 m | reverse complement strand
TCCAGATGTAATGTACAGGTTGTTTCAAGAAAGCAAAGGTGACCCGAGATTGTGGTGGTGGAATTACCAACAAAAATACAAAGTTAACAATATGACAAAAGTAATGATGGAAAAACTTACTGAGTTCCCAGACTTTAGAGAAAGGAAGAATCGGGATCTCTTTATTGCCAAGTGGGCATTGCGAGACATTGTAGTTGATGAAAAGACTCCAGAAGGGCAATGGAAGAAAGTTAGTTTATTAGACAAACAAAAAGCAGGAAAGATGCTAACTATGGCAGAGTTTGGAAAGTTTGGTATCAGATTCTCTTCACTAGACCGTGATTGGAGAGATACCTTACGAGACAACCCTGTTCTTAGGGGAACAGATTATGATCTTAAAGATGAGTTAGAAGAAAAGAAATTAAAGGAACTCGGGTACCGTTAGATTACTAAAGAGAGTAGTAATTAAATATATGGACTTTACAATATTACAAATGAAGTTTGGAGAAGATACTTCCTGGGTGCTTAAATATAAATGTGCATGGTGCTCAAATGCATTATCAAACCAGACAGAAGAAGCCTATAAGAAGCGCGGGAATTGTTGTGAAAGATGCAGTGCAGAAATTACAGCTAAGGCATGGGACAGAGAACATAATAAGCAAGGACTATTTGATATACGACAATTAAGTAAACAGATTAAAGATAAGCAATTGTTATTAGAGTTAATTGCAGAAGGGCTGAATTTTGAAATAACAGAGAACGAAAGACAGGTTATTGAAGCTAAGATGAAAATTGTTCATCAAGAAATTAAAGATTTAAGAAAGATGTTATGTTAGAAAAAAAGCAATGTAAATACTGTAAAAAAGAACGCCAGGCTTGCCTGTTTTACAGCATACACAGAAGACACATGTGTGATAAGTGTTACAGCATGTATATAAAAGGTAAGAAACTTATTAATGGTAAATGGATAGGGGCTAGAAAGCCTGTCAACGTGGAAACAAGAAGAATGTACAACAGAAGATATACACTTCTTAGGAAGTTTAGGGACTTATCCACAACGGTGTGGTAGTTAGCCACTTGACATCATATACATATAAGAATATAATATAAACATGGCTATAAGCCATACATTAAAACATTATGATATTTGAAAACATCAACAACAACATGGATGCTTTGCTAGAAGCATTACGACCCTCCTCTCAGGAGGTAACTGGCCTTAGTGGTAAAGAATCTTTTTTGGCTAACTTGGAGGCAAAGCAGATGGAAGAGCTTTGTTCAGAATGTAGTATCGGTAGGAAAGAATGTTCTAATTATTGTCAATCGTGCTGGGATAGTAAAATGATGAATTAATTATGAAAGAAATAACAAAAGCTTTATTAAAAGCTCAAAAGGAATTCCCAACAGTAAAGAAAGAGGACACAAACCCTTTCTTCAGAAGTTCTTATGCAGGTTTACCAAGTGTATTGGAGGCGGTATTACCAAAATTGAATGCAAATGATTTAGTCCTTTCCCAGAGCCCAATCACAGACGGCGACAGGATAGGTGTAGAAACAACTATCTACCATATATCTGGTGAATCAATTACGTCTAAATTTACTATGAATTTAGCTAAAAATGATCCGCAAGGTGCAGGTAGTGCAATCACTTATGCAAGAAGGTATGCTCTAGTATCAATGCTAGGGTTAAATGTAGACGAGGATGATGACGGCAATGTGGCTAGTGCTAAGACAACAAAATTATCAAGTAAAAATGAAATAGAGGATGCAGGCGCACCTTTCTTATAAAATATATGCAAATCAATACAAACATGTGTACTATTACTAAAAACAAGTTTAAAAAAAACGATGCCCAACCAGACTATAAACTATCTACAAAGATGGGCGAAGAGTTTGTTGAACTTGGTGTAGCTTGGATGAAAGAAAGTAAAACATCTGGTGCAAAATACATTTCAGTAAAACTAGCCGAAGGATTAAATATTACTGGAACGGTCGTACCTTATCAAAAAAAAACTCAATCGACACCAACATCTCAAGAGATGGACTTCTAAAGCAAGGTAATTATACCTACATAGATATAAAGACTTTAAATTGGGATGAAAACATTGCTTCATATGAACGAGCTAACAACAAAGGAGTGGCAAACATTATTGGATAATTTCCTTATCTTAAATCAAGTAGATATAGGTTTGTTTCAAAGATGTAATGATAATCAATCATGGTTACTTGGAGAAATAAGGAAAGCAATGGCAAGAATTAAAAACAAATAATATGCAAATAACACTACCAGCAGTATTTGACAACCTATCTTTTCTAAAAGACGGGTCTGTGAAACTAAAATTTGAGTCAGGTGAGCTGAGTTCTACAGACTTGATGATGTTATTAGGTTACAGAAATACACAAGGTTGGTTGGCATTCTCACCTAATAAAGAACTCAAGATCCCTGAAGAAGAAGCTAACCTAGACCTTAAAAGCCCTAGTGAATTATTAAGAGATGCTCTGTATGTAAGATTTAAAGAGAAGAATATCGTTGGAACTTTCCAAACTTACTATAATGAGAAGATGGAACAGATTAGACAAGGTGTACTTAAAGATGTAAAAAAATAATATGTTAAAAACTCTATACGTACTTTATGTCGGAGATGTACTCAAGGTTACACATTCTTCTTTAGAGAAGGCCCTGGAGTGGCAAAAAGCTATCTCAGGGTCAGTAATTTATGAAGCAACACTAAAAAAATATGAAGAAACTATCTAAACAAGAACAAGAACAGGTAGAAAAGATTAAGATCTTACTTATAAATAAAAGGGTTAAAGATAAGATTAGAAACTATTTAAACTACCATTATCTTTATGGAACTAAAGAAGCTAAGGCTAAACGTGCTGAGAAGATTAGATTATTAAGAGCAATTAACAATTAGTATGAAAAAACATTTATTTTTAATGCTCGCCAGCTTAGCAATCATCTTTTGTTGGATCACAACGATTGCGACTAGCAGTGGACCTGTACTACAACAAAGCACAGCAGAAGACAGAATACAAAGTAGTCTAAATAACACTCCTGAATGGACTACAGAAAGAGCCTTTATTTTAACCCAAACAAATGGTTCCAGTACCCTCTTCGAGGTAGCCAAGTTTACTTGTTGTGGTACAGGTGGAGTTGTGACCAGAGATGGGGGCTTGATATTAGGTTATCTAAATACAGCAGAAGTAAATCAAGTCGGGACTACTAGTAAAGTACGTGTGCCAGAAATTGATACTGCAATATTAGTACATGAGCTATTCCACCTAGTCACTACTCAACCTGCTGTACTACAAAGGTGTCCTGCACTAGGAGAAAGTAGATTACAAGAAGAAATAGCCTATAACATAGGTGGGTTATATGAACAGATCAGGGCATTAGATGAAGATGGATATATAAAACTTATTAAATAAATATGTCAAACTTAGAACAATTACAAAATGAGGCGTGTGAGAAAGCGGACTGGTATTTACAGCAGATACTTTCACAATATGCAAGGATTAAAGACGCTGAAAAAGAAGAAGCTGAAAGAATAAATGGTGCAAGTGAAAAAGAATACAATGTAGGAGGTTTTTGGAGTGGTTTTACTTTAAAAGACACTTATGCAAATAGACCTGATACCTTAGCACAGGTGCAACAACGCCGAGATAAATTAGAGATGCACATAAAAGACTTTCAAGACTTCCTAAAACAAGAACTAAAAAACGCTGTACAAACGGCTTTTAAAGAAACGAGTGTGGAGGAGAAGAACATGGCATTTGAAATAACCCCTTTTATTGCTAAATATGGGGTAAAAAGAGTTGAAGACTACAGAGTTGGATTTAACGAAGCTCTCTCTGATACAAAAATAAAACAAACGGAATTCTTAAATAATTAAATATATGGAAAATAAATGGAAAGAAGTAGAAGCGGGAAAAGCCAAGTATGGTGTGATATTACGTGCTGGAGGTTACGAAACAAGTGCTTATTTTTATGAAAGTTTGGAAGATTTAGAGTGGGCTATGAAAAATAGCTGGTTTGACCCAAGGGAAGCCACCGCTGTTAAATTACTCACTGTAGATTACAAAATAATGGAACATAACAAACAAAATACCCTCTTAGGGGAATAATAATATGAAATGGAATAACTTAACAAAAAACAAATGCCCTCAATGCAGTAAAGACTTACTAAAAGCTTGGAACTTTCAAACCAATATGTTTGATTGCAAATGTGGGTTTAGTATAGGACAAGCACGAATGAGCAAAATTATAAGCGATATTGTATCTGGTAAATTAAATCAATCTTATGAAGAAGAAGAAACCAACAATTAAAGAAGTATGTAAAAAGTGTGGCAAAACTCCACCGATAGACAAGGAAAGGTCAAATGAAAACTGGACTGTCTATTTAACAGAAGAACCTTGTGAATGTGGTGGAACTTGGACAATAATTATAACTTAATCAACAATTAGATAACTAATATGAAAAGATATAAAATAATCTACGCAGACCCACCTTGGAGATTCTCACAAGGTATAAACCCACGCAAAACATTCAGTGATAAAGTAAAGGAAGAGGTGCACTTACATTACCCCACCTTGTCAGACAAGGAAATAATTGGACTGAAGGTAGCCGATATTGCTGATGAACAATGTGTACTGTTCTTGTGGACTACAGATGCCCACCTAGAAGTTGCTATAAAAGCCCTTAATAACTGGGGGTTTAAATACAAAACTATAGCGTTTACTTGGAACAAGAAGAGAGGGTTCATGGGTAAGTGGACTGTTAAGCAGTGTGAAATATGTCTACTTGCAACAAAAGGGACTGCGCATAAACTGCTTAAGTCTTTTAAAGAAAAGAGTTACCTGGAAGAAGAAAAGACCAAACACAGCAAGAAGCCAAGTGAGTTCAGGAATCGAATTGAAAGAATGTTTGGGGATGTTTCTCGCATAGAACTTTTTGCTAGAGAAAAGACAGAGGGCTGGGACGTCTTTGGGGATGAAGTAGAGTCTGATGTATTTTTGTTGGAGAAGACTTTTCCACAATTGAAAGTTGACCACAATAATATATAAGCTATAATTAAATAGTAATAGAAATATTACATTTGTAAGTAAGGACATCATCTCGTATGGTGTCTCCTGTTTACTCCAAGATTAATAGAAGAGTAGAGTAAGCGGGAGATACAATATGAAAACCAAATCAAAGAAAATAACAGTAAAAATAACTGGCACTAGAACAGCTGGCTATGTTCTCTCTGTAGCCAATAAAGGTGATAATTGGAATAGTGACATGGCAATAACAGCAGAGGAGCTATTTGAACTACACAAACTACTCACTGCGTATTATTCTAAGCATAAATAGTATGGCCTTCAAACCAAGAACTTACGAAGAAGCATTAGCTAAGAAGCTCTCTAGGAAGCCTAAAATTAGGCGTAGCAAGGTTAAAAAGCCAAAGCTGAAGACTATATCACAACTTAAGAAAACTCTGTGGGAAACAATAAAAATCTATGTTAGAGAACGTGATCAATCGATCTGTTTTACTAGCGGAGTAAAAGTAGAAGGAAGTAACAGACATGTAGGTCATGGCATCCCGTCAAGTGTAGGCGGAGTATTACTCCGATACCACCCTTGGAATCTACATATTCAAAGCTATGTAGAAAATATTCACCACTCAGGAAACGGTGGGGTTTATTACAGAAATCAATTAGCAAGATACGGTCAAGAAAAAGTAGATAGAATCTACGAACTCAAAAAACACTCTGCTCAATGTGACCGATACTTTCTAACTACTCTGAATGAGCTTTACAAAGCAGGAGATGAAGAGGAAATTGTGAAATTTATTGAGAGTTATATATAAAATACTATTGACTAATTAATGATTATGTGCGGAATATCTTCTGTGAGTCCTTTGAATGTCGATAGTTACCCACCTACAATTATCCTTTGAATAACCTTTATTATTATCTATTCTGTCTAATGAAAGTTCTCTCTTAAACCCTTTTAATACATCATTTTTAAAAACATCAAAATCTAACCATTCTTCACAAACTTTTATTCCTTTTAAGAAGTAGTTTTTATATGTTTTTGGACTTTTAGTTGCCTTACAACGAGATTTCATATCAGACCATTTTACTTTAAGAATTTGTTCATCGGTTAAATTTTTTCGTAGATTATTATTACTTTTATGAAAAGATTTTTTGGTAGAACATTCATAACAACGATGTTTTCTACTCCCATACACCTCTTTTAAATCATTTAATAGTTTTTGACAAGAATAACATTTAAACATACTGTTATTATAACATGACTTGTCAGATTTGTCACAAAAATTGCTATAATTCGTATTATAGTATAAGGACTTAATTAATCCTGACTGGAAATTCCAAACAAAAACCCCCGTCTGACGACATTCGGGGATTTGTTTTTGGGTTAATTTAAGTTAACCTTGTAACCTCAATAGGTTAACGTATATGTTGTAATAAAAGCAGATTGTACCTGTACTACAAACTAAGACTCCTTGCCATCTTCAAGGGGTTTTTCGCTTTCCATTCTACGTTGTATTTCGTGTACTTTATCACGATAGTCCCAATCTCCATGCATTTCTTCAGATACACGATCACCATTTAATTCAACAAGATGCTCAACTCTTCTCTGGTTTTCCAGGGCTCTTAGATAATCTTGTAGGTTAGTAAAAGTACGTTCCGCACCTGCAATATTTAAAAAGCTGTAATTCATAAATTATGTTATTTGAGATTGCTCTCTTTTAAATATACACCCAAATAAAAAACCAAGTCAAATCTTGGTGTGGATAAGTAAAGAAATCTAGCCCAATCTTGCGACGGGCTAGGTTTCGAAAGCGTTGCGTTCAATCAGAACATCCAGCATTCTTGCTTGTTGTCGGGAACAATGTCATTGCCGACAGGGTGGCGAGAAATGCGTTCAGTATCAGATTCCGTTGCGCCTCCGATGTACGCGGTGTAGCATTCCGATGAGCAGAAGAAGTTTTCTCCTGCTCTGACATGCATACCTCGCACGTTGATGAGCTTCCTGCATTTGCAGGTATTTGCACAGCGATACATGGGATTGCTCCTTTCTTGCTGTCATGGTAAGTCTATCCTTTATTTTCTAAATTGTCGAATTTTCTTCTTCGGCCTTCCCAAAGGAATATTGGGTGAAGCCTTCGAGAGCCTCGAACTTCACGATCGGGATCTTTTGTCCCTTTGCGATGAAGTAGCTCGCGATGCTGAGGACGGCAGGGAACGGTCTTGCGACCATACCACAACCTGGAATGGTGGAAACAGCGGTGTACCTGCTGGTGCCTTCGACGATTTGCTGAATGAGTTCAGCCACGTCATTGGCGGAGTCGCAGATGATCCCGTTGTTGACCACCACGATGTTCTTGTCCTGGGCCAGGGCCGAGAACGACGACATCATGGTCAGTACAAAAAGAATGAGTCTCATGGGAAGCCTCCCTTTCTTGGAGTGACTTCAGGAATTCCCAATCTTTCAGAACTTCGTCTTGCGACGGGTAACTGTGCACGATATTCCTCCTTTTGTCAGCACTATTTAAGTATGTGCCTATTTAAACAGTCTGTCAATAAATGACTGTGTAAAAGATTTAAGTTTTATTTCTTCTTCCCTCTTTTTATCTTCAACAAAAATTCTGAAAGACCTAAATCTAAGTCTAGTAGTATTACAGAAGTCTCTAAAGATATCTTTGTAGCTCTTCATTACCTAAGTAAAGCAATTCTGTTGTAAAAGTCAAAGCCTTTTCCCCAAGTTTTACACAACAAAATCATCTTTCTTTTCTTCCATAGGTTTAGCCCCTTCTTGCGTAGATTTAGCATAGAAGTATGTTGCTGACATTAGAGCAATATCTTTAAATAGTGACCAAGTAGTAAGAAACACTGTGTCGGGATAGAATACCAGGGAATAAACATTTACCCCAACTAAGGTCAATATTATAATTAAAAGTGTTAGGCGTGTAGCCGATGAAAACATTGCTAGCATATTATTTTTTATAAGCATTAATTATTTTTGTAAATTCGTCGTAACTATTATATCCACCATTTACGAGAAGTCTAACCCGCCGCCAATCCTGGGCTAGACAAGCATCAATTACTTTCCTGTCTCTAAAGTATCGTACTGTAGCTTCTGCACCTTTTTGTATATCCAGACAGTTTTCGTTTGTAAGCCCGTACTTGTCCCAGTTCTCTTTCCCTGTGAATTGTAGGAAGTTTGCACCTCTGTACCTCCAGCCGTCACCACTTGCTTCATCCCCGTTCCCCATTCTATTACTATAAACTCTATTGGCAATCATCTCTGGCTTGTAGGCAAAAGCAGCGGCAGTCTGGGCATTAAAGTATTTAGGGAATATTCTAAGTAACCCTTGCGCGGCATAGTTTAAATTCTCTCTCTTTGGAATAAAATCACGTCCACATTCAATTCTTATTGTTGCCATGATACCCAACATCATTAGTGGGTTTACATCTACACCTAGGGCATTATAGACAGCATCCCAGCATGCTTCTGCTCGTTTATATATTTCGGGTTCGTTTTTATAGTACTTTAAAAGTTGTTCTTTATTCATCTTAGTAAATAGTTAATTATTTTAGTAATTCCATACATAGCACTAATTGTCGCAAAGGCGATTAGGTGTGTTAGATATTTAATTTTGTCCATATATGAACTGTTTCCACAACATCACAGCACCTATTGTACCTACAAATACTCCAAATGCCCACTTGCCAAAGTAATATATAGCTTTACCCACAGTCCTGCCATCAGTAAATGGTTTGTACATCTCATCTACCTTAATTACAATTGCATCTATCTTAGCTACCATTTCGTCTACCTTAACACTTCGTTCCCGTGAATGCTCTAAAAGCATTTCAAAAGCAGTTCTGAATTTCTCTAGTTCTTCTTTCATAAGTTCGTGTTCTTTATTATTGTCTTTTGACATACTTAACTGTTGGCAACGCCAGAGGCAGATTTAACACTCGCAATAGCTACACCATCCCAAGATTTAATGTTTGCTAATACTACTCCATCTGCTGATTTAATTTGAGAGGAAGCAGCGGCAACAGGGCGAAGCATTGCCGCACCTCCGCCCCCACCACCAGAATAAGTCCACGTAATTGTATTCGTTGCTCCATTGGCTACAGTTGAATTAGAATCTTCCATAAGAGTAAACCCAGACCATAATACCTGGCGACTTGTCCCTCCAGAGCTTATAGAAATACTCCCATTCGATCCAGAAATTAAACCTACCTGCCAAGAGCCGTCTAGGTCTGAAGTGTTTGTAATTGAAGCTGGACTACTTGCATCAGAAGTGGTTACTAAAGAAGTTAAAGGGGTTGTTTGGTCTACTCCTGTATAATATACCGCCCCAACACCTACATAAGTGGCTGCACTTAGATTTATTGTAAGCGTTTGATTGGCAGTTGTGCTTGGTGCAATCAAGTACCACAGGCTGTATTTCAATCCATCCCCAGAATATACAATGTTCCCACCTAATTGGGTCAACCCTGTGCCTCCATAAGTAACACTTGTTATAGTGGTTGCACTATTCCAGAGACCACAAGTTGCTCCAACTATCAAAACTCTATCGGACCCAGATACAGTTAAATTATTGATAGATAATGTACTTGCACTTAAACTTGTTGTTGCTCCAAGAGCTGCTCCTAGTGCTATTGCCATATATTTGTTTCAAAATTATATCCATTTGTTTCTAGTGAAGACATGAAACTGTTGTAGGCACCTTCCTCTGTTTCATTTGTCACAGACAAGGTTCTAACGGGTACTACCCCAAAGGGCGTTTCTGCCATTTCAGGAGATGTATAACTTATGGTTGTATACCCAGTCTCAGAAAGCTCTACAGAAACATTTTCTGGAAACTTTTGTTGAGTTTTATTAAGCAAAGTTTGTTCCATATAATTACACTCTTATTATCCAGTTAACTGAAGGGTTAAAGTAAATAACATCTGCACTTACTGCATGCCCTACTATTTTAACCACATCGTCTGTTCCACTTGGTACAGTCTGGGTTAGACCTCCAGCCGTTGCGGTATCAAGATAAAGCACACCTCCTACAGTCCAGTTCCAAGCATCATTTCTTACCCATGAGCCTGGTTCGATAACCCGTAGGGGGTTACCGTTAGTTCCTGCTTCACCTGCCATCATAACTAATGTGTTACCTCCTGTGCCTATTGCATCTGCATCAGTTAAAGCCCAGGTTGAAGAAGATGTCATATATACACAGTCAAATTGAGCTATAGTTCCTCCAGCATTAAATGAATTAGTTGACTTCCCTGTCCAAGTATCGTCTGTATCAGGTAGACCGTCTGTTTTGAAGTCCCCTGTTATTGTAGCCCCGTTTATTGTTGGTGTTGTAAGAGTTTTATTGGTCAAAGTACTTGTAGATGAAATTGTTGGTACAGTTACCCCTTCTACCGCAATTACTCCTGCACTTACTCTTGAAAGGGTTGTATCCGTTGCATGTCCTAGTTCGATTGAACCAACACCAAGTGCTGTTGTTGTAGAAGCAACCAGGCCTGCAATTGGAAGTCCTGTAGCATTAGTTAATGTGCCCGATAATGGAGTGCCTAGAGCCCCACCATCTACTACTGGTGAACCCGCTGTGCCAACGTTAACTCCTAATGCTGTCTGTACCCCTGTACCAAAAGTTATGGTAGATTGTTTTGCGTTTAATTGTGTTTGAATCGCAGAAGTTACACCTGAGACATATCCCAATTCTGTTGGTGTCACAGCAGAAGATGTTAGATTTTTTGAAGCATCTAAATAAGGCACTGTAGTTGCAGTAGCGAAATCTAATTTCAATGCACCATAGGCTGTGTTATTAACCCCTCCACCTGAACCTGTTAAGAAACAATCCGTACCCGCATTGTTGTGTAAATGTAATCCTCCTGAACCACTTGCTTTGACATCATTAGCTATTAAGTTACCTGTAGTGTAAGTTACTGCTGTACCGTTTGTTGTAGCCCCTGATATACCACCAAAAGAGCCTGCGTTATTGTATTGTAATTGTGTTGTAGAACCTCCTGGAGAACCTCCTCCTCCCCCACCTGATGATGAAATTACTGGATTACTTGGGTCAGTGTAATCTATTGTTACATTAGTACCTGCTGTTACATTTTTAAGACCTCCTTTGTTTATTAAAAATGATGCTTGATGTTGCAGTGTTGCAACTGCATAATCTAGATCTTTTTGAGAAAGTATTTTTTCTAATCCTTTAATAGCTGATTTGTCTAATCTATCTTCACCTTTTAGGGAAGCAAGTTTATCTCTTACCTCTTGTGCTGTAACTGTTACCACTGTCGGGTCAATCTTAATCCTGCTTATTACGTCTTCTATTATTTTTTCTTCATCTGCATCCTTACCATCTTTGACCTCACTCATCATTACTTCCATATCGCCTAAAGTAGTTTTTACCTCATTTAAAAAGCCTTGAAGTTCTTTCATTCTTTCCCCATGAGCTTTTTCTGACTCTGATTTAAAATCCAAAATGGTTTCCTGATTGTATTTAATAGTCTGCTCTAGAAGAGAATTTACCACAATCTTCGTATCTTCGTTGATCGCATCTGTATTCTTTTTGTAACTAGCCAAAATCTCCATAATACCTTTTAGTACTTGGTCTATTTCCTCAGAAGTTATTATATTCTGTGGCTGGAATATTTTAGCTATTTTCTCTAGGTTTTTTAGGTTTTCCATATATTATTTTTTGCCATTGGCTTTATTCCATAGGTTTACCCAATCGCTTTTTTTTTAGAGCCTCAAGGTCATCACAAGCCTTATTGTATTCATGACAACAACATTCATCAGATATCTCACAACGATTATCTTCATAACAATACTTTTTGTCTAACTTTATTTCTTTTTCTATTAAGTTTAGAATTTGGTCAACAACATAAGATGGTTCATTAGATACATCTTCAAAGCTTGTCTGATATTTTAATCCTGCAACTAACATTTGTATTTTTTGTTTTATGTTCATATTATTTTTTTATATTTTCAGGAAGTATAGCATAGGCTTCTTTCCCATTAGCATACATATCTTTAAATTTTATTGCACCGTATCCTTGTTCTTTCATAGCTTTTTTAATAGCTTCCATATCAAGTATAGTTAATTTACCTTGCGAATCAGCTTTTAACGGCACACCTAGTATTTTACTTGCCTCGCCAAAGGCTTCAAAGTCAGCCATCTTTCCTTTTATTTCTAAAGTCTTGCCTGTAAAATTACCACTAACTACTGTTGGATTTTTTATACTAAGCCTATCAGCGACATAATTACCAGCACTTGTTTTATTTCCTGTAGCATAAATAAAGTCATTAGAAGATTGACCACTAACACCTTTTCCAGCACCCACCTTGAAACCTTCTTTATTTATTTTACTAGCATTTTCTGCCGAAGTTCCATGATAAACTTTTGTAG
>TARA_R110000868_G_scaffold123968_2_pt1 | contig 12428 bp, 16 predicted proteins | sample TARA_R110000868 | Tara Oceans TARA_R110000868 (sample SAMEA4397489) | marine metagenome | biome: Polar Biome; feature: [SRF] surface water layer (ENVO:00010504); material: water (ENVO:00002006), including particulate matter (ENVO:01000060) such as... | depth 5 m | reverse complement strand
GCTTGGGATTTATCCAGTTCAGCAACTACTATTGCCAATACTTGGGCACATATTGCAGTTTGTCGTTCAGGCACAACTGCTAAAACATTTCTTAATGGCACACAGATTGCCTCTGCCACTAATACTATAAATTATGTTTTGACTAATCAATTTAGAATAGGCAGCAACGCAGGGGGCGGAGCAGATTTCAATGGACACATGGACGAGATCCGTATTTCAAATGTAGGAAGATACACTGCCGCCTTTACTGCACCAACAGCACCTTTCCAGAACGATGCAAACACACTATTGCTATTGCATATGGACGGCACTGACGCCAGCACAACCTTTACGGATGACAACGGAGTATATTAATGGATCAGTATAAGAATAAGGAATCATCCTTTGAAATGATAATCGCAATTAAAAACACCCAAACAAGGAGAAATTAAAATGAGTAATGCGGCAACAGACTACCTCGAGAACAGAACATTAGACTTTTGGCTCAACGGTAACAGTTTAACAACTACTTCACCAAGCAACCTTTATGTTGCTTTGTTTACAGGAACAGCAGCCACTGTCTTGGCTAATATTGAAGGAGGTACATTCAGTGACGAGATCACTTTAGGTTCCTACGCAAGAACAGCAGTAACATTCGGTAGTGCAAGTTCAGGTTCAATTGCTAATGATGCAAATGTAACCTTTCCAACTGCAACCGGAAACTACGATGGTACGGTAACAGTTCTTGCCGTTATGGATGCGACAACTAGTGGGAATGCACTCTTCGCCGGAGAATTGACACAGGCAAAAACTGTAACCACCGGAGACACTTTTCAGGTGGCAACGTCGAATTTGGCGGTTAGTTTAACTTAAGGGGCTATTGTGGCTTTAAGAAATGATAATATAGCCACATCCAATTTTGGAATTGGTACGGATCCTATTCAAGGATTTGTTCTTGGATTTTACATCAAAGTAAACCAGAATATAACCTGGCCAATACAAAACAGTCAAGCACGACAAATTGACTGGTTAACTTTAGGTTATGATACACCGCCTCCTTCGTATGCACAACGAGGCGGCCAGATTGACCTTGCACCAATTAATACCTTGGTTACTGCACCAACAAATCAATACAGGATGAGGGCACAATTAAGTGGAGTTCCCTCCACCGGCGGCAATGCTACTAATAATATAAATTTTGAATTATTGAATAGTACTATGAATGTCGGTGAATGGTATCATGTTTTAATTAAATGTAAATCTGTAACTGCAGGATCCGATCAAACGGTTAGTGTAAAATATATTATTACAAATACTTTAGGAGTTTCCACTAGTACAACGGTTGTAAATACAATTAGTTCCAGTGTAGGACTTTATCCTATAAACGAATTAAGATATATTCTTGGTCCTGATGTTTATAACTCCAGTGAAATAGCAGATGTTAGTATAGACCATTTTTGGTTAAAAACAATTACAACCGGTCAATTTGATACAATTGATGTAGGGGATTTAAATGAATATTTTAGTATTCCTGACTATGGTACCAACGGAGAAATAAATGAATTAACTCCCGATATATTTTGTCGTGGTGAAACAGACTTTTGGGCTAATGAAGGAAGTGTTAACAATGGTGATGATGTTTTTACCTTAACTGGTGATATGACAGAAATAGCCGGAGTTGATAGATATAGTCTCGGTGTCTTTTCGTTCGTTAGTAATTTAAATACTTCTTTAACAGGCGGCTATTTGCTATCAGGCGAAAGCACACCGGCGGCTTCGTCTGTTGTTGGTAATAATGATAGTATTCGATATGTTGATGACGATTATGTAGAAGATGGTTATTTTGAAACCTATAAAACTATTTTGGCTGGGTTTGCTGTTGTTCCTCAAACAAATATAGAATCCGATTTCCAATTTAATCAAACTGCAAGTGTTCAACAAAATATTACAGAAACATTTGTACAAGTTTCATCACTAACTGCACCTGCTGAAAATCGTATTTCAACAAGTCAAAATTTATTAACAGACGCACAACTAACAACTCCAGGCGGTATTAGATTTAATATTGACGAAACATTAGTTAGTGATGTACAGTCAACAGTTTCGGCTTTATTAGATTTAAGTGCAAGTGCAGACCTTGCCAGTGATGTACAGTCAACAGTTTCGGCTTTATTAGATTTAAGTGCAAGTGCAGACTTTGCCAGTGATGCACAACTTGATCCAAGTGCTGCTAACTTAATCGGATTCTTTTCTGAAGGCATTGGTAGTATTCAATATGAACTTGCACAAACTCAACTGTCAACACCTGGTGGATTAATCCTTCAAGGTGCCGCAGATGTTGCCTCAGATTATCAAGTTGATACCACTGCAGGTTTTGCTATATCTGGTGCAAGTTCAATTGCCGCAGACGCACAAACAGATTTGTCCGGGGGTGTTATTATAGACAATTCCTTGAGCATTGCCGCAGATACTCAATTGTCTACCCCCGGGGGAATATTGTTTAGTGTTGATACAAATATGGCAAGTGATGCACAAATGTCAGGCACTGGTAAAAATATTATTATTACAACTGCACAGACTCTCTTGTTATCAGACAGTGTCGCAATTTCAAGTGCAGAAATTGCATTAAGTGCGACCGCAGGACTTGCAAGTCAATTTACAACAACCCCAAGTGTTGGTCTTATCATTACTAACTTTAGTAATATATTATTTGACTTGCAAGTTTCAGGCAATGCGGAAGTTTCGATCAGTTCGATATCGGCAATGGCAGGTGATAGTGTATTTGCATCAACACCCACTGTTACCATATCAGGCATTGGTACTTTCCTTGCAGAAACACAAGTGCTGGCAATACCCAAACGATTTGCTGGACCAGTACTTGATACATTATTAAGTGAATTTGAAGTAATAGCAAGTGGAGCATATCTATTTGCAATACCGATATATGCAAGACTTGATATACCGGCAGACGACAGAACGGCAAATATACTTGCAGAATCAAGGATAAAAACCGTTAAATCCGAGACACTAATAAATACAATACTAAAAGAAAGTCGAGGCTTATTAGTGCCCTTGGAAATTAGAAATATGAATATACATGATAGGAGTTTATGATGGCCACAACAACCGGCTTTTACAAAGACAACACTGGATATGTTATCGATAAAGATCCAGAGGCAACTCTATCATATCTTTTAGATTGGACAGACTGGTTACCAGCAGGAAGTGTTATTTCAACCAGCACTTGGGCGGTAGAAACAATTACAGGCGATACAGATAACTTATTAAACTCAGGCACAACAGCAACATCAAATACAACACAGGTCACTCTTACAGGCGGAACAGAAGGCAACATATACCGAGTCTACAATACAGTCACCACAGATGGTGCACTAACCGATAGAAGATATTTTAGAGTAAAACTAAAATCAAGATCTATAGAATAAGGGCGGGAAAATGAGTGATAATAATGAAGTACCGACGAACCGACGCCCGGTGAAGGTCAAAGATATAGATACCGAGCAAGTTTGGCGATTGGCCTGTATGCAATGTACATTGCGTGAAATTGCTGATGTAGTGGGCGTATCACACGAAAGTGTTAGAAAGCACTTTGGCGATTTAATTGAGAAGGGTCAAAGTGTTGGTAAGAAAAGCCTACGCAGAGCACAGTTCGAAAAAGCAATAAACGGTTCAGACCGTATGTTGGTGTGGTTAGGAAAACAGTACCTCGGACAAAAAGAAATTGTGTCAGATGGCGACGACAATATGCCATTGCCTTGGGAAGATTAATAAATGCCATTAAGTATTCCTCAACAAACAGTAGCAGATGATCTAAATAGATTTAAGGTGTTAATAACCGGTCGCCGATTCGGAAAAACACACCTTTGCATTAGAGAATTGTGCAAGAGTGCGTCAAAGAATGCTAAAAGCATCAACTGGTATATTGCACCCAGTTATAGAATGGCCAAACAGATAACCTGGGTTCAACTGGTAAACAGGTTAAGTGAACTCAAATGGATTAAAACTAAAAACGAAGCAGAACTAACTTGCACCCTTAAGAACGGATCAATTATTGCACTTAAAGGTGCAGATTCGCCTGATTCACTTAGAGGCGTTGGTTTGGACTTTGTGGTTATGGATGAATTTCAAGATATACCGACACAGGCTTGGACAGAAGTTATTCGTCCGACACTGTCCGATCGACAAGGTCGAGCATTGTTTTGCGGCACTCCAAAAGGAGTAGGGTCGTGGTCGCATAAACTTTACACTCAAGCATTGTATGAGAAGAACTGGAATGCTTGGCAATTCACAACTGTTGAAGGCGGGAATGTTCCTGCTGAAGAAGTTGAGTCTGCAAGAAGAGACCTTGATGACAAAACATTTGCACAAGAATACCTTGCAACATTCAACACTTATAGTGGCGTGGTCGCATATAATTTTGAATACAAAGAAACAGTTAAACCTTGTATTGATCCTTTAACAACAATTATTCATGTAGGACAAGATTTTAATTTATCACCGATGTCTAGTGTAATTGCACAAGTCAGTAGGAACAGCATTCATGTATTTGACGAAATACATATGTTAGGATCCAACACTGATGAGGTGGTCGAAGAATTAAAGGTAAGGTATCCGCACAGTCAAGTCATAGTTTACCCCGACCCTGCTTCGAGACAGAAAAAAACTTCAGCAGGCGGACGAACAGACTTTTCAATATTACAGAATGCTGGATTTACAGTTAAGTCAAGAACTTTCCATACAGCAGTAAGAGATAGAGTAAACAGTTTGAATGCACTGTTAAAAACAGCAACAGGTGAACGAAGATTGTTTATAGATCCAAAATGCAAACACACTATTGAAAGTTTGCAAAGATTAACATACAAAGAGGGAACCAACCAAATAGACAAAGATAGTGGCTTGGATCACTTTTTCGATAGTTTAAGTTATATGGTTGACTATTTGTTCCCCATCAAAAGACAGCAAGAACAGGACGATGCAACGCATTGGACTTTTGGAGCAACAACGAATAAGAATAGGTGGTAGAAATGTACTTAAAAGAACAACTAATTGAATCACATTACGAGTGGAAAGAATATATTGATAGATGGAAATTTCTTATCAAATCTTATATGGGAGGACACGAGTTCAAAGAAGGTGCTTACCTCAGCAGTTACATATTTGAAAGTGCAGAACAATACGAAACAAGATTAGACAATACTCCATATGATAATCACGTCAAAGCAGTTTGTGCAATTTATAATAGTTTTTTGTTTCGTCAACCTCCTAAAAGAATGTTTGGTACTTTAGAAAACGATGTAACACTATCTGCCTTTTTTGATGATGCAGATTTAGAAGGCCGTAGTTTTGATTCCGTGATGCGTGATGTTTCCACCTACTCCAGCATCTATGGACACTGCTATGTTATTTTAGACAAGCCAGCAACTATTGCACATACTCGTGCAGAAGAATTAAATCAAGGCATCCGTCCTTATGTAAGCATTGTTACACCTGAAAATGTTTTAGACTGGAAGTATTCGAGAGGATTAAATGGTGCCTATTATCTTTCTTATCTAAAAATATATGAAGGAACAAGTCAAGGCGTTGATGTGTTCCGTGTTTATACACCTGAAACAATTAGTGTCTATGAAATGTCAAGGGACGAAGATCCTAAAATGACACAAGAAATTATAAATCCGTTGGGAGTGATCCCGGCAGTGTGTGTTTATAGTCAACGATCACCTGAAAGAGGAATTGGCATCAGTGACGTCGGTGATGTGGCCGATATGGGCAAGGCGATTTATAATGAGTTATCAGAATTAGAACAATTAATTCGTATTTCGAATCACCCCAGTTTAGTCAAGACAAGTCAGACGCAAGCAAGTGCTGGGGCTGGTTCAATTATTCAAATGCCTGACGATTTACCTGAAGGACTAAAACCGTTTTTATTAGAACCCAATGGTAGTGGTATATCAGGCATATTAGAAAGCATTAATAAAAAGGTTGAATCAATTGATCGTATGAGTTATATGGGCGGTATCCGTTCAATTGAATCACGCAGACTTTCCGGTGTAGCACTGGCTACCGAATTCCAACTTTTAAACGCAAGACTTGCAGAAAAAGCAGACAACTTGGAACACGCCGAAGAACAGATATGGAGAATATATGCTCTATGGCAAGGTACGGTTTGGAATGGCATGATCAAATATCCTGACAGTTTTAACATTCAAGACAAGTACAACGATATGAATATGCTTAAATTGGCAAAAGATGCAGGCATTGAGAATCCAATACTAACACAAGAAGTTGAAGATCAAATGTTAATGATACTTGTTAGTGAAGAAAGATATAACGAAATAAAAGCCAAACCAAGTTTAGATATGATTGTTCACGCACCAATACAAGGCACAACAGATTTAGTAAGTCACTTACGAGATATGGTCACTGCTGGTTATACCAATGAACAAATTTTAGATTTACATCCAGAATTAGAAGCATTATTCCAAGGAGTCAACAATGCACAACAACCTTGATGTTGAACAAATTGAAAATATGTTTAAGTATTGCGTTCAGCCAACAGATTGTCACCACGAACTAATGGATGAAATAAAACTCTATTTCCAAGAGAATGAGAAGTTTATGAAAAGATGGAACTTTTCAGCAGGTCGTAGAGCAAGAAAACATTTGAATAATATCTTTCATCTTGTAAGAGATAGAAGAGCAGAAATTTCGGATGTAATGTATCGTGAAGGAAAAGAAGATGGCCAGTAGTCTTGAAGATCACGAAGAAATTTGCAGTCAAAGATATGCAGAAATAGATAGACGATTAACTTCAGTGGAAAGTAAATTAGATAATCTGTCGATATCACTTGTTGAAAAGATGGACTCAAATTTTCGAACAATGACCTTATTAATAATTGGATCAATGGGTGCTATCAGTACCTTGGTTGGTATAATTGTTGCAGTTATAGGAGTTAAATAATGGCGATGAAAAGAAAAGGTAAAAAACGAGGCGGTCGCAGAGGCGGCAGATAATCCCCGTTTTAGACACAATAATAGGCTGTTACGATAAATATTATCGTAATAGTTTTACTCATAATATGAGGGATTGGGACTACTCTTACCATAACAGGAGGATAAGATGAACCAAAGTGTTCAAGATAACGAGCAGGCTACTGGACAGCCTACTGCTGAACCGAATGACTTCACAGCAGAAAACCAGGAAGATAACAAATATTTTACTCAAGATGATCTTGATAAGATTGTTAAGGATAGACTTGATAGAGAACGCAAGAAACTCAGCAAGCAGTACGAAGGCATTGATGTGCAAAAGTATCGTGAGTTGACTGATGCAGAAGAACAACAGAAAGTTGAACAACAGAAAGCAAGAGGAGAGTTTGAAACAATTCTCAAGCAGACTGTAGAAAAAAGAGACACTGTTATTCAATCACTGCAGAAGGAATTGCACTCAATCAAAGTAGACGGCAGTTTGTTAAACGCCGCCAGTGGTAAAAGAGCAGTAAATCCATCACAAGTGGTGTCGTTGCTCAAGGCTAATATTAGATTAGGCGAAACTGGTGAAGTAGAAGTTTTAGATAACGAAGGTAATATTCGTTACACTGACAACGGAACACTGATGCGAACAGACGATTTGGTGGAGGAGTTTTTGAGCCAAAATCCCCACTTTATACAAGCCGGTCCTAACGGATCAGGATCTCAAAGCAAAATCGCCAACACTGGCGGTAAGGATATGGGTAAAGTTGATGTTTCATCCTTAAATATGAATAACCCTGCAGACAGGGAAATTTATAAAAAAATTATGAAGTCAAAAGGTATAAGAGTTTAACACTTAAACTCTTAAAAAATGACACTAAAGGAGAATTAAAATGTCAAACGAAACAACAGGAACCACACTATCCGCACTGTTTAGTGATGTGCAGCAGGCTGCTCTATTCACAATGCAAGAAAGAGGATTCATGCGTCCATTAGTCCGTAACTTTAACTTGATCGGACAACCAGGTAAGCAAGCAAAAGTAGGTATCTACCCACGCCTTGCTACTTCACAACTTGTATCGGGTGAAGGCACTGACGCAACTAATGTTGCAATCACTGCAACCGAGAAAAGTTTCAATGCTGCAGAAATTGCAGGACTTGTAACACTAACTGACACTGCTCGTGATAGTGCAGATGACAACACAAGTGCAAGCATTGGTCGTATTTTAGGTGAAACACTTGCTCGTAAAATTGACGAAGATATTGCAGCATTATTTGCTGGCTTTTCAAGCACTATTGGTCTGCAAGATCAAGGCGAACTAACTGCTGATATCATCTTCAAAGCCGTTGCATTATTGCGTACGAACAGTGTAACTGGTCCATATGTTGGTGTATTCCACCCGAACCAAATGTACAACTTGAAAAAGCAACTTGCAAACTCAGGTAGTGCATCTATTCCATCATTGAGTGATGTTGGTAATGCTGCATTAGCAGAAGGCTTTATTGGTCGTATTGCTGGTGTTGATCTTTATGAATCAGCAGTAGTAACTGGCGACTCAACAGGCAACTATGTTGGTGCTATCATGCACTCAGATGCGATTGCTTATGCACTTAAGAAAGACATCACTATTGAAACTCAAAGAGACGCATCATTGCGAGCAACTGAGATCGTAGCATCGATGACTTATGCTGTTGGTGAATTACAAGACCTACACGGTGTTGCAATTTACTCAGACGCAACTGTTTAATCTTTAAGATTAAATAAAACGAATAGGGCCTCCGGGCCCTATTCTGTTGAATTAAAGACCCAATAATTGGGCTTATAACATCACTAATTTAGTTCTCAACTAAATAGTAATAGCAAGTAGGACTTGCACAAATTATCCCTGAAGAAGGACTTAAAGGAGGCGACAATGGCTGCATTTGCAACAATTTCTGATATCTTGGAATACGAACCAGATATCCAAAATTACGGAATCTTTAATTTCGATTCATCACTTACAAAAGCACAAGCCGATGTTGAAAGACATCTTCGAATCCATTGGTGGCCTTCACAAAGAATTGGCAAGTTTGATATTACTGTAATTGGCTTAAATGCCGAAATGAATGCAGAATTATTAACAGAAAGCCAGTTGACTCGTGCAACCGTATATTATGCACTCGCATACTTCATCTATCCACAATTATCCAAGTTTGAACCTGATCTTGATGTATTCCAAGTTAAAATGGATTACTACAAGAGTCGTTTCAGTGAAGAGATGCAAGCCGTAATACAAGATGGCGTTGAGTACGATATTGATGGCGACGGTGATGTAACTGATGTAGAAAAAACACCAGAATACTTCTTGCGTTTGCAGAGGTAAGGTTATGAGTTTAAGAAACGATTTTGCTGAAAATATAGTTGATGTTCTTAAAGATATGCAAGATCCTAAACCGGGTCTTGTTACAAGAGAACCGTTTGAACCAGAAAAATTAGCCATCACACAATTTCCAGCCTTACTTGTAAATTCAGGGAATGAAACAAGAATAGACTATGCTGTCAATAAAAGACAAGGCATAATTTCCTACAACATCAGAGCATTCTTGCGTGGCAAAGACCTCGACAGAATTCGCAATGATATGATAGAACGAATTGAAGAAACTTTGTCAGCAGATACTTACAGAGGATCACTCAAAAGAGATGTCAATACACAGATTACAAGTATTCAAGTTATTGACAGGTTATCGCCCCTTGCGGAGGTAGCCGTTACCGTTGAGGTAAAATACCTTTACAACAAGGGAGAACTATAATGAAGATAACCGTTGAAAAAAACGGCATCACGCAAGATGTTAAGCAAGTACATTTACAGAATTTTCTCGATAGGGGCTGGACTGCCACTGCCGAGAAGAAGGTCAGCAGAATTATTGGCAAAGCCAAAGTCACTGCTGACGTCATAGAGGAGGAAGTAACTCCTCCAACCGAGGAGCAATCCTCTATGCCAAATCATAATCAAGGAGAAGAGTAATGGCTACATATGAAGGTTCCGCAGGAACAGTAAAAATTAGATCCGGTTCTGACACTCTCACAGCAGTGGCGAGTGTTAGAAGTTGGAGTTTAGATATCACCAGAGATACCGTAGAAGATACATCTATGGGATCAGGTGGTGTTAGAACATATAAGAAAGGTCTGCAAACATACAGTGGATCTATGGATATCGTTTATGACGATAGTGAAGACGTAATCGTATCAACGGCAATGAACCCTGATACAGACGCAGCAGTTGGTGTTGAACTGTACAGTTCTTCAGGTGTCGATGCAACTAAATTTGCAGGAACAGTGATCATCACTTCTTACAGTATTAGTGCAAACTACGACGGTCTTACTGAAGCAAGTATTTCCTTCCAAGGCACTGGTGCACTCACAACTTCGAACATTTAAGGTATTTCAATGAGTGTTACAGTTACAGGTTTAGATGCGTTTATGAGGGAACTGAGTGTAATAATTCAGAAAGAAATTTCTGCAATAGCCAGTACCTATAAAGACGAAGTAAGAAGTCGCACTCCTGTAGATACCGGAAGAGCAAGAAGGGGCTGGGCGAATAGAACAAGTGGTAAAAACCGTGAAGTTCGTAATCAAGTTCCATATATTAGTAAATTGGAAAGTGGTTATTCTCGCCAAGCCCCTAACGGTTTTGTAAATCAAGCCGTTAATTCAACATTAAGTAAAAGGAAAACACAATGACTGAATCTAAAAAAATTACTGTTTTAGAAAAAGCAACCTCACACTACAAATTACAAATTAGTGGGGAGATGAAAAACTTTCAAATCCCCGAATGGGATACTACAATTTATTACAGAAGTGTTCAGAGCCTCCGTTCAGAAGCAGAAGTAGTAGAATTAACAAAACAAGGTAAATCGGTTGAAGCATTAGTAGTTGCAATTCTCAATAAGGCCCGTCACGAAGATGGAACCTTAATGTTCTCAAAACACGACAAGGCGGTGTTCTTAAATGAAGTCGACCCTGCTGTTATTTTGAAAGTTGCAAGTGCTCTTAATGGCGTCGAGATGCCTCGAATCGAGGATGTTGAAAAAAACTAACATCAGATCCTGACTTTCGTTTTTTGATGTTTATTGCGAAAGAACTGGGTCTGACATTAGACAAAGCATTGGATATGACAGACTTGGAGTTTAGACTATGGGTAGGTTATTTTCAACTCGAAAGAAAAGAAAAAGAGAGGTCAATGAACCGTGGCAAACGCAGACATAATCGTTAGAATAATAGACCAAACAGGTCCAGGTGCCGGACAAGTACAGCAAAACTTAAACGGTGTAGATAGAAGTAGTAAAACTACTGACAAGTCTATGGCTGCACTGGCAACTAAAATTCTTGCAGTAGGAACTGCATTAACGGCGGCGGCCGTTGCTGGGGCACAATACATTGACCAAGTGCAAAACATCAACAACAGACTGAAACTTGTTACTGAAAGTCAAGGCGAACTTAATACTCGTTTTAACGAAATTGCAGACATTGCAACAAGAACAAGAGCCGGTTTGGGAGAGACAGCAGAACTTTATACAAGAATTGCGTTAAGTGCCGATACAGTTGGATTAAACACTGCGGAAGCATTAACTGTAACAGAAAACTTTAATAAAGTTCTTGCAATATCAGGTAGTACTGGCACAGAGGCCGCCAGTGCTATCTTGCAGTTCTCACAGGCACTTGCTTCAGGAACATTACGAGGTGATGAATTCCGAAGTATCACAGAGGCTGCTCCAAAACTATTACAAATTTTAGAAAAACAATTAGGCGTTACAAGAGCACAATTAAGAGAGTATGCAGGTAAGGGGCTGTTAAACGCAGAACTTGTATCAAGAGCACTTATTGCCGCAACACAAGATTTAGATGAGCAATTTGCTAAAACAGATGTAACCATAGGCCAAGCAACAACCAATATTAATACAGCATTCCTTGTTATGGTTGATGACTTTAATAAGGCCACAGGTGCAGGTGAAAAAATATCTGCTGTGATGACAAGCATTGCAGAAAATATGGACATTGCCTTTACGGCTGCTGGTATTCTTGCTGGTCTTATTGGTGGTGCTTTATTAGTAGCATTTGGTGCAGTCACTGTTCCTGTTGCCGCAGTAGTTGCCGCAGTAATTGGTTTATCTGCTGCATTTGTTGCGTTTTATGACGATGTTGTTAATTTTATTGACAGTGCCCTTACGCCGTTGATTGCGGCATTTGTCGGTGCAAAGGCAGCACTGTTAGATCCTTTGAATGCCATAGAAGCATACAATACCGCCTTTGACAATTATACTTCAAGTGCAAGAATTGCAAGAGAAGGTACTGATAAACTTACAAGCAGTTTAGTAGATCAAAATGGTAAAATAAAAGACAACAGTGCGTCAACAGATAACAACACCGAAGTCAAAGACGACAATACTAATGTCGTGGATGATAACAGTGGAGCAGTTGA
>TARA_R110000868_G_scaffold257134_1_pt1 | contig 12431 bp, 9 predicted proteins | sample TARA_R110000868 | Tara Oceans TARA_R110000868 (sample SAMEA4397489) | marine metagenome | biome: Polar Biome; feature: [SRF] surface water layer (ENVO:00010504); material: water (ENVO:00002006), including particulate matter (ENVO:01000060) such as... | depth 5 m | reverse complement strand
AAACTCCACCAACGTGATCGACTTGGTGAACGCGCGTGACATGGGCGGAGTTGATGGGGGCATTCCGTTCAAAATCATGTGCCTCGTGACTACTTCTCTCACCAGCACCGGGGCGGCAACGTTTCAGGTGCTGGCGCAGGGCAGCACGGACAACACCACGTTTACAACTTACGCGGAAACTCCGGCCATGATTGCAACGGCTTGCACTGCTGGCAAGATGATTGCCAACTTTGATTGGCCGGGGGTGCTGCCTAACGATGGATCGCTGCCGCGTTACCTGCGTTTGCGCTACACCGTGGGCACCGCTATCGTGAGTGCGGGCGCTCTTATCTCGACAATTGTGCTGGGCCGCGATATGTCGCCGAACCGCAACTATCCTAGCGGTATCACCATCAGCAACTAAGCTGTAACAAGGCAGCCCGGAGCAATCCGGGCTGCCATTTCCCCAAGGAGAAAACAATGCCTGAACCCATGTCTGCACAAGAGCGCGGCGCACTTGGCGCGGCTAAACGCTGGTCAAAACAATCTACCGACGAACCGGCTGCGAGCGCAATCCCGAAATACCGGCTGACGCAGATTTGCTATCACAACGACCGTATCTACGACCCCGATGCGCAGCCGCTGGTTGATGCGGCAGACCCTGAGAGCGGATTACGCCCGCTGTATCTGAATTTCACCGGTCATCCTGCGCACTACATGGAGCCTGCCAATCAAGCCGCGCATGATATGTATGACAAGTATCCGCCTACACCGTGGAAAGACCCCATCGCAAGCGCAACGCAGATCGTCCCAAGCAGGCAAGCGGCAGTTGATGCGCTGGCCGCGCTAGTGGCCGCAGGATAAGGAGTAAATCATGGGCCTGAACGCAGTAGGCGGGATGGACTTGGCTCCGTCCGTATTGTCCGGCAGTATTACGGGAACCGCGTCCAGCACAGACAGCAATACATCGTTCATCATGATGGCCGGAGTGTTTAACGCAACCATTTCAGGGACTTGGGCCGGTGCTACGGTGCAACTTCAAAAGTCTTTTGATGGTGGGTCAAATTGGGTGGCGGCAACGGTTGACGGCTTAGGGACTGCTGCCAACTATACTCAAAATGCTTCGGTTGTAGTGTGTGAAGTCGAATCTGGTGTGTATTACAGGTGGCAACCTACTGTTGCCCTTACATCAGGGACTATCAACTGGAGAATATCAGGCGGGAGCCGTGTTACGTGATCACACTTCCTAATGTGTCGGGTAGTGTATTGGGTGGCAACCCGGCTAATAGTCTGCTGCCTTGGGACTTTCCAGAAGTTCTGGACTATTACGACGCTCGTGGAGGAATCACGCAATCTGGGGAGCGTGTATCTGCTGTAGCGCCGAGCCTGAAAGGCGCTGACAGTCTGTTGCAGGCCACGGGTGCAAACCAGCCAATATATCTGCCATATTCCGGCGCGCCGTATATAACCTGCAAAGGTGCGGCGAGTAATGGGCTGACAGCGCCGAATGTGTCGATTACGGGAAACGTCACGATCACGGCTGATGTTGCTCTTGACTCCTACGCGACTGGCAGTCAGACACTTGCGTTTAACATCACGGCTAACACGGGTTTTTCTCTGGTGTTGCTGGCTACTGGCGTATTACGTCTGGCCATTGGCAACGGCGCATCAACAACCACCTACGATTCTACGTCCGCTGTGGCTACGGCTGCATACACGCGCTGCACGATACTGGTCGAGTATACTGATGGCGGTTCAGGAGACGTAAAATTCTATGTGGACGGAGTGCAGCTTGGTGCGACGGTAAATACCACAGTCACGCTATCCGCATCCAGTGCGGCGATGTCGTTTATCCGCGCCACCACCAATACGCCCATTGGTAAATTCTATGGCGCGACCATCACCAACGGAGCAGGCACGACCTACTACAACTGGTCTAGCGCAAATCTGGTCGAGGGCGCTACATCATTTACGGGTAATGACGGGCTGACCTATACCATTGCAGTAAGCGGTGCAGTGCGGGCGATGGTGGTGGCAAGGCCGTGGATTGTGCATGACGCTGCCGCGTATTTTATGCGTGCTGCCTTCTCGCTTGATCAACCCTGTGGCGTTGTGTTTTGCGGACTACAGAACACGCACACAAACACCCGCGCATTGTGGGATGGTGCGGTGAATGGCACCGCATCGAGGCTGCGGCAAAACACATCAGTAGCCTCCGGTATCCAATTATTAGCCCCCACTACCAGTACAGTCGATGGTGATTTTTCGTTGAGCACCAAAATGGTTGTCGGCGCGATGCTGAATGGCGCGTCAAGCTACATGCAAGTCAACCAGTGGGCGGAGACGGCGAGCAGTCCTGGCACGAACAACATGGGCGGAATCACTGTAGGCGCGGATTCCGCAACGGCTCCAACATTGTTTTGCGCGTTGCAATGGACTGCGATGGCAGTCGTTAACCAATCCATGACTCCCACTCGTATGCGTCAACTCGTGGCAGCAATGCAACGTCTCTACTAGGGGTTTTAATAATTATGAAACTCTACACTGACAGCGAAGCGGCGGCGCAGGAGATTGCCGAGCGCGCTCATGATTACCTGATGTTTAACGACATTTGGTATGCAAAGAGCGTGGAATCCGGTCACACGAAGCAATGGGACATTGCGCACAGTGACGGCAAAAATGGATGGTTTATAAACGTGGAGCAACGCTGCTTGGCCGCGTTTACAGAAAAAGAACTGACCCGGCTGGAGAACGTGGAGTGAAATTGTTTGCTTATGTGTATGAGCATAAATAATGGCAACAAGTCAGGTAGCGATATGCAATCTTGCCCTTGATTCGATAGGGACTCGCTCCACTATCTCGTCAATGTCAGAGAACAGTGCCGAGGCTAACGCCTGCAATCGCCAATACACGCCCGCTCTTGAGGCTGTGCTACAAGCAGCGCACTGGAACTTCGCACGCAAACAGGTGGCGCTTTCGCTTCTGAAAGACGGAACTGTAACGCCAAGCCAAAACGTTCCTACGCCGTGGGCATTTGAGTATGCCGTGCCGAGCGATATGTTGCAGGCGCGGTATGTCATGCCGTTGTCAGTATCAAACAATACAACGTTTGTTGGCACGCCAGCCGTTCAGTATCCCATCACTCCGCCTGTCAGATTCATAATCAGTTCGGATCAGGACACGAATGGCAACCCCATAAACGTCATCCTGACCAATCAGGCGCAGGCGATACTTTGCTACACGTATCGCTGCACAAACCCGAATCTGTTTGATTCGCAATTTGTAACGGCATTTGCGAACTACCTTGGTTTCAAGATTTGCATGGCGCTTACCGGCGACAAAGCCATGCAAAAGCAGGCTTTCCAGATTGCTGATAATACCTGCAAGGCGGCGCAGGCGAGCAACAATAATGAGGGGATAGAGATCATCAACAATGTCCCCGACTGGATCACCGCTCGCGGTTACATCTGGGATTGGGGCCATGCGCAGAACGGCCAATGGATATTCCCCCCGCAATCACTGGCTTGGGTGTCGTGAGTGTCTCAGAATCTCATACAACCGAGCTTTGCTGCTGGCGAACTCAGTCCTTCACTATGGGCGCGTGTTGACCTAGCAAAGTATCACGTTGGCGCATCGTTGATGCGCAACTTCTTTGTCTATTTCAGCGGCGGCGCATTTAACCGTGCCGGGACTGAATACGTTGGGCGATGCTTTAGCGGTATCAATCGCCTGATATCTTTCACGTTCTCAACGGTGCAGTCATACGCGCTGCTGTTCTCTGACCTGAAAATGCGCGTGATTATGGATGGCGGATTTGTGCTTGAGACGGCGCAGGCCATCACCGGAATAACGAAAGCCAATCCGGGGGTTTTGACCTACACAGGAACAGACCCGGCTAACGGTGACTGGATGTATCTAACCGGCATCGGTGGCATGACCGAGCTTAATGGCAGAACGGTTATTGTGGCCAACGTCAACGCTGGGGCGAATACATTTGAGTTGACCGATCTTGACGGCGTAAACATCAATACCACCAGCTACGGAACATTCACTGCTGGCGGCACAATGGCGCGTGTTTATACTATTGCGTCTCCGTATGCTGCGTCAGACTTGTCATTGTTGAAGTTTACGCAGAGCGCGGACACAATGACGTTTACGCACGTATCGTATGCGCCGCGTCAACTGACGCGCACCGCGCACGCGTCATGGGCGTTTACCACCATCACGTTTGCCCCGGCTCAGGCAGCACCCACAAATCTTACTGTTACATCATCGAGCGCGGGAACAACGACATACCGTTATGTCGCCACGGCGGTCAATGCAAACGGCTCTGAGAGTAGGGGTTCAACTTCTGGCAGCAATACCGCAAGCGCAACAATGTCTCTTGTGTCCGGGTCATTTGAGACTATCGGGATTACCGCTGCAACCGGAGCCGTGTATTACAACTTCTACCAGCAGCAGGAGGTTGCCGGTTCAGCCGCTTCCGTGGGTTCGCTGTATGGGTTCGTCGGGCAATCAACCAGCGCAGGAACCGCTGCGTTCGTGGCCAACAACATTTCGCCGGACTTCACACAAACGCCGCCGCAGGCCAACAATCCGTTCTCCAGCGGTGCAAATTATAATCCGGGATGCGTGACCTACTATGACGGACGGCAGATATTCGCGGGTTCAAATACTTTCCCGCAGACGCTGTGGGCATCGAAGTCAGGGGACTTCCTGAATATGGATTTTTCCATACCAGCGCGCGCCGATGATGCCATTACAGTCACGCTCAATTCAGCGCAGGTAAACGCCATCCAGCACCTTGTTCCGATGCAGTCATTGATTGCGATGACGATTGGCGGAGCGTGGAAGATAGATGGCGGGAAAAACTCGGATTCAATAACGGCAGTCGGTGACTTTAGCGCAGAGCAGCAGGTATACAACGGATGCCACGACCAAGTTCCGCCCATCGTGTGCAACAACGAATTGCTTTATGTGCAACTGAAAGGCTCGATTGTCCGCAACCTTTCATACAACCTGTATGCCAACGTGTTCACTGGCGTTGACCTTACGCCGCTTTCAAGCCATCTATTCTTTGGCCACCAGATCACGGAATGGGCATATTCAGAGGAGCCTTTTAAGGTAGTGTGGTGCGTGCGTGACGACGGGATAATGCTGTCGCTTACATTCCTGAAAGAGCAAGAGATTTACGGATGGGCGCATAGCGATACGCAAGGGCTATTCAAGTCAATATGCTCTGTATCGGAGCCGCCGGAGGATGCGATTTATACCGTGGTTGAGCGCACCATCCCCGGCGTGAATAGTAGCTCACCAGTAAAGTATGTTGAAAGAATGCACAGCCGTAATTTTTTGTTAGCAGGCGATCCGGATGTATCTCTCGCGTGGTTTGTTGATAGCGGATTGCAATATCCGCCGGTTTATCTGGACGCTCAGGCAACGCCTTCTGGTTCTACTGGGGCAATTATTATTGAGGCCAGCAGTTCAGTTTTCACTGCTGGCATGGTTGGCAACACGATACGGATAAATGGTGGAATTGCAACAGTTACCGCATACAACAGCGGAACAATCGTTGCGGCTACCGTTAACACCGATCTCGAAGAAGATGACTACGGAAACCAGATAACCGCTCAATCAGGGGACTGGACTTGCACGGCACCTGTGGACACCGTTACGGGACTATGGCACTTGGAAGGCGCAACGGTTGCGATACTTGCTGGTGGCGGTGTTGTCGCAGAGCAAGAGGTTGTGAACGGCTCTATTACGATTGACCATGCCCAAGACATTATTACCGTTGGACTACCATACACTGCGCAACTGCGAAGCCTGTATCTTGACCCGCAGGGTGCGCCAACCGTGCAGGGTAAGCGCAAGAAGATAGCGGCGGTAACAGTCAGGGTTGACGCATCGCGCGGCCTCAAGGTGGCAAGCGGGCCTAACTTCACGAACATGGTGGAGATCAAGGAACGCACCAACGAAAACATGGGGCAGCCGACGCGCCTGATTACTGGTGACGAGCGCGTTGTGATCCAGCCGAAATACGAAGAAACCGGGCAGATTTGCCTTGAGCAATCGTTCCCGCTTCCCGCATCCGTGCTTGGTTTAGTGCCCGAATACACAATAGGCGACTCATGAGCTTCGACGCATCTACATTACAAATGATATCGGCTGGAACGTCAGCCGTTGGTGCTGTTTCCGGCGCTGTCGGCTCGATGAATCAGGGCAACGCGGGTTATTCATCCGGCATGTATCAGGCGGCAGTAGCGCGGAATAACGCCACTATTGCAGAACAGAATGCGCAGTATGCGCTTGAGGCTGGGCGCGTCAAAGAAGGCGTGCAACGGCAAAAGACGGCTCAGACCATCGGGGCCATGCGTGCGTCCATGGCGGGGCGCGGTATCGACATTGGCAGCGGATCACCGTTGAATTTGCAAGCGGATACGCGGATTGCTGGAGAGCTTGACGCTCTGACCATACGCAACAACGCCGAGCGGATGGCCTACAACTACCGCGTGCAGTCTGGTGACTTCGCGGCTAATTCAGCATTGCTCAGTTCGCAGGCGGATAACGCATTGCGCGCTGGAAGGACTAACGCACTGACATCCATTGTTGGCGGCGCATCGAGTGTTGCTGAAAAATGGCTGAAATGGAAACAACCTGAATCCGCTGCGGCAGACCCGTTGAGCAAGTCATCCTATTGGGGTGGCACTGACTACGGCGGATTTATCCCCGATATGCTGCCGCAGGAATACTAATGGCACAAGCCCCAACAATCCAATCAGTCATGCCGGAAGTCGCGCAGGAATACTCGCGCGTATCTGCCGCCACTCCTGATGCTTTTGGCGCGCAGGTAGGCGAGGCGCAGCAACGGCTTGGCAATCAACTGGTGAGCACTGGCGATAAATTGTTTGCAGCCGCAGTGGATTTTCAGAAGCGGCAGGATGATGCCGATGTTGATCACATTTACTCGAATGTGTTTTCACCAGCATTCCGCACGCTCTACAGCAAATACTATGCGCTTCAAGGCAAACGTGCTGTAGATGAATTACCAGCCTATTTTGTTGGCATGGAAAAGCTGCAAGAAGATACGTTGAAAATGCTGCCGAACGAAAGGCAAAAGCATCTATTCAACAACTTTGCGCGCCGCCGCGTAGAGATGGAGAAAGACGCCATGGGGCGTCGGGCGGAACAGCAGAATCAGGTTTATCAGCTTGAGACATTCAAGTCAGTGCTGGACAACCTTTCGCGCGAAGCTGGAGACAACTACAGCAATGACGGCATGTTCGCATCATCAGTGAACAGCATGGCTGTTGCTATCGACCAGTATGCCACTACTCACGGTAAATCCGCTGAGTGGGCGCGTGATGCGCTATTTGAAAGCACCAGCAACGCCACGCTTGCGCGCCTTAACAGGATGATTATTGAATCTCCGCTTGAGGCGCAAAAGCTGTATGACCGCGACCACGGAGTTATCGACCCCAACAAGAAAGCGGAAGTCCTGCATAAAATCAAGACGGCTGTTCTCCCGATTGAGCTTGCTGGAATTGCAGACCGTGCAATATCGCCTGAACTGAATACCACAGTTCGCAACGCAATATCCATATCCGGCGTTACTGCGCCGCAGATTAACACCGCATTGCAACACTCTCGATCAGTGGCGCAGGCTATTTTCGGGCAGGAGTCTGGAGAGGGGAGGGCTAATACTGCGTTCTTTAACTCGCAAGGCGTTACCGGGCCGATGCAGATAAAGGACACTACGTTTCAGATGTTGAAGGATCGAGGGATTATCCCTAAAGACTACGTTATCACGAATCCAGAACAGAACAAGGACGCGGGATTTCGATACGTTGATTGGCTGTATAACAAATACGCTGGCGATGCGGCAAAGGTGGCCGCTGCCTACTATGGCGGTGAGGGCGCGGTAAATGCAGACGGCACGATTAACCGTCATTGGAAGAACCTGCAACGCCCATCAGACCCAACAGTGGGGCAGTATATCGATCAGGTTCTTGGCCGGATAAAGCCTTCGCAGGCCGACGAAGGAACGGCGCAGCAGGTTCAATCAGTGCGCGACATCCGCGCCATGTATGCGGATGCAATGAAGAAAACAGACGCCGAGGCTGAACGCTTGCGCCCCGGCGATGCGCTATATCGTAAGCAGGCAAGAGCAGAGACAACGCTCCGACTCGAAAGCGTGGCAAAGGCGCAGCAGGGTTTCCAGAATCAGGCTTTTGGTAAGGCGCTGGAAATACTTGCAGGGCGCAATGGCGGTGAGCCTCCTATGACATGGGAAGCATTTTATGCTGCTCCCGGTGCGCGAGAAATCGTGCCGTTGCTTAATGAAAATGGTTTTATGGCTGTGCAATCTGCGATTGAACGCAACGCCAAGCGTGGCGAGGAAAGACCTTCGCGCATAAACGCTCAATTGACGCAGAATCTTTACTCTCAGATTGTAGACGGGAGCATAACCGACGCATCGCAGATTTACGCAAAGGTGGCTGATGGCCTGAATCCGCACAGCGCTGATTATCTGGTGAAAACATTCAATGACTCGCAGAAGCCGGGCGGCTTGAAATACGGAAACATGGTTGACCAAGCTGGCAAAAAAGCAACGCGCATTTTGATGGGCGACTTTATTATCGCTGCTGGACACAAAGACAAGATACCGGGCGCAGTGTCGGCCTTTATGATGGACTTGGACTCCCGCATCAAGCAGGAAGAAGCAAAGACCGGTGGCGACCCTCGCTCATTGGTTGATCCAACTAGTAAAAACAACATGCTGCGCCCTGAAATACTGAAACAGTATGTTCCGGGGAATATCACGAACTTGTCTCAGGCCGCCACCAAAGTAGCGCCGGAAGCGGCAAAGATTATTGAGCAAGGAGTCGTGCCAATAAAAAACGAGGCGGAGTATGCGGCACTCAAACCCGGCACCAGATTCAAGGGGCCGGATGGCAAAGAAAGGATTAAACCGTAATGGGCTGGGCTGACGCACCGCTGGCTGAAAGCGCAGCGCCTGCTTGGGCTGCTGCACCGCTTGCGCCAGCGCCGGGTGAGGCCGCACTACGCACGCATCTAAAGCAGCGTCCTGCACAGAATTTTGCCGATTACATCCGCGCCGGTTTCGGGCAGTCCGTGACCGGGCTTACCGCAAGCGGTGGATTGCCAGAAGTGGCGCTTACAGAGGATACGCCTTGGTATGGGCGGGCGGCGGCGGCGGTTTCAGGGATTGTAGGTGATATCCCGGCAATGGTGCCTGGATTCATGGCTGGGAGTGCCGTAGGCACGGCGGCAGGAGGCGCGGCAGGCTCTGCCATACCCATGCTTGGAAACGTGGCTGGCGCTGCTGCTGGCGGAATGATGGGAGGCTTTGCAGGGGCCAATGCTGCGCCTGCTGGGATCAGGCAGGCATTGATCGAGATGTATAAATCCGGCGAGGCTACGGACAGCGGCACGTTTCTGGACAAAGCCCTGCGCGTGGCATGGGAGACGTTCAAGGGTGGCGCGGTAGGTGCAGCCACTGGCGGCGCTGGCGTTGCTGCGCGGGCTGTGCTGCCGGTGGCTGCCGGTGTTGCTGGGAAGGTTGGTGTAGGAACGGCGGTTACGGCTGCCGAGGTGTCTACCATGGCGACTACGGCGGCAGTGCTGGAAGGCCACTTGCCAGCGGCCCGCGACTTCATGGACGCAGCCATCCTTATAGGCGGGATCAAGACTTCCGCAGTCATGGCCAAAAAGCTGATGACGGTTTACGAGCGCACGGGCAAGACTCCAGCTGAGGTTGTGGTCGATGCGCAGCGTGATCCTACTATTGCCGCAGACTTAACAGCGGCAGCGGCTCCGCGTGGGACTTCCGCAAAAACACCGATAGAGGCAACGCTTGATGCGGTGAAAGCTGAAACAGATGCTCTGGCTATTCCTCGCGCCTACGAACCACTCGCGGCAGAGCAGGCCGTCCGTGCGGCTGTTCCAGATGCCATGACTAACGAGCGGCACGCCATGAATATAGCCGCCGTGCTGGAAAACCCGGAAGGCGCTATCACCGCGGAGAAGGTGCCGAACCACATCAATTATCGCTATGTGGAAAGCCCGCGTGATGTGCAAGCCATCCACGCGCGCATATCAGAGGTATTCGAGAAGCAGATCGAGGAGGCACGCGGCAAGGAATCTTGGGATGCAACCAAGGCCAAGGCAGAGGAATTGCTTGCTCGCGCTGCCAAGATGGATCAGGCTGCAATTGATGCTTTAAGCCCCGAACAGTTTAAAGACTTGGCTGCTAAATCAATGGCAATGGAGGCCATGAATAGACGCGCAGCATATGACATTTTTGATCGTATGCGAGCAATAGAGGCGGCTACAGAAGCGGACAGGCCGCAAGCTTACCGTGATGCCGTGGCAGCAATCGAAACATCGGCGCTGATGCAAGCGGTAGCTCAGGGCAAATCAGCAGAGATAGCGCGCGCGCAGAACGCCATGAAAGCGGCCAAGCAGACCGGCGAACTGGTGCAAAAAATACAGGATTTGGAGGCCAAGTATGGGAATGATCCTCAGCGCTTGGCAAAAATGGTTCTTGCTCTTGAAAACGCGGAGCAGATCAACAAGTTTGCGCGTGATGCGGCCAAGGCTACTACGTGGGAGAAAGTGGTAGAGGCATGGAAGGCAAGCATACTTTCCGGGCCTGTTACGCATGTGGCTAACATCATGGGCAATCTAACTTTTCTTGCATTGCGTGCGCCTATTGAAACTACAGCATCAATCATGGGAGTGTTTCGTAGTGGCGCTGACCGAGTGACGATGATGGAACCTTTGGCGCGCATGGTTGGCGCAATCCAAGGCTCGCTTGACGGGCTGAGGCTTGGTTATGAAATCATGCGAACTGGCGAGCAGATTGGCAAGGACAAAGCCGAGCAACCTAGAAAGGCAATTGAAGGAACGAAGGGTGAGATTGTGCGGTTGCCGTTTCGTGCTTTGGGTGCTGAGGATGCCATCTTCAAGACCATGAACGAACGCGGTGAAGCCTATGCACAGGGAGTGCGCCAAGCATCACTTGAAGGGTTTAACCCGATGACACGGGAATTCCGCCAACGTGTTGCAGAGGTGGTGGAGAACCCGACAAAAGCGCAGGCAGAAGCGAGGCAAAAGGCTGGCGAACGATTCACGTTCAATACCGAACTGGGAGAATTCGGACAGACTGTGCAGCAGCTTGTGCGCAGAGGACATCTTGAGTTTGTCATCCCGTTTGTTCGCACTCCCGGAAACATTTTGAAGGAGCTTACGAGATTGACGCCGCTTGCTCCGGTTCTTAAGCAATGGCGTGATGCGGTTAAAAAGCCTGGGGCAGAGCGTGACAAGGCGCTGGCTGAACTTGCTGTCGGGACTGGCATCATGGGAGTCGTTGTAGCAGCCGCATTGAACGAAATGATTACGGGGCAGGGAGAACCGGACAAAGGCCGCAAGAATGTGCAGAACGCATCCGGCAAGCAACCATACAGCATAAAGGTTGGAGACACCTACTACAACTACCAGCGATTGCAGCCGCTTGGAACACTCTTGGGAATTGCGGCTGATATGGCAGAAGTGTGGGATCACATGACGGAAGAAGAATCAGACAAGGTTCCGAAGATGCTGGCGGTGGCGTTTGCCAATGCCGTGACCAACCAGACGTTTTTGCAGGGCATTACATCGGTATCGCGGGCAATTGCAGAACCTGGCAGGTTTGGCCCCAAGCTCGTGCAAAATCTTGCCGGGTCAGTCGTGCCGAATATCGTCGGCCAACCAACGCAGATGACAGACCCGGTGGCGAGAGAAGTAAACAGCATATTGGACGCCATACGTGCGCGCATACCAACGCAGCGCAGTGAGTTGTTGCCGCAGATTGATATTTTTGGCGAACCCGTAAAAACGAAAGAGCGATTTGCTGGCGCGACACCTATTACACAAACAAAAGAATCGACAGACAAGGTGCGCTTGGAAGCGGAGCGTATAGGGCTATCTGTTTCAGACCCCAAGAAGTCAATTCAGATGCTGCGAGGTGCTGGTAAATACGGCGAAGTTGAGATGACACCAGAAGAACGAAACTTGTTTGCTACTGTATCAGGGAAGTTTGCGCATAAGGTTCTTACTGAGATAGTAAACGATCCAAGCTGGGATACTTTGCCAGTAATCGCAAAAGAGAAGGTTTTTAAGAAGGTGTTTGAACGTGCTCATGCATATGGGGCAAGTGTAGCAATAGCGCCTGACGTAAGAGAACAGGTGGTAAAAGATATTGTCGAGAATCTTGAGCAAGCAACGCAGCCAGAAGAGGTAACACAATGAGCCTAGAAACCCAAACCAGCAAAGTCGTATTTCAAGGCAATGCCTCAACCACGGTATTCTCCTACTCGTTCATCATCCCGGATGCGAGTTATGTGGTGGCTACGTATACCGATACCGCAGGCGCGCAGACTACGTTAAGC
>TARA_R110000868_G_scaffold16872_37_pt1 | contig 12439 bp, 12 predicted proteins | sample TARA_R110000868 | Tara Oceans TARA_R110000868 (sample SAMEA4397489) | marine metagenome | biome: Polar Biome; feature: [SRF] surface water layer (ENVO:00010504); material: water (ENVO:00002006), including particulate matter (ENVO:01000060) such as... | depth 5 m | reverse complement strand
CTCTTCGGCTCGCGCGGGCCGTTCTGGATGTATCTGCTGGCCCTGCCGGTAGCCGCCGCCGCCGCCATCATCCTGTTCGAACCGCATAAGGTCACCAAGGCACGGTCTGGACTGCCTGACCCATCAGTGCTGCGGAGTATCGGTGGCCTTGTCGCCATCACCTTCGGCATCGGCCTGCTCTTCTACACGATCGTCGTGCAACTCGGCCCCGTGATCGAGGCGACCGGCGTGACATCGCCCGCGCTGATCGGCGTCGCTGGGGCCGCCGCCAATGTCGGCGTCATGCTCGGCTCGCTGCTGTTCGGTCGGGTCAAGGCGCGGCCCGCACCGCACCTGCTCGCCTGGGGCCTGCCGCTCGTCGCGCTGGGCTATGTCGGCGTCGCTCTGTCCGCTGATTTCGCTCTGACGGTCGCGTCCGCCGTCGTCATCTGCATCGGCAACGGGCTGATGCTGCCGACCATGTTGGCGTGGGTATTGCGCCGACTGCCACCCGCCACGCGCGGGCGCGGCACCGGCGTCTGGACCGGCGCCTTCTTCCTGGCGCAGTTCGTCGCGCCGATCGTAGCGACGGCGTTGTCCAGCCTGCTCGGCGGGATGGCAGGCACCTTCCTCTTCTTCAGCGCAGCCGCAGCGATCGGTGCAGGCATCGCCCTGCTGCGCTACGGACATGCACAGCCAAATCTTCAAGGAGTAACATCATGACCACCCCCGTCCGCCGCGTCGTGACCGGCCATAATGCCCAAGGGCTGGCCATCATCCAGGAAGATGGCGCTGCGCCGCGCGTCCAGCAGGTCGGCGGCCCGGCCGGACCAATGTTCCACGAAATCTGGAATACGCAGGCGACCCCCGCGCCGATCGACGCCGCATCGGGCGAACCGGCCGAAGACGGCATCAAGCTCGCCCCGCCCAAGGGCGGCACCCGCATCCGCGTGCTGGACATCCCGCCCGAAGGCGACACCATCCGCACCATGTCGCCCGAAGAGGCCCGCGCCCATTTCGCCGAAGTGGGTGCCAGCGACGCCTCCGCCCATAGCGGCGAAACCACCCGCCACGCGCTGATGCACCGCACCGAAACCATCGACTATGGCATCGTGCTGGAGGGCGAACTGGTCTTGATCATGGACGAAGGCGAAACCACCGTCCGCGCCGGCGACATCGTCATTCAGCGCGGCACCAACCATGGCTGGTCCAACCGCTCGGACAGCAATTGCCGTATCGCCTTCATCCTGATCGACGGCACGTTCGAGCCAGACCTGCAGCGGTAATGCGGATCGCCATCACCGGGGCGGCCGGGTTCGTCGGCCAGGCGGTCGTCCGCCAACTGCGCCAGAGCCACTCCGATGTGGATCTGCTGCTGGCGGATCGGGCCTTCACCGGCCCGTCCGCCTATCCCACGCTCGTCGGCGACCTGACCGACCCGGCGATCGTCCGCGCCCTGTGCAGCCCGGAAACTGACATCCTGCTGCATCTCGCCGCCCTCCCCGGCGGCGCAGCGGAACGCGATCCGCAGGCATCGCGGGCGATCAATCTCGACGTGCCCCTGGCCTTTATCGAGGCAATGGAGGGCCGCCGCCTGATCCTCGCCGGGTCGATCGCGGTGTTCGGCGGCACATTGCCGACACAGGTTGACGATACGACCCCACCAGCCCCGGCCAGCGTCTATGGCGCGCACAAATATATGGTCGAAATCGCCTTCGCCGATGCCGTTCGGCGCGGCGCGATCCAAGGCATGGTCCTGCGCCTGCCCGGCATCGTCGCCCGCCCGGCAGCCGCTGGCGGCTTCGGCTCGGCCTTCCTCAGCGACATCTTTCACGCGGCAAAGGCGGGCCCCCCCCTATGCCATCCCCGTCGCCCCCGATGCGACCAGCTGGCTTCTGTCCGCCCGCGCCTGCGCCGCGAATCTGGTCACCGCCGCCTTGAGCGATGCGACCGCGCAACAAGCCGTCACCCTCCCCGCCTTGCAGGTCAGGATCGGCGATCTCATCGATACGCTCGCCCGCTTCGGCGACGTACAGCAATTGACCTTCGAAGAGGACGCCACCACCCGCCGCACCTTTGGCAGCTATCCGCCGCTGACGACCCGCCGCGCCGACGATCTCGGCTTTCGCCATGACGGCAGCTTGACCCAATTGGTGGAGACCGTGCTTGCAGACCTCTGACCCGCTCACAGCCTTCCGACTGGAAGGCAAGACAGCGCTCATCACCGGCCCGACGCGCGGCATCGGCCTCGCCATCGCCCGCCTGTTCGCGGGCGCAGGGGCCAGGCTGGTGCTGGCCGATATCGACGCCCCGGCCTGCGACGCGCTCGCGGCGACTCTGGGCGGCCTGTCCCTGCCCACCGATGTCAGCGACGCCGCAGCGCTCACCCGCCTGGCGGACCAGGCCGAAGCCCAGACCGGCGGCATCGATATCTTGGTGTGCAATGCAGGCATCGCCGGAACGCCAGCGCCGATGCACGCCATGGCGGAGTCCGACCGCGATAGGCTCTACGCGGTCAACCTGCTCCACCCGCTCCGCCTCACCGGCCTCATCGCGCCGCGCATGGCCGCGCGCCGACGCGGCAGCATCGTCCTGCTGTCCAGCATTGCGGGCCTGCGCGGCAACGCCATGCTCGGCCATTATGGCATGACCAAAGCGGCGCTGGCGCAACTCGCGCGCAATCTGGCGGTCGAATGGGGGCCGTCGGGCGTCCGCGCCAACGCCATCGCACCGGGCCTCATCGCAACCGAATGGGCGGGCGCGATCCTCTCCAGCCCCGACCGCGCCGAACGCCGCCTCGGCCTCACTCCGCTCCGCCGCGCAGGCTCCCCCGAAGAAATCGCCGCCACCGCGCTCTATTTGGCAAGCGACGCAGGCGGTTTCACCACCGGCCAGACGATCGTGGTCGATGGCGGTACACTGATCTCCGACGGCAGCTGATTACCCCTTCACCACCCGCTGATCGATCACGCCGAAGGGCGACGCCCCCTCGCCCGCGCGCATCGCGACGCGGCTGCCGAAGGGGAGGAAGGCGGTTTTGGGGGCGCCATGGGCGATGATTTCGATCGCGCGGCGTTCGGACAGGCAGGTGGAGCCGACCGTTTCATGCTCCGCATTGGAGACGGTGCCGGAGCCGATGATCGTGCCGGCCGGCAGCGATCTCGAACGGGCGGCGTGGGCGATCAGTTCGTGGAAGCCATAGGCCATCGCCGCGCCATTGGGATGACCGAACCATTCCCCGTCCACCTCGACCGTCAGCGGCAAGCAGACGCGGCCATCGCGCCAGGCATCTCCCAGGGCATCGGGCGTCACTGCGAACGGCGCGACGCTGCAGGCGGGCTTGGCCTGTATCCAGCCAAAGCCGGTCTTCATCTCGACCGGCGCGATGGCGCGCAGCGACCAGTCGTTGATCAGGACAACGAACCGGACATGGCCGAGCGCATCGGCGGCGCAGCACCCCATCGGCACGTCATCGGTGATGACGCCGAACTCGCCCTCGAAATCGATGCCGTCCGCTTCGCTGGGGAAGGGCACATCGTCGGTCGGCGCGATGAACTGGTGGCTCATGCCCTGATACATGAGTGGCAGGTCGGTTTCGATCGGCGGCATGTTGAACGCCGTTTCCATCAATTTGGCGTGGTTGGTAAAGGCCGACCCGTCCAGCCATTGCCAGGCGCGCGGCAGGGGCGCGGCGAAATCGTCGGTCGCAACCGCTTCGCCCGACGCCGCCGCCTGCACGGCCGCAGCCAGCGCATCCTGCGCCGCGTCCCAATCGTCCAGCGCCGCCTGCAGCGTGGCATAGCCTGTGACCGGCGCGACCCGCGCGCCATCGTCGCTGACCGCTACCAGCGTGCCGTCACGGCCGCCGCGCTTCAATGTTGCCAGACGCATTGCTCAACTCCCCTGCAAAAAATCGGCGACGGCGGGATCATGGCCCGCCGTCGCATTCACCCTATTGAGACGATCCGCCGCTTAGCCGGCGTGGCCGTTCAGCGTGTCGGCGAACCAGTCGGCGATATAGTCGCAGCCAAAGCTCATATTGTCGGCGCCGACATGCTCGACCCCGCCTTCCCGCTCAGTGAACAGCTTGAGTTCGCGGCGCGGCGAATTGACGAGCTGGTCATAGCAATCCTGCGCATAATCGACGCTGATCTGCCGGTCCTTCGCGCCATGGGTGACCAAGAAGGGAACCTTCACGCCATCCATATGGCCGCCATTCAGGTTCATGTCCTTCGCCTTTTCCAGGAAGTCCTCCATGGTGTCGGCACCGAAGGCCCACATGACATGCGCCCAATAATGGGGGACGGGATTTTCGCCTTCGCGGTTCAGGCGCTTCTGCTGCACCTCGGCCCAATTATGGTTGGCACCCCAGCAGGCACCGCTGGCAAAGCGCGGTTCATAGGCGACGGCGCGCGGTGCGAAATGGCCGCCCAGCGAAATGCCGGTCATGCCGATGCGCTTGGGATCGGCATCAGCCTGGGTTTCCAGCCAGTCGATCGCCTTGCTCGCCCAATTTTCGCTATGCGGATCGACCGGCAGATTCTGCAAGCGCAGCGCTTCGCCGCTGCCCGGCTGATCGACGCTCAGCGTCGAAATGCCGCGCCGTGCCAGCGCTTCGGGCAGATTGGACCAGTAGAGCAGTTCCTTGCAGCTATCGAGGCCATTGCAATAGACGACGACCGGATGCGGCCCTGGTCCGGGCGCACGGGTATAGAGCGCAGGCATGGTGCCCTGCGCCAGCGGGATTTCCACCCGCTCGCGGTTGATCTTGCCCAGCACCGTCGAGCGATCGAAAATGTCGCGCGCCTTGGCATAGGTTGCTTCGCGGCCCGGAGCGCCATGGCCCTGCATCCGTTCGGCCACGAACAGATAGAGCGCCGCGCGCTCCATCTTGTCGGAGGCGGAGAAAGCGCGGCCGGCGGCGATGTCTTCATCGGCGAGGCCGATCAGCCGCTCGGCCATCGCGACCCACTGGGCCATGAACTGGGGCGTGCCCGCATCCGCGCCGGAAGCCGCCGCGTCACGGATCGGCTGGCACATATCGACGATTTCGCCGATCTTGCCGCCGCTTTCCAGCGCGATCGAAACCGACAGATTCCAGATATAGTTGGGGAAATATTCAAACAAAGCCATGGCTTATACCTCTACTGGCTGAAATAGGCCCTTGTCGGCCTCTGGATGGGGCATGGTCTGGGGTCCGCCGACGCCAACGCCCCACTGGTCCATCACAGTCGGTCCAGGCACATGGACCTGATCGACATGATGTTCGAAATCGACCTCTTCCAGTTCCGACGTATATTCGACCGCAAAGCCATTGGGCGTCGTGAAATAGCTGAACGTGTTGTTCCCGGCGGTGTGACGCCCCGGACCCCACAGGATGTCGGTGCCCTTTTTGCGCAGGCGGCTGATGCCGCGCATCATGTCGTCCACCGTCAGCATGTCATAGGCGACATGGTTGAGGCAGGCCGGCCCCGGCAGCACCGCAAGCCGGTGGTGCGCGCTGTTGCAGCGCAGGAAGCCCATGAAGTCGCCCAGCCAGTCGCTGACCCGCATGCCCAGCACATCGACGAAGAATTGCACCATCGCCTTGTGATCGGGGGAGTGCAGAACGATGTGGCTGATCTTCTGCGGCACGCCGTCCCAGCGGTGCATTTCGCGCGCGGTGCCGCGCGCGACATCGCTCGAAATCTCGAACGGCAGGCCATCGGGCGAGAAGAAGCGGAAGCCATAGCCGCCGCCCAGCGTGGTCAGGTCGCGCGGCGCGAAGATGATCTGGCATCCGGCTTCCGTCACCTTTTGATGCAGGGCATGGACATCGGCGCGACTGTCGGCCGCCAGGGCGATGACATCGACGCGCTTGTCCTCGGCGGCACGCAGGCGGACGACATGATGTTCGTCATTCCCCTCTGCGGCGAAGTGCAGCATGCCATCCTGCATGCCGACATCCTTCAGCCCCCAGACGTCGCGGTAGAAGCTCTGTTCGGCTTCCAGATCAGTGACGGCATAGCCGACAAAGCGAATTTCAGTGACGCGGCTCATAGCGATCCTGCTCCGATAATGATGGGTCGGTTCGTCCACGGACGACCTCGTCGCAAGCATATAGGGCGGTTATGCACGATTGATAAAAGGATTGTTTTGATGCAATTCAATTCATATCGTGAATGGAGAGGCATGTGCGTTTTAAGGGTTTGGACCTCAATCTGCTGGTGGCGTTCGACGCGCTGATGGTCGACCGCAGCGTGTCGCGTGCGGCGCAACGGGTTAATTTGAGCCAGCCCGCGATGAGCAATGCCCTCTCGCGGCTGCGCGCCTATTTCGGCGATGACCTGCTGATCGCGCATAACAAGCGCATGTATCCCACGCCCTTTGCCGAAACGCTGATCCCGCAGGTGCAGGCCGCGCTCGCGACGATGGAAAGCGTGGTGGCGACCTCGCGCCATTTCGATCCGGCGACGTCCAGCCGCACCTTCCGGGTCATGACGTCGGACTATATCGCTACCGCCGTTCTCTTCCCGATGATCACCCGCCTCGCTTCGGCCGCGCCGGGTGTGCGGGTCGAACTGCTGCTGCCCAGCCAAAGGCGGATCGAATTGCTCGACAATGGCAATATCGACCTGCTGATCACGCTGGAAGCCTATCTCACGCCCGAACTACCGTCCGATTTCCTGCTGGAGGATCGCTACTGGCTGGTGGGCCGGGCCGACCATCCCGCGCTGGTCGAGGGGATCACGCTGGAGACGATGCAGGCCTATGAGCATGTGATGGTCGCGATCGGCGAGGAACGATTGCCGAGTTTCGGCGATGCCTATCTCGACCGGATCGGCATCCAGCGGCGCGTGGCGATGACCGCGCCCAATTTCGCCATGCTGCCCTGGCTGTTGCAGGAGACAGACTGGCTGACGCTGATGCAGGGGCGGCTGGCACATCTGATGCAGCGCAATTTCGCCATCAAAATCGTCCCGCCGCCGGTGCCGATCCCGCCGCTGGTCGAGATGGCGCAATATCATGTGACGCGCAGCAACGACCCCGGTCTTCGCTGGCTGATCGACACGATCCGGGCGCAGGCGGCGGACACCGCCTGATCCTATACCCCGGTCATGCCCGCGGTGGATGCCCCGTCGATCGCATATTCGCCGCCGGAGATGAACGCCGCTTCGTCCGACCCCAGAAACGCCACCAGCGCGGCGATTTCCTCGACCCGGCCCATCCGGCCCAACGGCGACATGCCTTCATAAGCGGCGCGCGCGGCGTCGGGCGATGGCGACTTGGCGATGATCGCGCTGATCATCTCCGTCTCCACCACGCCCGGCAGGATGGCGTTGCAGCGGATCGGCAGCTTTTCCGTGGCGCAATGAATGGCGATAGACTTGGCCATCGCCAGCACGGCGGCCTTCGTCACCGAATAGGCCATATAATTACCCATCACCTTATGCGCCGACATGGACGAGTTGATGATGATCGACCCGCATGGCCCGCCCGGATTGGCGCGCATCAGGCCAAGCGCCGTGCGCGCGGTCAACATGACCCCGGTCTGGTTGACCCCGATGATGCCGTTCCATCCGTCCATCGAGATCGATTCGACGCTGCCGTCATTGCTTTCGGTCCCGGCATTGGCGAAGACGATATCCAGTCGGCCGAACTCGCTGGAGATCAGCGCAGCCACCCGCGCCCAGTCCGCTTCCTCCTGCACCCGCGCCTTGACGAAGCGCGCGCCCGTTTCCGCACACAAGGTCGCGGCGGCACCCTCCTTCGATCCGGTGAACACCAGTTGCGCGCCATCGCGCGCCAGCCGCTGCACCGTCGCGCGTCCGATGCCCGACGTGCCGCCCGTGACCAGCGCCACCTTGCCCGTTAGATCAGCCATGTCGTTTCCTTGTCCTTCAATCGGCCATCAGCGTGCCGGACGCCCGCGCGATCAGCGCCGTGTCGAAATAATAGGGGGTGATGCCGCAAAATTTGTCGCCGCGCAGGTGAAATACCTCGCACAGCGGCAGGGTCATGCGTTCGCCATTATGCCGCGACGTCGCCTTGATCGTCACCATCACGATCGCATGATCGTCCGATACCGTGACATCGCCTGTCTCCAGCGCCGCATCGTCCCAGAAGCTGAACACTTTGGTATAAAGTTCGCGCAGCGCCGCCTTGCCCAGATATTCCCCGCCAAAGGGCAGGCTGTCGGCCTCGACGATACGGAAATCGTCGGTCATCATCGCTTCGGCTGCGTCCCATTGGCCAGAGCCTGTGAGCGCATAAATCTGTTCGACCATCGCCTTGACGGCGGCATAGCGTTGCGGGTCCATCTCTCTCTCCCAAAACAAGGCCGCCCCCGACCATCGGCCGGGGGCGCAACCTATCAGAACCTGGTGCTGAGTTGCACCATCACTGTGCGCGGCAGCGTGCCAAAGCCCAGCTGGTCGGCATGGGCGGGGACTGCCCCGCCCGATGCGCCGCCGGTCGAGGGACCATCGACCACGCCGGTTACATAGAAGCGGTTGGTCAGGTTCTTGCCGATCAGCGCCACCTGCCAGCGATCATCCTCGGCCCCGACGCGAATGCCCGCGTCCAGCGTCGCATATTTGCTCTGGCGCGAATCGGGGTTGCCGAAGCCGGAGGGGAGGTAGGAACCGCTGTAGCGCACGTCCGCATTCAGGCCGAGCATCAGCCCATTGCCCATTGGCGTGTCGTAGGAAGCGCCGATCGTCCCCGTCCATTCCGGCGCGACCGACAAGGCCTGGCCGCTCAGATCCTGGCGGACGCCGCCGCCCGGCAGCACGATGTTGCACCCTTCGCCCACGCTCTGCCCGGCATAGCAGGGGGCCTGCGGGAAGCCGGTATAGCGGGCGCGGTTATAGTTGATCGATCCATGGATATTGAGGCCCGCGACTGCGCGCGGCGCATATTCGAAATCGACCTCGACACCCTTGGTCCGCGCATCGGCGGTCAGGGTCTGGAAGGCGAAGATGGGAGAGTTGAAGAAATCGACCTGCAGATCCTTATAGGCATAGCTGTAGACGCTCAGGTTCAAGCGCAACTGATTGTCGGCAAGCGTCGTCTTGACCCCGCCCTCGAAACCGCGCGCCCGTTCGGGATCGAAGGTCAGATCGGCGACCGGATCGGCCGACAGCTTGGAATTGATGCCGCCGTTGGAAAAGCCGCCGGACTTATAGGCGGTCTTGTAGGCGCCATAGACCAGCACGCCGTTGACCGGCTTCCAGGTGATCGACGCTTCGGGCGACCAGTTGTTGAACGTCTGATCGGCGGTGATGACGCCCAGGCCATCGGGGTCGTTCTGGTCACGGAAGATCGCCGCCACACCGGCATTATTATAGGGCTGGGTGAAATAGCTGTCCTTGGTCTCGTGCGTATAACGCGCGCCCACGGCCAGTTCGAGCGTCGGCACGATCTTCCATGTCGCCTGCCCGAACAAGGCAACCGTCTCGCCATCGGTGAAGCTGGTCTTGCGCGTGGCGAGATATTCATCCTCCGGCGCGGCGGCGCTGTTGGTCAGGCCGCCCAGCACGATATATTGGTCGAAGGTCCGCTTGGTCTTTTGATAGAGGCCACCGACCATCAGGTTGACCGGCCCGTCGAAGCTGGTCAGCGCCCGGAACTCGGTCGAAAACGCATCGAAGGTCGAATTTTCGGTCGCCCAGTTGGATGCCACGCTCGACTGGAAATCGCAGGCGCAGGCCCAGCGGTTGTTGTTCCAATTATAGTTGGTCACCGACGTCAGCGTGACATCGTCCAGCTCATAATTGATGTTCGCGGTAACCGCCCAGCTCTTGTAGCGATTATAGAGGCTGCCGTCCGATTTGGCATAGGGGATCTGCGCCGCGAACTCGGCGGGCAGCTTGTTCTGGTGCGTCACGAAATCGCGGGCGCAGGCATAGCCGTTGAGCTGGCTCTCGCCGCTGGGGCAATTATAGGCGACATAGTTCCAGCTGTTGTTGTTGGTCTTGTTATAGGAACCTGACGCCTTGAGCGTCGCGGTCAGCCGGTCCGTAGGCTCCCATTTCAGCGTGACGCGGCCTAGCAGTTCCTTCTCGCCGGGCTGTTCCTCCGGCGCGGGGTTGGCGACCGCAAAGCCGGTCGCGCCCGTCGCGATGTCAAAGGTGGGATATTGGATCGGCGTCGAGACGTTGCGATAATAGCCGCCATACATTTTCGACGCGCGCACCGCGACCCGCACGCCCAGCGTGTCGGTCAGTGGGCCAGACCCGACAAATTCGGCCTGCGCCTGCTGCGCCTTGAACTCGTAACCAGCGCGCGCCTTGAACTCCGGCGTCGATGTCGGATCAGCGGTGGTCAGCGAGATGACGCCCGCCGTCGCATTTTTGCCGAAGAACAGGGCCTGCGGCCCTTTGAGGATTTCCACGCCGCCAAGGTCGAAAAAGCCTTCGTTGATGATCCGGCCCTGACCATAATAGACCCCGTCGACCACCACTGCGACCGATTGTTCGATGCCGATCGAGGTGGAGGACGAACCGATGCCGCGCAGCGTCAATTGCGCGCCCGACCCGTTGGAGGCGCGGCCGACATTGAGGTTGGGGGTGCGCGCCGCGATCTTTTCGATCGAGGTCAGATCCTGGCGCTGGATCAGTTCAGCGGAAATGGCCGTCACCGCGACCGGCACATCCTGCACGCTTTCTTCCCGCTTGCGCGCGGTGACGACGATGTCGGTCAGGCCGCCTTCCTGCGCCGCCTGCGTCGCTGCCTGCGGGGCAACATCCTGCGCGAACAGCGGCTGGGCAAGGCCCATCGACAGCGCCATGGCGCTGGTCGCCAGCGCATAAGCTGATCGTTGCGCGAAAATCCTGGTCATTATTAAACCCTCACCTGATTATATTCTCGAAATCGCATCGGGATGTGGCACGCCGTAGCGGCGCGCCTGCCCGTCGGCCCTCAATGCGCGTATCGTTCCAGGAGCGAACCTGCAAAAAACGGCAGGTGAAGCAAAGGCGCGCAGGGCGGACAAGCAGGGGTGCAAAAGACGCGCCCATGTGAGGGCGGAACGGGAAGGGAATGGCTGTGGCAGGAAGATTGGACGGACGCGTGGCGCTGGTATCGGGGGCGCTCAGGGGGATTGGCCATGCCATCGCGCAATGCCTGGCAGCCGATGGCGCGACCACCATCATCACCGATCTGGACGCGCCCGACAGCCAGCCCGTCACCGACATTCTCGCAGCGATGCCGAACGCCCGCTACATCCGCCTCGACGCGACCGAGGAGGCGGCATGGCAAGCCGCGCGCGACGCGATCGAGGCCGATCATGGCCGACTCGACATCCTCGTCAACAATGTCGGCGCGGACCTCACTGGCAAGGTGCAGGATATCGAACTGGCGTCCTGGCGGCGGCTGATGACGCTCAACATGGATACGGTGTTCTTAGGGACCAAGACCTTCCAGCCGATGCTCGCCCGCACCGGCGCGACCACGCCCTATGGCTCCAGCATCGTCAATATCAGCTCGATCATGGGCTTGGTCGGCATGGGCGAGGTATCGGCCTATAATGCGTCTAAGGGCGCGGTGCGGCTGTTCACCAAATCCAATGCGCTCGAATTTGCCGATGCGGGCGTGCCGATCCGCGTCAACTCCGTCCATCCCGGCTTCGTCGACACGCCCCTGCTGCGCAAGGGCATGGAGCGCTGGGCCGAACGCGACGGCACGGTGACCGCGCAGGAGTTGATCGCGCAGATGGCCGAAACCACGCCGGTCAAACGCCTCGCCCAGCCGATCGAAATCGGCAAGGTCGTCGCCTTCCTCGCCAGCGACGACGCCAGCTATATGACCGGCAGCGAAGTCGTGGTCGATGGCGGCTGGACCGCGCGCTAAACCAAAGGATAGTTTATGAGCAATTTCGATTTGACCGGCACGGTTGCGCTGGTGACGGGTGCCAGCGGCGGTATCGGCAGCGCCACTGTCCAAGCGCTCGCCGGTGCAGGCGCGCGCGTGATCGCCACTGACATGGCGCAGACAGCCACGGTCGCGGGGGCGACCGACTATCGCCCGCTCGACGTCACGGACGAGGATGGCTGGGCTGCGCTGGCGGCCTATGTCGATGCCACCTATGGGCGGCTCGACATATTGGTGAATAATGCGGGCATTTCCATCACCGACGCGATCGCCGACACCAGCCTCGCCACCTTCCGCCGCTGCATGCAGATCAATGTCGAAGGCATTTTTCTCGGCACTCGCGCTATGGCCGACCTGTTGGCCAAAAGCGGAGCGGATCGGCGCGGCGGATCGTCGATCATCAACCTGTCCTCGGTCGGGGGATTGGCGGGTGCGCCCTTCATGTCGGCCTATTGCGCGTCCAAGGGCGCGGTGCGGCTCTTCACCAAATGCGCCGCGCTGGAATATGCCGCGCTCAAGCAGCCGATCCGCGTGAACAGCGTCCATCCCGGCGGTATCGACACCAACATGATGGACACCATCTACACCCGTTATGTCGAGACCGGCG
>TARA_R110000868_G_scaffold139805_2_pt1 | contig 12439 bp, 20 predicted proteins | sample TARA_R110000868 | Tara Oceans TARA_R110000868 (sample SAMEA4397489) | marine metagenome | biome: Polar Biome; feature: [SRF] surface water layer (ENVO:00010504); material: water (ENVO:00002006), including particulate matter (ENVO:01000060) such as... | depth 5 m | reverse complement strand
GTACAATAATAATCTTTTCTAGTGATTCAACCCCATACCCCCAAATTTCCATCAAATAACTATAATAATATTTAATTGTAAAATTATAAAATTATTCTTTAATTAAAATCTGTTTGAATTTTAGATGGAATTAAATGAATTTCGGTTAACACATACGTTTTAACGCCGCTTAATTCTTTATTGATTTTAATAACTAAATCTTTAAAATCTACTGCCTGGATTATATCAAAAACCGTTTCCGAACAATCACCGGTTTCCCGTTCATGTGTTTCATCTAAATATTCCGCTATTGCCCCGCGCAATTCATCATGATCAACTAACGGCAATTTAAACTCTTTATCAACCAAAACAGTATAGGGGGTAATATCCATATCCTGGCAATCAGTCAATTTAAAATAAATAGGTGAATCCTCATTTTCTTCTGAATAATGTGTATATCCTTTGTTTAATGCTTCTTTTACTGTTAATGCGTTCATCTGTTTTTGCTTTTCGATTTCATCAATAAAATCTTTATAGGCGTAATCTACTAAATATTGAGCATCTTCAAACCCCATTTCATAACCAATTATTTTATTGGTAGAACATAACACATCCACAAATTCACTTGAAACATATAATTTTAATGGCCGGAACCCAGGATTTAAAACATATGGGCCGGGCCGGAATCCGGCCCCCTCAAAATGCAATTGATTATCCAAATGGTTGTGATAAATATTAAAATAGCCTTGCATAATTATTTTTTTAAATGGTTAACAATATAGTTTGCGCCGGCATTAAATGCCCGCCTTAAATTAATAACGGTATTAGTACCAGGAAACGGAACGGCCCGCGCATAAACAATTGCATTTTTATATATATCTTCTTGACCTGGCAATAATCTTTCACCCCGGTAAACATTAAAACCACCGGGCCGGGCCTGGGGTTGTTCCTGGTGTTGTTCCTGGGGCAACTCACTAATTAAAATATCATATCTATTTAATACTTCAATTATAATGATTTTATACAAATCTGAACGTAAATCCATTTCTTTAAAAACCGTTTCGATTAATTCTTTCTTTTGTGTTGTTGTTGTTTGTTTCATTTTTTCATTGATTAGAAAATCTTTATATGAATAATCTATTAAATATTTACATTGTTCAATCGACATTTCCCATAATGAAATATCCTGTACGGTTATAAGATATTCAACAAATTCATCCGACATATTTTTTTTTAATAAAATCCATTTCGGATTTAATGGCGGTAATGTTCTACCATCATTAACATCATCAAAATGTAGTGTTTTATTGTTACCATCATAATAAATATCAAAATTCATAGCTATTTTATTTTAGATTTTTCGGTTGCTGATTTAGTGTTGTGGCATTTATGGCAAAGTGATTGATGATTATTATCATCCATTTTATCCCCGCCCTGGTTAATAGGTTTTATATGGTCGGTAACATCCGCCGGGGTATATTCACCCCGTTCCAAACAACGAACACAAAGCGGATTTATCTCTAAATTTAGTTTAGAAGTTTCACGCCATAAACGGGAATTATAAAAACTATAATTTTTATTTTCACGTTGAAACGCAACCCTTTCCGGAACCCAGGGCCGCGTTAATTTTTTTGGTTTTTTAGGCATCTTTTATAAATATTGACGAACCGATTATTTCAATGGTATTACCTTTGGCAACATTTATTGAAGTATAACCCGGCTTTTTTTCTATTAATAATGAAGTACTGTAATCAGTATTTAAAACAATCTCATTTGGTGATTCTTTATTGGCCAAATTATTCAAATGGTGTAATCTTACTTTTCGCATATTATTTATATTTATTGTTTATCAAAAACTGTTTCACTTTTTTCACCTATTGCCCGCGGCCGGTGTTGTAATTCACTCCAATCCGTATATTTTTGAAATTCCTTTTCATCTAACAAATCATAAAATTTAGTTTTATCACCTACCCATTTTAATAAAAACATATCATTGGCCCCGCCCCTATATTTGGAAAAAACAATTTCAGTATCCGAACCCTTTTCGGCCGCTTGAACCGCGTGTTTCGTTTGGTATTCCTCCGGATGTATTTCAAGGCCATAATACCCAGGCCGGTATATGAATTGAACAATATCCGCATCCTGTTCGATTGCACCGGATTCCCTTAAATCGGATAAAACCGGCCTTTTTGAACCGCCCCGCGTATCAACGCTACGCGATAATTGGGATAAAAGTATTATAGGAATATTCAGTTCCTTTGCCAATAATTTCATCCGCCTGGAAATTGATGCGATTTCATTTTCTCGGTTTCCTTTGTTTTCCCTGGAACTCATTAATTGTAAATAATCCACAACTAACAATTTTATATTATGCAAACGATACCATCTTTTTGCGCACATAACAACATCAACAATATCACCGGCCCCGGAATCATCTACAAATAATTTATATTTCGACATCCTATGTGAATGATTTGAAAAGGTTTCAAAATATTCCGGTTTACTAAATCCATCTTTTAATAATTGATTCATATGAAAATTCGTATCAACGGCAACGGCCCGCGCGGTTAATTGGTGAATAGACATTTCCAACGAAATAAAACCAACGGGAATATCTCGCGAAACATTTTCCAAACAAGTTTTCAAAACCATTGACGTTTTCCCCATACCAGGACGCGCCGCCAAAACGATTAATTCTTGGGGTTTATATCCGCCTGTATGTTGGTCTATTTGCATTGAACCGGTATAAACACCAACCATTTCACGCGCATCCCTATTTGTTAAATCTTGAATTGATTTTTTCAATATATCCAATGATTGAGCAAACGAAATTGTTTCCCGGCCGGTTGATAAAACATCCGAAACTTTATCGAACTCATGTTGCCATCTATCCAATAATTCAAAAACATCAACATCCGGATTCATAGCCATGCCGGTAATATTGGCATTAAATGCAATGATTTTACGTTTTAAATACATTTGCAACAATATCCGGGAATGATAATCCGCATTTGCACCGGATGCCGCAACCTGGGCAATTTTGATTAAAAAGAAATCGCCGCCGGTTTGCTCTAATAATCCCAAAACCTTTAATTCCTGGGAAACGGTCAATAAATCAATTGGGGCACCTTTTACAAATAAATTATTGGCCGCCTTATAAATATTTTGATGTTCCGGTTTATAAAATACATCCGCCGATTTTATTAAACCGAACAATTCCGGGCCAACCCTTGAATCAACAATTAACGCGCTTAAAACAGCCTGTTCAAAATCTAACGCCTGGGGTAATAATTTTGCGTTTTCCATAGTTAAAATATCTTTTTATATAAATGGCTAGTTGTTGATGCCGGTTCCGGATAACGCGGAACGCTTTTTTTCTTTATTTCATTCCACCCGCCGGACTTAATCACCGCTTGAACATAAGAAACACAAGAGTTACGGCAAATTGAATTTGATTTATCTAAATTTCCCGCGGTATAATTTATAGTTAACCATTTAATAATAATTTTCAAAACCTCCGGAATTGTAGTTTTCATCTTTTCAGATTCCAAAGATTTTAAAATTCTATATGAAAACAATTCATCCAAAACCAAAAATTGCCAAATATTTGCATATTCTTTTTTGACTAAATTAATTAATAGTAGATCCCCCTTATCTTCTATTGTAGTTATTATATTATTATATGTCGGATTTGCATCCGAGTATTTCCCAGGCAAGTCAATAGATACTGATTTTTTAATTTCCACCGATTCGGATTCAAATCCGGATGCGCTCGGATTTGAATCCGAATCCGGCACAAACTCGGATTTGAATCCGGATTGATTCCATCGTTTACCCAAAGGTTTTAAACGCACATAATCACATAAATATACTTTCCTATAATCAATAATATTTAACTCATTTAGAACCTTTAAATTTCTGTAAATCGTATCCGGTTTTGAAAAATATAATGGTAATTCAGTTAATATTTTTGTTCTTGAAATAAAATAAAAAACCTTATCATCAATTATTTTAAATTCGGCCCAACTTGAAAGCTGATTAAAAATATCAACCATTGCGCCCTGGGCCGGTGTTAATTTATTATCAATGCAAAATTTTTGATTGATTGTTATTTGGTACCTCATTTACTTTTTTTTTAATTAAAAATTACTTTTAAACATAAAATTATGCCGGTGATATTGCACCCAAAAAATAGAACATATAAAAATAAATCAATCCTATCAACGCCTAAAAGGAATACCAGGAACCGACTTAAATAATTATTTTTTTTACTCATGATTTCTTGTTTTTTTTAACCCTAAACAACCCCCGGCCAACTCCAACCGGTTTTGGCTAATCTGTTAGAATTATTGGTTTTTTGTTTTATATCGTTAATCTGTTTTTTAGTTAACATCAAATCATTTTCAACCATATAAATACGAATCCGGGAATAGGGGATTGATAAATTCCGCGCCATTTCCATCATTGACTGTTTAAATCGGTTTTCATTTATATAAATTATCTGTTTGTCGTTCATGTTTATTTATGTATTAAATAGTTGATAATTATTACCAGGATAACCAGGGAAACCCAAATTTTAACAAACCAGGTTTCAACGAAATTATTATACTTTTTGTTGTTCATCATTTTTATTTGTTTCTGATTCAATATTTTCATCCAATTTAACCGGCAAAATCTTTGATTTAATGATTCCTAATTTCCTTTTGGTATATTCCCCCCTCAATAGATTTTGGCGAACCCTAAACGCTCTAATATCATTAATTGATAAACCCATTGATTTTGCCAATTCTGAATCATTAAGTTGTAGATACATTCTTTTTACAAATGATTGTTGGGCCTGGTTAAATACTTTTACTTTTTTCATAATTTTATTTTAAAATGTTCGTTTAATTTTAAAACTGCTTTTTGCAATTTTATATCCTTTGCAACTTTAAATGAAAATGATGATAATTCAGAAATAAAAACCCTGGGATGATATTTGTATTTTTCAGAATAATAAACAAAATCCCCGCCGCCATTTATTAGAACATCCAAAACACAACAAAGCATTTTTTCATTTGTTAAATTAAACCCGGTAATTTCATCAATATCAATTTCTAGGATTTCCGAAACCTGGGCCGGCAAAGATTTTTTTTGGCCAAAATCCAATGAATCAAATAATATTTCCTTTGTTGATTTTTTCATAATTAAAATAGTTTTAATTGATTTTCAATTTTTAATGTTGATTCTTTTAAAACCGTTTCCCGAACGATTGAAAAGTTTGACGTCCAAAGAACCGCGCCGCCTGGGTATATTATTTTGATTTTATCATCAAACATTAATTGAACAACAAACCCATTAATTTGATGCGGGGAACCCATAGGTTTAAAATAAACCGATTTGCACCGGTGATTTTTTATTAAACGGGGTAAAAACGTATTCCGGGGAAATAATCACATATTTCATATTTTCAATCGTAAAAATCCGCCCCAAATTTCCCCGTTCCCTATTTCCTAAATTAATTTGTTCCTGGTGTTCCGCGGTTGCCAATGGTTTTAAAACGCCCTGGTAATGCTTTAACGGAATAACCGCAACACATTTAACGGAAATAATGCCCTCCACAAACGAACTAACAGCCGAAACAGGAATTAAAACAACCCCAAAATAATTAAATTGAAAATTACAACGGCCGTTTCCTAACTTTTCAGATTGCACATTTTTAAATAATTTTTCCAATAAAGTATATGATATTTTTTTTTCGATTTCCATATTATCCGATTTTTAAACATTCTGAACATGATTCCAAATTGGAACCAAATGATGATGGTAATGGAAAACAAATCGTTTTTGTTTTCATAAACGAACAAACCGGTTTTTCATAGGTATGTGAAACCCGGCAATAATGGTTGTGATTTTTTTGCATTTTATTTGAATTTATCTATTAATGTAATATTTGTTATTGATGCAATAAAGGCCATTATTAAAACAATAACACTAGCTAAAATTTGGCCCTTGCCTATATAAATAAAACCTAAATAAGCTAAAACAAAAGGAAAGAGAATCAACGCGGTTTTTGATAAAAAATTCATTTATTCAGATTTTAATGATTCAATTATTTTTCCTAAATCATCATTTAAACCCTTATCAGAAAACCGGCCGGCCCAAAATGATAATAGATTTTTTTCAGAATCATAATTTTTGTAATCCGGTTCCTTTTCCTGTACGATATTAACAAACGCGTTTCTTTTATAAAACCCCAGGGTTTTAAAATCGTTCAATAATTTAACACTATTGGCACGAACTGAAATTTCCGGATCAATTGGAATAATTACCACCGGATTAATCACCGTAATATTTTCAATGTGTTTTTGACTTAAAACTTTTTTTGAACTCATTTTGAATTGATTTTTTTGATGCCTTTGTTGGCAAACTTTGACAAATAAACATATTTTAATAATACATTCCAAATATTTTTTCCCGTTTCTACTCATTCAAATAACCCATTTTTGGCCAAAAAAAAATCTTTGCGGCCGGAAAATGGGTTGTTCCTGGCTAACCTGGGCACCCATTTTTGGCCAAAAAAAAATCTTTGCGGCCGGAAATTTTGAGCAAAAAAAAACCGCAAACATCAACAAAAACGTTTGCGGTCAAAAACCTTTTATTACTTATTTCTTAAACAATCGCAACACCCAGGAAACAACATTTTTTGATCCTGGCACAATAATCATTGCCAAAATAACTATCAATAACACATTAACCCCCAACGCCCAAAACGCCCAACCCGGCGTTCTAAACCTTAATTCATCGGTTGTTTCAATCACTAATTCCGTTTTAATTAACTTCTCATTCGTTTCCTTTAATTGCGAAATAATGGAATCTTTTACCGCTAATTCAAAAATAAAATCATTGTTTTCTGAACTAATTTTGATCCTGGTATTACCAACACTAAATTCATTTGAAAAATCTTTTGGCGCGCCGGTCAACGAATCACATAAATTTTTAATGGTGAAATTAGTGTTCACCGGCGCGGATTTTATGGTTGTTATCTTACTAAATATAGAATCCGATTTAAAAATTTCAACGGTTTTTTCTTTCGTAATACGCTTACCAGGGCCGCAACTAATAAACACCGGTAACACCAGGATAAACAAAAATATAATCAACTGATTATCAAATAATTCAAACCTTGATTTTTTCATTTTATGAATTTTTAAACGTTGAATAAATAAACTTTTGGGTTTTTTTCCTCTTGAATAGCATCCATATGCACCCAGGAAATCGGAACCCCGTTTTTTAGATTTTCCAACCTTATTTTAAAAGGATATAAATGTTGATTTTCAATTATCCAATTGCGCACCGAAACGGCATCCATGCCAAAAACATCAAAATCAAATGCTTCACCCAAAACATGACCGGATAAATATAATTTTCTACTTAAAAACATTTGCCGGAATAAATTTTGCAGATTTGAACGCAACCCCCGTTGCGAAAACTTGCCGCCAAAATACCAATTATTAACCGTAATACTTCTATTAATGCCTTTACGGGTTATTAATAGCATATTCAACGAATCAGTACTAAAAAACTTAAACGCGCGCTCACCATGTATTTTAAACGCAAACGGGCCAACCAATTCATAAATTTTAAAATAATTTTTCAACTCATTAATAATTTCAAATCTTTCCATTTCTATAAATATTAAATTAAACAAAAAATGGGATTCCAACCGGAACCCCATTTTACCAATTAGCATAAAAAAGTAGGTGATTATTTTATTCCCGTTGTTGCCTTAAATCTACCCCAGGCCGCCAATGCCAAACCAAATAATTCAATCGCGCCAATATACAACGAATCTATGCCGCCGGCTAAAACATCGCCGGAACCCTTTACAACCTCAATTGATTCATTAACATCAACCTCCGGGAATATAAACGCTAAAACAGCACCCAGGGCCGCGACAATAATTCCAATAATAGTTTTTGATTCGTACCAGTTTTTAACCTGGTTCCATTTGTCTAAAATTTCACCCATAACATAAAAATTTAATTAATTAATTATTTATTTTCAAATTTACTATTTATCAATCAAACGGCGTTAAACTAAAATAAACATCAATTTCCGTTTGTATTTCCGAACCTGGATTATGCGCAACATTAATATCAAAATCCAAAAATTTACCAGGGCCAACACAAATATTTGATTTTGGCCCCGGTTTCAACGAACCACGAACGACAAAACAACGTTCAAAACAATCATGCACCTGGCCGCCAAAATACCAACCCGCGGAAATATATGTTTTATACCACAACACCGGCCCGGACAAATCAACCGCCTTATAAAATACCCCGGCATTAACTTCCACTAATTCACCAATATTTACATTATATTTTAAATCTTGATAGGTAATCAATGAAATTTCATCGGATGAAAAATCGCGGATCAATCGTTTTTGAACATCGGTTTTTAAATACTTTAATTTTAAATCAATTTCATTTTGATGTTTTAAACCATCCTTTTTCAAATTATACTTAATCACCGATTTCATTAACCAGGCAAAAATTACCAACAAAACAAAACAACATAAAACCGCTATATAATTAATCTGTAAAATCATCAAATGAAATATTATTTTTAATTAAAACCCTGGTTAAATATTCGTTTCTGGCTTTATACTTATTCAACAAAATTTCCGTTTTACTCATTATCTCATTCTGTTCCTTTAAAACAACCCGGCAATTTTTCGCGTTTTCGCTTACTTTTTGAAATTCCTTTTCAATATTCTTTGCGCGGTTTTCGCTCTCTATTTGCCGCGCTTTTAACTTTTCATAACTTTCCAACAATGAATCCAATTCCGCATTCCTAAACATGGCAGTTTTTTGTTGAAAATCAATTTCTAACAAACTATTTTCCAAAGTATTTTTTTTCCCATTTAATGCCCTATCAATAAACATTTTAAATAATCCGCCGATACCCAAACCGGTTAATGATGCAACAAACAATTTCCAATCCATTTAATCAATTATATATACTTTGTTTTTTTTCTTGAACTTTTTTCCCAATTGGGGAAACATTTGTTCCGCCGGCCAAAGTATACCCTATAATTAAAAAACCAAAATTAGTTTCCAAATTAACAGCATAACCGACAATTTCGGCCGCCTGGGGCGTTACTTTTAAAATAATAGTAATTATTAGATTTAAAGTAACAGAAACCAACCAAAACATTTGATTTTCATTTATTAATTTTTTAATATCAAATTTATTATTCCCGGTTAATTTGGAATGAATCGATTTAAAAACATAAAAAGAAACACCCAACAAACCAATTAACCAGGAATAAACAATTTCTAAAACCATAATTTTTAATTTATAAATAATTCCATATCATCCACAATCATTTCACCATCATTTATATTAAAAATGAAATATACACCACTTGAACCGGAAACGGCCATTTTTGAAACCTCAAAACGTTGCCAACCCGCATTTCCTTTATCCAATTCAAAATATGTGTAATTATTTGAATCATCTGAATCATATAAAGAAATGGCCATTTCAGTACCATACGCGGAATTAACTATCGTATTTGGCGTAATTATTTTACACCATCCGCGCCATGTTATAATTTGGCCCGGTGTTACACCCGCCAAAGTTGAATTATCATAAACTTCCGCCGTTCCTTTATTACCAAATAATCTTAACGCGGTTGCGCCACTTCTTACATCGGCCGTTTCCAATGTTGCCGTTGTTCCGCTCTCCCATAACAACCAATTAGAAATATTTGTTGATGCTGGAAATGCTTTTGCACCCGCGCCATTTAAATAGGAATCATCACTATAATATATAGAATCATAAAAATCACGCCAGGCATTAAATTCCGATAATGTTTCCGCATCCGTTAAACCCGCGCCAATAGTAAACCCTCTATATCTATGCCCTGGGCCTGGTGCGCTAACATTTCCCGTTTGTCCAACCCTACTATGTCCCATAAAATAAATCGGTGTCGTAATAATTGTATGGTCGTTTGTAAAAGGTGTATTCGTTGTGTTATTACCTAAAACTCCATTCTTATAAGCATTTAAAGAAGTGCCAATCCTGTTACCCGAAATTAAGCCTATCATGTCAGTAGGTAAAAAAGTTGCCCTTTCTCCCGATGTATAATAATAGCAATCAAAATCTATGTTCGCACCCCAACCCGTTTGCATTTCAATTCTAGGTCTGGTGTTTGTATTTTCAGCACCCATTTCAGTATAATTTTGGCCCGCGATATGCGCGGATTTCCAAAACGAAATTCCAACATCATTTGTATCTAAATTAGTATTCAGATTCGCCGGAATTAAATGCGTATTGACATAATTACCTAAACCGCCGGCGGTGTTTTCAATATACCCCGCGCCATGCGTTAAAGCACCAACCCAAGTAATTCTAAACGCTGAATCCAAATCCCTAGCATCTTTTAAATTCCATTTTTGGGATTCCGCCGTATTTCCCAATAATGGGTAAATTGCATCTTTTTTTGCCCAAATTCCGGCTGTTTTAAAATCTGTAATAAGTTGGTCAGAAGCCGTTTGTTCGTTTAAAGTAAGTGTTCCAACCGAACTAATAAATGACGCGGATTCTTCGTTGTAAACCGCATTTCCTAATGTGTACTCAACAACCAATTCCGGCGCATCCGCCGCGGAATTATCCCAGGATTTCGCGCGCCTTATTCCACTGCCTGTATCCGTTGGGGTTGTTATTATTACAATTGGATTTTCCGCAACATACCCCGACATATTAACCAATTCCTGTATTATGGCTGATATATCCGGCGTTCGCGTTCCCGAACTTCTTTCGTTTAATGTCCATGTTGGTAATCCTGTCCATGAAACGGTATTTACCGTTGACGCCCTATTGTTTATATTTCCGGTTGCGCGCACAAATGTAGGCGGGTTTATTTCTAATTGCCCATAAACTAACAGGTTAGGACTTACCCCGCTATGAGTTCTTTCTGCCGAAAATTGAACATATGCGTTCGTAATTACTGCACCATATGGAATATTTAATCCTAAAAATCTAGTTCCTATTTGAGAATACAAACCACCACCAATTGAACCGATTTCCAAATCTGAACTATTAGTTGTCCCCGTTGGGCCGCCAACTGTGTTTTCCTCACTATCATCCGAACTTGCAGAAACAAGAACCGATTTTGAAAATACCGTTGTTACAGGACTTGCCACAACCGGGATTTTATAAGTAACATAAATTTCCGGGGCCTCCGCATTTGAACCATCAAACGATTCCGCGGTACGTTTAAAATTATTTTGGCCGGTATCTTCTATAAATAATGAAATAGCATTTCCGGCAATATATCCGCCCTGGTTAATAATTTCTTGAACAATAGTTTTTAATTCCGGCGTTCGTTGATTTACGCCGGATTCCTGTAATGTACCCCATGCCGGAATTGCCGCCCAATTTACAGAATTTAAAGTTTTAGAACGATTTAATAAATTATTAGCTTCATATAAAAAAGCCGGTGAATTATTCGACAACTCACCTTTTATTGTCAATTCCGGGGAATCAATACCTGACGTTTCGTCCGTTGTAAATTGTATATAAACATTTTCAATCAACGCATCTTTTGGAACCGCTAAATTTTCAAATCTTAAACCAATACGTTGATAATTTAAACCATCATTCCCTATTTCTAAATCACTTGAAATATCCGCGCCATTAACCATTTGGCCGGTGATATTTTCCTCTAAATCATTCAAACTTGATGAAATACGTTCGTTTACAACTATTGGATCACTCCAAATTATTGGGTTTTCGTTTGCCTGTTGTTGTGCTAATAATATAAAATTGTTTAACATATCCTGGGATATTAAAATTATGCCTATTCCGTTACTTTTTTTTTTGCGATAAAATCCCAAATCAATTTATCCTCAATATAGATTTCAACATTATATGTTGATTCGTTTAAATCAACGTTAAAAATCGGTTCACTATTTTCAAAACGAATATTTAAATATTGTGAAATCTGCATATATTGTTGAAACGCTTTACCCATTGGATCACCGTAACAAAAACTAAATTCATTTAATAAAAAATCAATATCCCTATCCGCTATACCGTTTGAATTTATATCCTCATAAATTTCTAATGTTTTACCGGCGTTACCATCTGAATTGCAATTATTCGCGTTCGTTATTACCCTATAAACATTTGCGCCGGATGTGTTTGCAACTATTAATTTTCCCGCATCACCTTGAATACCTTGAATACCCTGGGCACCATCCGCACCGGCATCACCTTGAATACCCTGGGCACCATCTGCACCCGCCGGGCCGGTTTCACCTGTAATACCTTGAATACCCTGGGCACCATCCGCACCGGCATCACCTTGAATACCCTGGGCACCATCTGCACCCGCCGGGCCGGTTTCACCTGGAATACCTTGAACCCCCTGGGAACCATCCGCACCCGCCGGGCCGGTTTCACCTGT
>TARA_R110000868_G_scaffold42158_18_pt1 | contig 12465 bp, 12 predicted proteins | sample TARA_R110000868 | Tara Oceans TARA_R110000868 (sample SAMEA4397489) | marine metagenome | biome: Polar Biome; feature: [SRF] surface water layer (ENVO:00010504); material: water (ENVO:00002006), including particulate matter (ENVO:01000060) such as... | depth 5 m | reverse complement strand
CATGAGGGGCGCTGCCTGTTGCATCGCCTTGGTGTCGAAGGGGCGTCCGGTGAGTGCTTCACGGTCCTTGCGGAAGGCTTCATTGGCCAGTTCATTGTCACCGTCGGCCATGCCGCCGAAGATGATGGCGACGGCGGCCTGAAAGATCGAACGGTCAGTCCAGACGCTCAAGCCCCAGCCCATGCCCTTGTCGGCGCCGACATAGATGGAGGGTGAGGGGAAGCGGCGTTCCAACTCGCGGATGATGATCTGCGTGTCGCAATAAATATCCGCGCCGATCTGCATGACGGGAATTTTGCGGTAGCCGCCGGTGAGCGTCGTGAGTTCGGGCTTGGGCATGATGACGGGCTCGTCGCAGGCGTACCATTCGATGCCTTTGATGCCGAAGATGACGCGCACTTTTTCGGAAAAGGGCGAGACGTCATATTGATGCAGGATGATGGATTGAGCGTTGGCGGGCATGGGACGACCTCTTATTTGAAATCATTGCTGAAGCGGATGTTGTCTTTGGCAAGACCTTCGATCACGACGTCGATGCCGCCGGAGCGGATCATCCATTCGAGGCGATGATCGCGGTATTCGCGTTTGAAGAGGCCCTGCTTGACGATATCGGAAACGGTTTCCATCGCAGCGGCGGCATTGCCGGCCTCGGCCAAAGTCTTCGCCACACTGTCGCGCGCGCGGGCGCGGGCAAACCATTTGCCGAGAGGTGATTTTTCATCGGGCGCGTTGCCGAAACCCGCAGAGCCCGCGACATAGGGGATGACGGACAGATCGGCCCAGCCGAAGCTTGCGCCGTTGAACCATTCCGCGTCGCCCAGTTGGCGCGTCAGCCAGTCGTAGAGCATTTCAGTCTGGTCGGCGGCTTTGTCGCGCAGCCTCTCGCCGAGCGGACCTTCGGCGCGGCGAAAGTAGGTGAGCTCGCTCAAGCCCCAGTTGATCGCTTCGTAATGCGTGTCGCAGACTTCTTCGATCATGCGCGCCTTGGCGCGGGCGGCAGGCGAGGCAGGCAACATGGGCGTCGCGGGCCATTTGTCCTCGATATATTCAAGGATGATGGTGCTGTCGAAAATCGCCACATCACCGTCGATGAGCGCGGGGACTTCGCCGCGCGGATTGGCGACCATGAAATCACCGCCTGACTGGCCTGTGCCAATGGCATCGGGCATTTTCAGATCGAAGGCGATGGCTTTTTCGCGCAGCGCGATTTTGCATTTCTGCGCATAAGGCGACAGCGGGTGTTCGTAAAGCGTGACCAAGTGGACCTCCCCAATTTATTTTGGGGGATCATCACGCTTTATACCGTGCAAGTCCAATCGGGCGCTGTTGACCTAGAGGCGACCGCGTTTTTTCGCCAAAGCCGCCATCTGGCCGAACAGCGCGGCGGCGTCATTGGGGGTTTTGTCGCCTGCAAATTCTTTATAGAGCGTGGCCACATTGATGACGACACGTTCGCCGTCGCCCCAATTGTCATAGTCCGACAAATCGATGTCGCAAGCGGCTTCGAAAGCGGACATGCCGGCATCGTAGCGTTTGCGGGCTTCGGCCTCTGTGTAGATGAGGTAGTCGCGCATGGCGGCGACACCTTTTTTGTCGGTGATGGGGCCGTGGCCCGGCACGACGGTTTCGACATCCATGGCGATGATGCGGTTGCAGGCGTCGATCCAGTTGCCGATGGGGCCTTCCCACATGATGGGGTGGCCTTCGATGAACAATATATCGCCGGTGAAGACGGTCTTGTCGGCGGGGACATAGACGAGTGCATCGCCCGGCGTGTGGGCGGGGCCGACGTGCATGATCTTGACTGTCTTGTCGCCAACCTGGCGTGTGATTTCTGTCTCGAAGGTTGTGGTCGGCAGGGTTTGCGTGACGCCCGCAAAATCAAACGCGCCGAAACATTTGGTGAGGAAAGTGCCGACATCGCCGAGGCCCGGTGCCGCTTTGAGGAAGCCGACGAGAAGATCGGGCCCCTCATGTGTCATGGCTTCCCTGGCGAGCTTATGCGCGATGATCTCAGCGCCCTCACAACATTCATTGCCGTAGCAATGGTCGCCGTTGTGATGGGTGTTGACGAGGGTTTTGATTTTGGCGGCAGCGACGGGTTCTGCTTTGCGCATGGCGGCGAGCATGTCGCGCGTCAGCGGCACGTCGAACAAGGTATCAACGAGCAGGCTTTCGCCGCGATCGACGATGAGGCCCGCATTGGACCAGCCCCAGCCGCCATCCGGCTGCAGCCATGCATAGCCGCCGTTGCCCAGATCATGCAGGCCTTTTGTGTATTGATATTTGCTCATACCCAATGACATAGCGTGTCTTCCCCCGAAGTTTGCGAATTTACGAGATGCCGGTCATGCCGCAATCAACGGCAAGCGTTTGTGCATTCACGTAGACGCTCTCGTCCGACATGAAAAAGAGCGCGGCATAAGCGATTTCCCAGCCGGTGGCCTGTCGACCGAAAGGCGTGGGCGAACGGCCGCGCGAGGGGCGGCCTTGCGTGGCGAGGCGTCCAAGCGGTGTATCAACGAGGCCCGGTGCGATGATATTGGCGCGGATGCCGCGGCGGGTGCCTTCCATTGCCACATGGCGCATAAGGCCGCCGAGTGCTGCCTTGGAGGCATCGTATGAGGGCAGGCGCGAACCGGCGACGAGGCCTGCGATGGAAGAAATGAAAATGATGGATGAACCTTCGTCGAGCAATGGCAGCGCTTCCTTGCAGATGAGCATGGGGCCGCGCAGGTTGACGGCGAGTGCCTTGTCCCAATCATCCGCATTGGCACCGGCAAGGCCCAGAGGCCCGACACCGATGCCGACATTGAGGACGAGGCCGTCGAGACCGCCGAGTTTCGCGTGGGCATCCGCCACCATGAGCGTGATGTCGGCAGGTTTTGAAATATCGGCCTGAAGGGCTTGCGCCTTGCCGCCGTCATTGGTGATTTTGGTGACGGTTTCTTCGGCTGACGCGAGGTTCATGTCGGCGACGATGACGCTGGCGCCTTCGCGCGCAAACAGAAGCGACATGGCGCGGCCATTGCCGACCGGATCGCTGGCGGCATCGACGACACGCTGACCGCCGCCGACGACGAGGATTTTGCGACCTTTGAGACGGTTGCGACCCGGTGCGTCGCCGCGCGATTCAGGCGGCAGGGGGCGCACGTATCTTTCTTTTTCCGGCTGCGTTGCATCAGACATGAGATTTCATGCTCCGTTTGATTTCCTCAAGGCCGCTGCCCGCGAGCGCCGTGTCCTCGATTTCGATGCCGAGGGTTTCGAGATAGCGGCAGACCAGAAGATAGACACCGATGATGATGATGAGCTCCTGCGTCGCGGCATCGCCGAGACGGCTGCGCACGGCCTCGACCAGCGCCGGATCGCCTTTAACATTTGCCGTGAGATCATCGGCCAGCGCGAGGCAGGCGTTTTCCGTGTCGGAGAAATGCGGCGAAGGCAGTGCGCCTGAGGTGGCGGCGATGCGCGGCTCGGAAAGACCCAGCACGCGCGAGACGCGCACATGCTGGTGCAACTCATAAGCCGAGCCGCAGAGGTGGCCGACGCGGAGGATGACCAACTCGCGCAGTTCAGCGTCGAGCAGGCCCTCGTTGAGATAGGCGTTGATGAGCGCCATGAAGGGCACGAAGGACGGGCCACTGCCTGCCAGCATTTTGAAAATATTGAGCTGCGGCAGGCCTTCGAGCAATGCGCGGTTGGCCGGTGTCAGTTCGTCGGGCGTGGGATATTTGAGACGCGCCATGCCCTCACGCCTTTTTGCCGGAAAGATTGACGGTTGGCTCCTTGCCTTTTTCCTCGATGTCCACGTCGAAGGTTTCGAGGAAATAGCAGACGGCGGTGTAGAAGCCGATGGTGATGACGAGTTCCTGCAACTGCTTGGGCGGGAGTTTCTTGGACAGCGGATTGAAGGTGGCATCCGAGGCGCGGGTGTTGGCGACGATATCGTCGGTGAAGGCCATCACCATTTTTTCAAGCTCGTTGAAGGCGGCTGCGTTGGGGCCTTCGTGGATGCCTTTGATCTTGTCTTCCGACATGCCGATCTGGCGCGAGATGCGCTCGTGCTGGTGGACTTCGTATTTGCCGCCCTTGAGGACGCCGACGCGGACAATGGCGATTTCACGCAGGATCGGATCGAGGTCCGAATGGATGAGGATGGCATTGCCGAATTTGGTGAAGGCATCGAGCATGTCGCCGGAATGGCCGAGCATGCGGAAGATATTGAGCGGCGGTAGCTTCTTATAGGCTTCTGCGGCACGACCTGTGGCATTGGCCGGATCGAAATAGGGTATGCGGGCCATAATTTTAGTCTCCCCTTGTTTTGTGTCGCCCCTGATTGACGGAGCGTTATCTTGTTGCCGACAGTCTAGCGGCGGCGCGGGCCCTGTCGAGCCTTGCCCCCGCCCAAATCGTGGCTACACTCGCCCTTTGGAGAGAGGGCAAAGTCTGAAAAAGGGACGGAAAACGTCTGCGGACTGCCATACATCAGCACCCGGGGGAGGGACGCATGTTCGCACGCGAGCACATTAAATCTGTGGCCGATATCACGCGCTATCACGCGAAGACCAATGGCAGCGCCGTGGCGCAAGTGTTCGAGGGCCGCTCCACAACTTATGCCGAGCTGAACGCCCGTGCCGACCAGGTGGCGCAGGGTCTGATCGCGGAAGGGTTGAAGCCTGATGCGCGGATCGGCTTTATCGGCAAGGGGTCTGACCGCTATTTCGAAATGCTCTATGGCGCGTTCAAAGCCAAAGCCGTGGTGGTCGGCGTCAACTGGCGGCTCGCGCCACCCGAAGTCGCCTATGTGCTGAACGACGCAAAAACCGAGATGCTCTTTGTCGGCGCGGAATTTTACGCCATTGTCGAAAGCGTATTGGCCGAGTGCCCGAGCGTTAAACGCGTGATCGCGCTTGATGGCGGACATGCGACATGGACTTCGTTTGATGATTGGCGCGATGGCAATGCGGCTCAAGACCCGATGCTCAAGGCCGATATCGATGATGATGTGATCCAGCTTTATACCAGCGGTACAACGGGCCACCCCAAGGGTGTGCAACTGACCAATCGCAATTATATCGGCATTCTGGAAGGCAGCGAGGATTCAGGCTGGGCGGACTGGGGGTTGGGCGAGGTCAATCTCGTTTGCATGCCGCTCTTCCATGTCGCCGGCGTCAATATTGGTGTGATCGGCAATGTGCACGGCACGAAAAACATCATTATCAAAGACGTCGATCCGGCACTGATCCTGTCGCTGATTGAAAAAGAAAAGATCAACATCGCCTTTATGGTGCCTGCCGTTATTTTGTTCCTGATGCAGCAGCCTGCGATCAAGACGACGAATGTGACATCCATCCGGCAAATTCTTTATGGCGCGTCGCCCATTGCTGAAGACGTGTTGCGGCAGGCACAAGACACGTTCGGGTGCGATTTCATTCAGCTCTACGGGCTGACCGAGACAACCGGTTCGGCGACCCATCTGCCGCCGCATGCGCATGATCCGAAACTGGGCAAGCTGCGCTCTTGCGGCATTGCCAATCCGGGTATGGAAATCCGCATCGTGGACGAGAATGGCAAAGTGGTGGCGCAGGGCGATGTCGGTGAAATCCAGATCAAAGGCCCGACGCTGATGAAGGCCTATTGGAACAAGGCGGAAGCGACAAAAGAATCCATCAACAACGAAGGCTGGTTTGCCTCTGGCGATGCGGGTTATTTCGACGCTGACGGTTATGTCTATATCCATGACCGCGTCAAAGACATGATCGTGTCGGGCGGCGAGAACGTTTATCCCGCCGAAGTCGAAAATGCGCTGTTCGGTCATCCTGCGGTGGCCGACGCCGCCGTCATCGGTGTGCCGGACGAACGCTGGGGCGAGGCTGTGCGCGCCTGCGTGGTGCTGAAACCCGGCGTGAGCGCGACGGCCGAAGAGATCATTGCTTTTGCCAAGACGCGCATTGCCGGATTCAAAGTGCCCAAGGCGGTTGATTTTGTGGAGGCGCTGCCGCGCAATCCGTCGGGCAAGATTTTGCGCCGCGAATTGCGCGCGCCCTTCTGGGCGGGCCGCGAGCGGATGGTCAATTAGGATTTTGGAATGAGCGCCACTCCGCCCGCGAAGGGCGGAGTGGCTTTGTTATTTGGGAGAACTACAATGAGCCGTCCGGTCGAGAAAGAAACATTGCCGCCGTTCAAGGTGCTGAAGCAAAAGCCGCCGAAGATCACGGTGACCAAAAAAGATGACGGTACAGTCTATGTCGCGTCGGATTATCCGCTGGGCGAGATGAAACGCTCGACTGTGCATATGCTGGACGAAAAGGCGGCGCTGCACCCCAATCGCAATTTTATCGGTGAGCGCGATGCAGCGGGCGCATGGAGCTACATCACCTATGGCGAAGCGGCGCGCGCGTCCGCCTCTGTGGCGACGGCGCTGCTGGCACGCGGGCTTGGTCAGGCGACACCGCTGATGATCCTGTCGAGCAATTCGATTGCCCATGCGGTGATGATGCTTGGCGCGATGAAAGCCGGTGTGCCTGTCGCGCCAGTCTCTGTGCCCTATTCGGTGATGAGCGAAGATTTTGCGAAGCTCCGTCATGTCGTGGCGCTGGCCAAACCGAAGATGGTCTTTGCCGACAAGGCGGCGGTGTTTGCCCGCGCGATCACGACCGTCATGCCCGACGATGTGGAAGTGGTGACGGTTGACGGTGTGGTTGAGGGACGCAAGACGATCAATTATGCCGATCTCATCAAAACGCCCGTCAGTCAGGACGTGGCCCGGTCGATGGACGAGATCAGTCACGACACGGTGGCGAAATATCTTTTCACCTCGGGCTCAACCGGCATGCCCAAGGGCGCGTTGCAGACGCACCGCATGATGATGGCGCTGGTGGCCGCGCAAGAAGCGCTGCGCACGGAAGAGGCCGACCCTGAAGACGTGCCTGAAAGCCTCGACTGGATGCCGTGGAACCATATTTCGGCTGGCAATATTGCGTTTAACGGCAATATCAATGCGGGCGGCACGGTGCATCTGGACAATGGCAAGCCGGTGCCTGCGCTGTTTGGCGAGACGATCAAGAATCTCTATGACGTTTCCCCGCGCGTGTTCGGTTCGGCACCCGTCGCCTTTGCCATGCTTGCCGAGGCGATGGAGAAGGACCCGAAACTGCGTCAGCGCTTTTTCGCCAAGCTTGAATATATGGGTTATGGCGGCGCGACATTGTCGAGCGACATCTATGACCGGATGCAGGCGCTGGCGATTGCCGAGACGGGGCATCGCATTCCGCTCACCACCATGTATGGCGCGACGGAGACGCAAGGCATCACGGTGGTGCATTGGATTACCGAACGCGTGGGCCTGATCGGTCTGCCGCTGCCGGGCATCACGCTGAAGCTGGTGCCCAATGGCACGAAGCTCGAAGTGCGCGTCAAAGGGCCGACGGTGACGCCGGGCTATCTCAATGATGCAAAGAAGACGGCTGAGGCTTTCGACGAGGAGGGCTATTACTCGCTGGGTGATGCCGCGAAATTCCTTGATCCCGATAAGCCTGAAGAAGGTCTCGTGTTCGATGGCCGCGTGACGGAAGACTTCAAGCTTTCGTCGGGCACTTGGGTCTCGACCGGCACGCTGCGCGCTGATGTGGTGGCCGCGACCTCGCCACTTGTCGCTGACGGTGTGATCTGCGGCCTCGACAAACCGTTCATTGCGCTGCTTGCCTGGCCGAATATTGCAGGCGCGCGCGCCATTGCCGGATTGCCTGAGACGGCGACGCCTGACGAGATTGTCGCGCACCCCAAGGTCGTCGCGCATCTGCGCGAGCATTTGGCAGCTCATAACAAGGGTGGCGGTGGATCATCGACGCGGATTGCGCGTGTGATCCTGATGACGGAGCCGCCGTCGATTGACGGGCATGAAATGACCGACAAGGGTTATGTCAATCAGCGTGCGACGCTGGAACGCCGTGCGCATCTGGTGGCGCGGCTTTATGAAGAGACGCCGCCTGCCGATGTGATTGTGGTCTGAGCCTATGAGTGACGTGCGGCCCCGCGATGTTCTCGATTTCTGGTTTGCTGCCGGATGGGAGAAGTGGTGGAAAAAATCAGACGCATTTGACGACGAGATCAGGCGGCGTTTCGCTTCGACTTTGGCGGATGCCATCGCGGGCAAGCTTGATGATTGGATGAAAGTGCCTGAGGGCGCGTTGGCGCTGGTCATCGTGCTTGATCAGTTTTCGCGCAATCTTTACCGCCATGATCATCGCGCGTGGACGCAGGACGCGCAGGCGCGCGAGGTCATGCGCGAGGCGATGAAGCGGCGCTTCGATGTAGAGCTGCCGGTGACGGTGCGCAATTGGCTCTATATGCCGCTGATGCATTCGGAAAGTCTGGCTGACCATGAAGAAGGCCTGCCTCTGTTTGCGGGTCTCGGTCAGCCGGAGGTGACGAAATCGGCGGAAGAACATGCTGATATCATCAAGCGGTTCGGGCGATTTCCGCATCGCAATGAGGTGTTGGGCCGCGTTTCGAGCCCGCAGGAGCTTGATTTTCTGGCGAGCGGCGGATTTTCGGGCTGAATCTTCAAAAATAGTTGGTTCTTTTTTGGAACTTACCCATATGCTTTCGGTGATCATCACCGGAGGGCAGAACCATGAGTATCAAAACCGCAATCATTCTTGGCGTAGGTCCGCATGAAGGGCTTGGCGCTGTGCTGTCCAAGCAGGCCGCCGCAACGGGTCTTCATGTGATCGTTGCAGGGCGGACGCTGGCGAAAGTGACAGCGGTGGCCGATGCCATTCGTGCAAGCGGCGGGCAGGCGAGCCCCGTTGAATGCGACGCGACGGACGAGGATTCCGTCATTGGTCTTTTCAAGGCCGCAGAAGTAACGGGGCCGGTGGCTCTCGCGATTTACAACGCGGGCAATAATATGCCTGGCGGCGTTGAAGGCATGAAGGCGGACTACTTCGAGAAGTGCTGGCGTGTCTGTGCTTATGGTGCGTTTCTGTTTGCGCGCGAGGCAGCGGTTCATATGGGCCCGCGCGGTGAAGGCTCGGTGATTTTCACCGGCGCGTCGTCGAGCATGCGCGGGCGTGCGGGCTTTGCAGCCTTCTCGTCGGCCAAAGGCGCGTTGCGCAATCTCGCGCAGAGTGCGGCCAAGGAACTGGGCCCGAAGGGGATACACGTCGGTCATGTGGTGATCGACGGCGGCATTGAGGGCGAGAAGCTCAAGACGATGGTGCCGGAATATGCAGCGGCGCGGGGCAAGGAAGGTCGTCTCATCAATCTCGACGGGATTGCGGAAATTTACCTGATGCTGCATGGCCAGCGCCGCGCGGCATGGAGTTTCGAGGTGGATGTGCGCACACATAATGAACCGTGGTGATGCGCGAGGCTTAAGGATTGGTGCCCGGAGCGGAAACGGATGGGTAAGGATTTCCGGGGATCGGGCAAGGATTGCCGCCCGGCGCGCTTTACCTGCGGCGGTTGGCGGCTAAGTCGTTGATTTTGCGGGTGCGGGCCCGCCTCATGCGTTGGCACGGCGATTGCGATGCTTCGGTCAGACCCATTCTGGCCGGAGACTTCGCCGCACATGATGACCGAGAACGAACTCAATCTGCTTGCCGCTTACATGGTTGATACGCATGGACGCAAAGCGATCCAATATGCCGATACGGCGGTTTCCGAGTTGGAACAGATCGGCGAGGCGTTGCGCGCCGACGCGTGGCGTTCGCTCCGCATTGTGGTGCTCGACATGGTCGAAGGCCGCCGCAGTCTCGCCGGACACGCCCTGCACTGAATTATCAGACTGACGCAGCGTCACTTGTTGCTGCATTTGCCCCGCCGGATCAACTCCGGCGGGGTTTTGCTATTTGCGGCTTTGCGTTGCCATCGCGCGGCCTTTAAAACTTTCACTCAAGAAAAAAGAAATCTGAGGGAGACAGCGACGATGGCACTAGATCCGCAAGTGAAAGCATTGCTCGACGGCATGGCGGCGAACCCCGCACCGCGCATCATTGATCTGCCGGTGAAGGATGGCCGCGAAATGTATCGCGGTATTGCCGCGACACTTGACCTGCAAGGCGTGCCGATCGGCAAGGTCGAGGACCGGAGGATAGAAGGCCCAGGCGGCGATATTCCCTTGCGCATTTACACGCCGGTTGCGGGCGGTGGCGGCGCGCTGCCGGTGCTTGTCTATTTCCACGGCGGCGGTTGGGTGATCGGCGATCTGGATACACATGACGCGCTGTGCCGGACGTTTGCCAATGAAGCCGGTGTGATGGTGGTGGCGGTTGATTATCGCCTGGCGCCGGAACATGTGTTTCCCGCCGCGGTTGATGATTGCTACGCGGCAGTCAAATGGGTGGAAGCAAACGGCGGCGCGCTCGGCATGGATGTGACGCGCATCGCGGTGGCCGGTGACAGCGCGGGCGGCAATCTCGCCGCTGTCGTGTCGCAGATCGCCAAGGCCGAGAAAGGCCCGCAAATCAGCTTCCAGCTTTTGATCTATCCGGTCACTGATACTGACGTCGATACGGGTTCCTATACGGCCAATGCCAGCGGCTATTTTCTCGAACGTGACGGGATGATCTGGTTCTTTGACCATTACCTGAAAGATGCCGACCGCAATGATCCGCGCATCGCGCCGCTGAAAGCCGCGTCGCTTGCCGGGTTGCCCAAAGCCTATGTCATCACGGCGGGCTTCGACCCTTTGCGCGACGAAGGCCGTGCCTATGCCGAGGCGTTGAAGGCGGCGGGTGTTGATACGGTGCATGTGAATTATGACGGGATGATCCACGGCTTCTTCAATTTGCAAGGGGCCTTCGACGTGGCGCGTGATGCGGTGAAGGCGGCGGCGAAGGCGCTGAAAGAGGCGCTGGCATGAGACCCGCGCTCATCAACCCTGCCGTTCATCCGTTTTCCGCCTTCGACATTCCGCATTTGCTTCATGCCCATGCGGTGAGGCGCGGCGATCATCCGTTTCTCATCTGGGAACCTTTCGAAGGTGCGGGCGAGACATGGACCTATGCGCGGTTTGAAGAGGCGACGGCGCGCGTAGCCGCAGGCCTCAAATCACGCGGCGTGAAGCTTGGCGAGCGGGTGCTGATCCATCTCGACAATTGCCCTGAGACGATCATCGCTTGGTATGCCTGCGCACGGCTGGGCGCTGTGGCGGTGACGACCAATGCGCGGTCTGTCGCCGACGAACTCACGTATTTCTCAGATCATGCCGAAGTTGTCGGTGCGATCACACAGCCGAAAATGGCAGCGCTCGTTCAGGCAAGCTGCACGAAGATCAAATGGCTTTGTGTGACAGAGACCGACAATGGCGCGGCGGCGAGCGATCCGATGCCGAAGGGCGCGGAGCCATTCGCCGCGCTTTATGGGGACGCGAAAGACGTGCCGCTGCGCGCGGCCGATCCCGATCTCAATATCGGCGTGCAATATACGTCCGGCACCACGTCGCGGCCCAAGGGCGTTGTCTGGACTCATGCCAATGCGCTTTGGGGCGGCAAGGTGTGTGCGACGCATGAGACGCTCACCGCCGACGATGTGCATTTGTGTTATCTGCCGCTCTTTCACACCAATGCGCAGTCATATTCTGTGCTTTCGACGCTCTGGGCGGGCGGCACGCTGGTGGTGCAACCGCGCTTTTCTGCTTCGCGCTTCTGGCCGGTGTCACTGAAGCATCGCTGCACATGGACCTCGATGGTGCCGTTCTGCTTGCGGGCCTTGGCAGAACATCCGGTGCCCGCTGAACATCAGTATCGCCTGTGGGGCAATGGCGTTGCCTCGCTGCCGACGGATGCGCATTTTCGCGTCCAGACCATCGGTTGGTGGGGCATGACGGAGACGATCACGCATGGGATCGTCTCGGACGTCACGATACCTGCGCCGCCCATGTCGATCGGTAAACCTGCGACGGTTTATGAAATTGCGATTGTGAACGACGACGGCACGCCGACGAAAGTGGGTGAGGTGGGTGGTTTGCTTATTCGCGGCATTCCGGGACTGTCGCTGTTCAAGGAATATTTGAACAATCCCAAGGCGACCGAAGAAAGTTATGACGCGAACGGGTTCTTCATCACCGGCGATCGTGTGCAGCTTCTCGAAGATGGCTATATCCGCTTTGCTGACCGCGATAAGGACATGCTGAAAGTGGGCGGCGAGAATGTGGCAGCGTCCGAGATTGAACGTGTTGTGATGACGGTGCCGGGTATTCAGGAATGTGCGGTGGTGGCCCGCAAGGACAAGATGCTCGACGAAGTGCCGGTCGTGTTTTTGCTGGTGCCGGGCGGCGAGGCGGCAGCGCCTGCCGATCTGAAAGACCAGGTGATGGCGGCGTGCCGCAAGGGACTTGCCGATTTCAAAGTGCCGCGTGATGTGCGGATTGTGTCGGAATTACCGCGCTCGACCTTGGAGAAGATTGCCAAGGCGGAACTCAGGAAGATTGTGGACGGGGAATAGGGTTCACCTACC
>TARA_R110000868_G_scaffold19588_4_pt1 | contig 12481 bp, 12 predicted proteins | sample TARA_R110000868 | Tara Oceans TARA_R110000868 (sample SAMEA4397489) | marine metagenome | biome: Polar Biome; feature: [SRF] surface water layer (ENVO:00010504); material: water (ENVO:00002006), including particulate matter (ENVO:01000060) such as... | depth 5 m | reverse complement strand
CGCCATCCTCGGCATGGACGAGCTGTCCGAAGAGGACAAGATGCTCGTTACCCGTGCCCGCAAGATCGAGCGCTTCCTGTCCCAGCCTTTCGACGTGGCCGAAATCTTCACCGGCTTTCCGGGCATCCAGGTGCCGGTTGCCGATACGGTCAAGGGCTTCAAGGCGATCTGCGACGGCGAATATGATCACCTTCCCGAGCAGGCCTTCTACATGGTCGGCACGATCGAAGACGCTGTGAAAAAAGCCGAGAAAATGGCTGCGGAAGCCGCGTAAGCGGTTTCCCGGTTCTCGCCGGAGAATGATTGATGGCTGACAAGCTGCATTTTGACCTCGTATCGCCGGAGCGCCGCCTGTTCGCGGGCGCCGTCGATATGGTTGTCGTTCCCGGTGAAGAGGGCGATTTCGGCGTTCTGGCCAAACACTCCCCCTTCATGTCGGTTATCCGGCCCGGCGCCATCATCGTCACCGATGAGGGTGTTTCCGAGCGGACTTTCATCTATGGCGGTTTCGCCGAAGTGACGCCGGCCGGCCTGACGATCCTCGCGGAAGAAGCGATCCCGGTTTCCGAGATCGATGTCGCCGCGCTGGATCGCGACCTCAAGAATGCCCAGGAAGACCTCGGCGTCGCCCGTACGGAAATCGATATCGAGCATGCGCGCGAGCGCGTTGCCCGTCTCGAGGCGATGAAGGATGTCGTCGCCAACTGATCCGGCGCGCTCCTGATGATCTGATCAAGGCCGTCCTGCCGGGGCGGCCTTTTTCTATGGCGCGCGTTCCGGCTTTGGCTGGCAATGTGCCTTACGCCAGGCACTTGGGGTTTCGCCCGTGACGTCACTGAAGGCCTTGTTGAAGTTGGAACGGGTCTGAAATCCGCAATCCAGCATCAGCTCGACCAGCGGCCTGCCCGGGTCGGCTGCCATCAGGCGCTGGGCCTCGGCGACGCGCCAGCCATTGATCCAGCGGCTGACACTCACTCCATAGGCATCATTGACGGTCTCCGAGACGCGCCTCTGCGGCAGGCTCAATTGCCGGGCCAGACGCGCGACGGTCAGCTCGGGATCCAGCCAGGGCCGGGCGCCGGTCATGTGCTGCTCCAATTGCGCCGCAATGCCTTGCGAGCCCGCTGCCTCCCGGCGCATGCGGGTGGTGATCCAGCTGAGGGGTCCGCTACGGTGCAGACTGGTGAGCAGGACATAGACGAGGAAAATGAAGAGGCCGGAGATCACGATGATCAGGGAGCGCGACTGGCCAAGCGTATCGCGGCCGACCAGCTCGATCATGACCAGCAAGTCGGCGATCGCCATCGCCAGCAGCCAGGCACAGAGCAGAAACTTCCAGCGGCGGGTCGCCTGCGTCGGCGCGGTGATCCGCAGGAGGGCAAGCACGCCATAGAAGGCCTGGCTGGAGATGATCGCCGCGTCGAGATAGGGACCGTCTGGTAGTACGCCGCGCAGCAGGAGGAGGCCGACCGGAGCTGCCAGGTGCGGCAGGTCGGGCCAATGCAGCTGGACCTCGGGATGAGTCACGGCGCGCAGGTGCAGATAGATCAGGGGCGGCAGCAACATGGCCAGTACCGGGCGCCACCAGACCCAGGCCGCGGCCGCCTCCATAAGCGCCAGGCTGGTGAGGGCCTGCTGGGTCGCCAACAGGGCAAACACGGCCGCGAGCAGCAGGTGCGCCTGCCGCGGCTCGGAGCGCGATCCAAGCAGATAGAGCGCGATAATGGCCGACAGCACAGCCGAGATGTGAAGGACACTCTCCATAACGCTTGATACGGCGTCTCGCGCGCTTGTCCAAGATCGCGTTTTCGCCTGTCCTCAATCGCGCTTGAGGGCGCAGGCTGGCAAGGAAAGGGCTTTTCTCCGGCCAAGCCGAAGGAGCCCTCCATGACCTATCGCCTCACCCGATCCTGTCTTACTGCCACCGCTCTGGCCTTGTTTGCCCTGGCGCAGCCCGCCTGCGCACAGCGTCTGCCAGAGGCCGAGCTCGTCATCCAGCACGCCACGCTCATCAGCCCGGAGCGCGATGCGCCGCTGGAAGACGCCTGGGTGAGCATTCATGAGGGGCGGATTACGGGCGTGGGCACCGGTATTCCCGGCGTACGGGCGCAACAAACCATCGATGCCGCCAATGCCTGGCTTATCCCCGGTCTGATCGACAGCCACGTGCATCTCTATCACGCCACCGGGCTCCGCCGCTCCTACACGGAAGACTATGCGGCTCTCTATCACGACTATATGGAACAACAGCCGCGCAGCTTTCTCTTCCATGGCTTCACGACCCTGGTTGAGCTCAATGCCGATGCCGAGACCAATGAACGTTTCGACTCGGCACCGGAGCACCCGAATCTGGTCCATTGCGGGCAGGGCGTTGCGCTCTCGGATGGGTTCATGGCGCTGGAGCTGGAAGGTGAGCCGGTCGGCGACTTCTATCCTGGCTATCTCATCGACCATTATGCTGGCGGGCTGGTGCCTGAGGGTGCTGATCCGGCCGACCACACTCCGCGCGCTGTCGTCAATTCGATCGTCGAGCAGGGCGGGCAATGCGTCAAGCTCTACTATGAAGAGGCCTTGTGGTGGCCGGGCGGCGCGCCCGACTTCCGCCTGCCCTCGGCCGAGATCGTGCGCGATGTCGTCCGTGAGGCGCATGCTCGCGGCCTGCCCGTGGTGTTGCATGCCACCACCCCGGCCGGGCACGCCTTCGCCGCCGAGACGGGCATTGATATCCTTGCGCACGGCATGTGGGAGTGGAGCGGTCAGCCCTTCACCGCGCCCGATCCCTCACCCGCGACATCGGTGATTCCTGGCCGTGTGATCGAGGCGGGCATTGCGCTGCAGCCGACCTTCCAGACCATCCGCAATACGGCAAGCCTGTTCGATCCGTCCGTCCTTGCCGACCCGAGCTGGCAAGACGTGGTGCCCGCAGCCTATCTCGACTATCTGCGCGGCGACGCCCAGGTGCAGGCCCGGATTTTCATGGACCGCTTCGGGGGCGCAATCCTTGAGGGTGCGCCGGCCGGGATGACCCTGGCTGAAGCGCAGCAGGCCTTCTATGATCGTTACGAGATCCTAATCGGGGCGATGGCCGCGCATGGCCAGCCGCTCCTGTTTGGCTCGGATACGGCGGTGGGCGGCTTTGGCTGGGCCTCGCCTCCGGGACTGGCGGGCTATTGGGAAATGCAGGACTGGGTAGAGGCGGGCATACCGCTCGACGAGCTCTTCCGCTCGCTCACCCTGGACAATGCCACCGCCTTCGGACTCACGGATGTGATCGGTACGATCGAGACCGGCAAGCGGGCCGATCTTCTGATCCTGCAGGCCAATCCCCTGGAAGATGTGGCCGCCTATGACCAGATCGAGACCATCATCCTCGGCGGCACAGTCATGGCGCGGGCCGCCCTGGCAGCGCGCGAGCGCTGACGGGGCCCGTCTCAGCCGGCGAAACTGGCGAAGGCCTCGGCGACCCTCACATAGACATCCCGCTTCCACGGAATGATCAGATCAGGGATCTCGCTCAGCTCGCCCCAGCGCCAGGCGTCGAACTCGACTTCGGCATGGCGATTGAGGTCGATATCCGTGTCCTTGCCGAGGAAGTGAAAGGCAAACCAGCGCTGTTTCTGACCGAGATGGCGTTTCTTGTGGAAGCGCGGATCTTCGCGCACATCAGCCGGGTAGTCATAGGCGATCCAGTCGGGGATGTCGCCGAGAGGCTCGACGCGGTCGCGTCGGATGCCGGTCTCTTCCTCGAGCTCGCGCAGGGCCGCCAGTGCCGGGTCTTCGCCCGCATCAATGCCGCCCTGGGGCAATTGCCAGTTCCAGGGTGGCGGCGTGCCCTCGCGGCGGCCCAGCCAGACCAGACCTTGATCATTGAACAGGGCAATGCCGACATTGGCCCGGTGGTGCGGCCAGGGATCAGCCATGTCCGGCATCAGTGGTGACCGGCTGCCGGTGCCGGCTCTTCAGCCGCAGGCGCCTCGCTGTGAGGCGCATTGGTCGGCCGTGCACGGCGCAGATTGGGGTCGGCGGTCGAGGGCGTATTGGCGCGGATCTCATCAGCGATCTGGGCTTCAACCCGGCGGCGCGCCATGACGGCCGAGGGGGGCGCAAGCTGGTAGCCGCGCGTGTCGAGGCTATGGGCCCAGTCGCGGACATGATCCACGGTGGTCGGGTAGGAGAAGCCGGCGCCCAGCGAAGCGCCGTTCTGCAGGGCCAGCGCCTCGAGCTCCATCAAATGCCCGTTGATGGCTGAGGGGCTCGGATCCTCGTCGAGCACCCGATCGGCGATGGCATATTCAACATTTGTCGCACGGGCCGCTGAATCAATCACGGACCGGCGTCCGGCGCCGTCATGCAGGAAGGCCACGCCGCGTCCCTCCAGCGCCTGCAATAGCTCGGTCATGGCAGGCTCGGACGTTGAAAAGCGGGCGCCGAGATAATTGGAGACCGCGAAATAGCCTGTGGTGCGACCCAGCACCCATTCCAGCCGCAGCCGGTTTTCAGCCGGCGAGGCATCGGCCAGCAGGGTTTGCGGGCCCGGGTCATTATTGGGGTAGTCGAAGGGCTCCATCGGCGTTTCGATCAGCACTTCATGCCCGGCGGCACGCGCCAGATTGACCCAGTTCTGCAGGTCGCGGGCATAGGGGGCAAAGCTGAGGGCAATCTCGGGCGGCAGCTCATCGATCGCGGCCTGGGTCACGGCGCGGTTCAGCCCCATCCCGCCAATCACGACAGCGATGGTCGGCGTTCCCGGATCGCCATGGAAAGGCCTTGCATAGGCGCGCGAGGAGCGCAGCCCATTGCCCGGAATGATGGGCAAGAGCCCGTTGGGAGAGGGTTGCGTCAGGCCGGGCAGGGGCGCCGGCACCAGGGCCTCGGCACTGGGCTGTGCGGCTGCGTGGCGGGCCTCGGCATCGGCCGGGTCAGACCCTTCAGCGCGAGGCGCGGGAGCGGTGTCGAAACGATCCTCAATGCCGGCCAGCTGCACTTCATCGACGCCATCCGGCTCAATGAAGCGGATCACAGGTGTGTCGTCGGCGGGCGTGAGGCGGAGTTCGGCGGCCGTGTAGACGGTTTCCTCGGGCGCGGGTCCGACCTGCCCGCGCGCCAGCGGGGGCTGCAGGTCCGCCTTTCCGAACAGCGCCACGGCCAGAAGCACCCCGGCCAGCACCACCGCAGCGCCGAGTCCGGTAAACAGGGGCGCCTTGATCGAGAGCAAGGGCTGGACGTGGCGGAATACGGCGGTTTGCATAGGTGTGAACTTCGACAATCGACATCACCGACATGCGCCCGGATGGGCGCACCGATTCATCGCCAAATCTGCCCTGTGCCGGAAAAGAAACGGTTAACACCGCCCTGAATCAAAAGCCCCGCCAGCACGGCTGTGCTGACGGGGCTTTGTGAAGCAGATTTCAGGTCCCGCTATTGCAGCGCGGCCTGCTGGCTCTCCATTGAAGCGCGCAGGATCTCTTCTGCGCGGGAGAGCTGGTAGTCTTCGTCTTCCGCCCAGTCTTCCGGCGGTTGCTCGATCGCGGTGATATCCGTAGCCGCACGGCCCTCACCGGACTCATTCTCCAGCGCGCCGGGAAGGTCGGCCTCAAGTGTGAGCTGGTGCTCGGCCAAATCCTCTTCGGTGATCGCGAAGGCGCTGATCTGGAGGTCAGGGATGATCCCCGTGCCCTGGATCGAGCGGCCCGCAGGCGTGTAATAGCGGCCGGTCGTCAGGCGCAGCGCACCGTCACGACCGCCCCGCAGCGGAATGATCGTCTGGACCGAGCCCTTGCCGAAGCTCGTCATGCCGACGAGTTCTGCCCGTTCGCGGTCCTGCAGGGCACCGGCGACAATCTCTGCCGCGCTCGCCGAGCCTTCATTGATCAGCACCACAATGGGGGCACCATTGAGCCGGTCACCCGGGCGGGCATTATAGCGCTGGGTGTCGCGTGGGTCGCGATTGCGTGTCGAGACCACTTCGCCGCCATCGAGGAAAACGTCCGTCACACCGATGGCCTGGTCGAGCAGGCCGCCCGGATTATAGCGGATGTCGATGATCAGGCCCGGCAGTGGCCCGCCAAACTCTTCTTCCAGATCGGCAACGCCATCGAGCACCATTTCCGTGGTGCGCTCATTGAAGCCGGCAATGCGCATATAAGGCACGCCATCATCAATGCGGGTCGCAACGGTGCGCAGCGGAATCGTGTCGCGCACCAGGGTCACGTCGAAGGGCTCATCCGAGCCGCGTGCAATGGTGATCGTCACCGGGTCGCCGACAGCGCCGCGCATCATTTCCACGGCCTCATCGACGGAGATGCCGACAATCGTGTTGCCGTCGACGGCGATGATGCGGTCATTGGTGCGCAAGCCGGCGCGTTCCGCCGGCGTATCGCTGATCGGCGAGACGATGGTGATGTACTCGTCGCGCTTGGTCACCTCCATGCCCAGGCCGCCATACTCACCGCGCGTGGTGACGCGCAGGTCTTCATAGGCGTCCGGGTTGTGATAGGCGGAATGGGGGTCGAGCGAGGTCAGCATGCCGTCAATGGCGGCCTCGATAAGGGCCGCCTGTTCCGTGTCGGTCACGTAATCAGACTCGATCCGGCTGAGAACATCGCCGAAGAGCTCAAGCTGGCGGAACGTCTCCGAATGGTCTTCCTGCCGCCCTTCGGCAGCAAAGGTGATGGCGACCGCTCCGAGCGCGAACGCCAGGATCGAAGCGAAGACATTTATGCGCATACCAACTCGCGTCCTTTGTGCGCGGTATTCCTATCCGGATTGTGCCGGTGTCCTGAGCCAGGGGCCAGGATCCATGGCATTACCGTCTCTACGCAGCTCCAGATACAATTCTGGGGCCGTTTGCCCGGCTGCGGGCATGGCACCGACAGGCTCGCCAGCAAGAACGCCCTGTCCGGCGCTGGCATATGTCACAGCCATACCGGACAGCACGATATAGTAGCCCTCTCCGACATTGAGGATCAAGAGACCACCATAGTTGCCAAATGGTCCGGCATATTCGACGCGCGCGTCGAAAGGGGACACTACCTGTGCCTGGCTCCGGGTCCGAATGAATATTCCTTCAGATGCTGTCCCATCATCACCCACCTGATCAAAGCGGCGCACGATATCGCCTTGCGCCGGCGGCCTGAGACGACCGCGCGCATCAGCAAATCTCAGGGTTTCCAGCGGCGTATCCGGCGCCCGCGCCGCAATCAGGTCGCGCGTTGGCCTGACATGCGGTTCCGGAATGCTTGCGGGCACTTCGATGCGTCGCGGGTTCAGCGTCGGCATGACGGTCGCCATATGGGTCAGCTCGCTGAGCAGGGAGCGGATCGAGCGCGCGCGCTCACCCGCTGTCGAAGACGCCTCGAGGAAGGCGACGGCCTCGTCACGGCGCCGCGCCTCCAGGACCCGCCGCTCCGCGATCAGCACCTGCAATTCCAGCCGCTGCTCCGAGAGCGCGTCTTCAGCTGTCGCCAGCACATCATTTTGGGTTTCGATTCGCTCGCGCACGGCCCGCAGATCCGCCAGCTCGGCCGAGAGCGCCTCGGCACGATCTCGCAGCACCGGCGTGACGTCTGCCAGCAGGGTCGCGGCCCGCGCCGCTTCGGCTGCATCATTCGGAGCGGCGAGGATGGCCGGTGGGGTCTGGGTCTCGATCCGCTGGATGGCGGCGAGGATGTCGATCAGGGATTCGCGGTCTTCGGCCAGACGCGTGAGGATCTCCGCTTCGCTCTCGGCCAGCCGGTCCAGCTCGGCAGAGGCGGAGATCGCCGCCTGCTCACTCGCCCCGACCCGCTGGCCCAGCTCGACAAGCTGGTGCTGCATCAGGGCGATTTCGGTTGCGACCTCATCGGCTTGCGCCTGCGCGGCTTCAGCCCGTTCGGCCGCCTCGCGGGCTTCCTGCTCGAGTTGCTCGGCCTGGGCTGCTTCCGCCGGCGCGACGTCAGGCCCGGTATCACCGGGCTGGGTCTGCAGGAGCAGGAGTGAGATGAGGAGAAATTCCATCTGCCGACGCTAGCCGCTTCCCGGTTAAGGCTTACTCACGATGATAGGGCGTGCCGGCCAGAATGGAGACCGCCCGGTAAATCTGTTCCGCCAACATGACCCGCACGAGCTTGTGTGGCCATACGGCCGGACCGAAGGCGAGCATCAGATCCGGTTTCGGCAGAGCCTCGTGATCATGCCCGTCAGCCCCGCCGATACAGAACACGACTTCGCGGCAACCGCCATCCCGCCATTCGCCCAGTGTGCGGGCGAGATCGGGCGATTTGAAGGCCTTGCCACGTTCATCCAACAGCACGACGCGGCAATCCGCGCCCAGGCTTTCGGCCAGGGCCCGGCTTTCATCGGAACGTGTCTTGAGGGAGCGGCTGTCGATCTGCGTTTCGGTCAGCGGCCCGATTCCGAGCCCGCGCCCGGTTGCCGAACAGCGCGTGACATAGTCATCGAGCAATTCGCGTTCCGGGCCGGACCGGATGCGCCCGATCGCTGCGATGCGCAGTTTCACCTAGGCGGCCGGGGTTTCCGGGTCCACCGACCACATCTTTTCCAGATTGTAGAAGCTGCGAACTTCCGGGCGGAACAGGTGGATGACGATATCGCCGGCATCGATCAACACCCAGTCACAGGTCTGCAAGCCCTCGATCCGCGTCTTGGGATAGCCGGCATCCTTGAGCGTGTTGATCAAGTGATCCGCGATGGCGCTGACATGCCGTGACGAACGCCCGGAGGCGATAATCATGATGTCGGTAACCGATGATTTTCCGCGAAGATCGATGGCGACAATGTCTTCAGCTTTGTCGTCGTCGAGCGTTTCGAGGACCAGGGCTTCCATTTGCTCGACTGGGCCGTCTTCTCCGATGACCCGGACGGCTGCAGCCGTTTCTTCCTTGGTCCGGCGCGATGTTTCCGTAGACAGGGCGGATGTCCTTTCTGACAACCAATACAAGAGCGGTGCTATATCACGTTTTCGCGCAAGGTTCGAGCCAGTGCAGCGAGAAGAGCTCAGCCGGGTCAGACCAGGATTTCAGCACATCGAATCCGGCCGAACTGGCCAGGGTGCGGAAACTATCCGGCGTGAATTTGTGTGAGTTTTCAGTATGTAAACGCTCGCCCTTGGCCATGCTGAAGGTCTTGCCCCCGACCTCGAACTCGATCGGGCGCTGTGCTTCGAGGTGCATTTCGATGCGCGACTTTTCGGGGTTCCACACAGAGAGGTGTTTCAGCGCGTCCGCATCGATCGTCCCGCCGAGCTCGGCATTGATCCGGCTGATGAGGTTGAGATTGAAGGCTGCGGTGACCCCCTGCGCGTCGTCATAGGCGGCCTCCAGCACCTCAGGCGCCTTGACGCGGTCGGCCCCGATCAGCAGGGCGTCGCCGCAGCGCATGCCCGCGCGGAAGCCGGCCAGCACATCGCGGGCCGCTTCCGGCTCGAAATTGCCGATCGTGGAGCCCGGGAAGAAGACGATGCGGCGGCCATCGGGCAAGGGTAAATGGTTGAGTGAAAGACCCGTGGTGAAATCGGCGCAGATCGCCCCGATGCTCAAACCGGCATAGTCGCCGGCCAGCTCTTCACAGGCTGCAACCAGGTGTTCGCGCGAAATATCCAGCCCGACATAGCCGGCGGGTTGATTGAGGCAGTCGAGCAGTTTGCGGACCTTCACGCTCGAGCCCGAGCCGGGCTCTATCACGACCGCGCCAGGGCCGGCGCGCCGGGCCAATTCCGGGCCGATGGCGTCGAGCAGGGCGAGCTCGGTGCGGGTCACATAATATTCCGGCAGATCGGTGATCTGGTCGAACAATGCCGATCCGGCCGTGTCGTAGAAATAGACCGGCGGGATGGATTTCGGCGACCGGGCGAGACCGGTCAGCACGTCACGTAAGAAGTCACCCTGCGGCGGGTGCTGGTCGTCGAAGAAGTCCAGCGCCACATGGGCAGGCCGCTGGCCGAGGGCTAGGTCGGTCATGGTTTGTCCTGTCCGCTTTGCTCTTGGGAGGTTTCAGTTGGGCGCGCGGAGCGCCGTCGACGAATGCCAGTCTAATGGCTCTATCAGATAGGTCCATGCCGGGGCGGTTTTTAGGGGCAGTGTCGAAACAGCCTGATCACGAACCCGTGATCGCGCATGCATGTGCACCGCCTGGGCGAGCCGAGCGCGCACCGCATCATGTGGCCGCGAGATGACGGCGATCGGTATCGCGCTGAAAATCTCGCGCCATTGCCCCCAGCGATGAAAGCTCTTGAGGTTGTCTGCCCCCATCAGCCAGACGAAGTGGACACCGGGATAGTGGCGGCGCAGTACGCGGACCAGATCGATCGTCCGGTTGATGCCGAGCCGGGATTCCAGATCGCTGACCACCATGCCCGGACGGTCCGCCAGGCGCCGCACGGCTGCGATGCGCTCGTCGAGTCCGCCGGCCTGGCGGTGCTTGATCGGGTTTTGCGGCGAGACCAGCCACCAGATCCGGTCGAGCCCCAGCCGCCGCCGCGCGGTTTCCGCGACGTGGAGATGGCCTTCATGTGGCGGATCAAAAGTGCCGCCAAACAGACCGACCGTCATGCCGGGGGTCAGGGCTTCGCCGCGCAGCGCCGGCGCCGGGCGCGGCGTGTGGATCAGGCGTCCACGGATCAGGGGGCGGGACCGCAGCTCGCTCATGACGCCTGCCCCGGCCGGGCCGGGTGCGCGAGCACGATATCGTCCGCATGCACCAGGGCTGCAGCGCGCCGATAGCCCAGCAAGGCCTCGATCTCGCCGGTCTTGCGGCCGCAGATGCGGCGGGCATCGGCGGCATCATAGGCGCTGACCCCGCGGGCGATGACCGCGCCGTCCGGGCCGGTGATGCGGATGGCGTCGCCACGCTCGAACGTACCGGTGACCGAGACGGCGCCGACCGGCAGAAGGGATTTGCCCGCCTGCAGCGCCGTGGCCGCACCGGCATCAACACAAATCTCGCCATTGGGGCTGTTGGCACCGGCAATCCAGGCCGCGCGGGCACCGGTCGACGTGCCGCCGGGATGAAACCAGCTGCCGGCCGTGCTGTCCCGCAGGCGCAGCACCGGGTTGGCGACAGCGCCCGGTCCTATCACCGTAGCGCAGCCGGATGTCGAAGCGATTTCGGCAGCGAGGATTTTCGAGCGCATGCCGCCCGTGCCGACACCGGCAGCGGCATTCGCTCCGCCTGCCATCGCGTGAATGGCGGCGTTGATTTCGCGGATGTCGGCAATCAGCTTGGCTTCCGGATGCTCGCGCGGGTCGCGCTCATAAAGGCCATCAATATCGGACAGGAGGACGAGAAGATCGGCTCCAACCAGTTGGGCGACGCGCGCAGCCAGCCGGTCATTATCGCCATAGCGGATCTCATCGGTGGCGATGGTGTCATTCTCATTGACGATCGGGATAGCCCCCAGATCGAGCAAGGTGTGCAGTGTGGCGCGGGCATTGAGCCAGTGGCGGCGCGACTCGGTGACATCCAGCGTCAGCAGGGCCTGGGCGGTGACGCGATCATGACGGGCAAAGGCCCGCTCCCAGGCGCCGATCAGCACGGGTTGCCCGGCGGCGGCTGCGGCCTGCTTCTGCTCCAGCGTCAGTGATCCCGCTGTCAGACCCAGCCGGGGCCGCCCGAGCGCGACGGCGCCTGAGGAGACCAGGATGACGCGCTTCTTCTGCGCGGCCAGTGCGGCGATATCGTCGGCAATGGCATCGATGACGTCCGGGCCTGATTGCAGCAGGCTCGATCCGACCTTGACCACGATCGACCGGGCGGCATCGAAGCCGGGGCGTGTCACGGCGCCCAGCCCTCATCCTCATCGGCTTCTGCAGCGGCAGCGCCGGTGCGGACCTGTTGCACGATCTTCCAGGCTTCCGAGCACAAGCGCTTCACGCCATCGCCGGAGACGCCGGACAGGCGCATGACTTTCTTGCCCGTCGCCCGCTCAAGCAGTTTCGCCTTTTCCTCGATCTCGTCCTCGGGGATGGCGTCGATCTTGTTCAGCGCCAGGATTTCCCGCTTGGACGTGATGCCGCCGCCATAGGCTTCCAGTTCGGCGCGGACGGTATTATAGGCCCCGACCGGATCGTCCTGGGTGCCGTCGATCAGGTGAATGATCGAGGCGCAGCGTTCGATATGGCCGAGGAAGCGGTCACCGATACCGGCGCCCTCATGCGCACCTTCAATCAGGCCGGGAATATCGGCGACGATGAAGCGCGAGCCGGGTCCCAGATCGACCACGCCAAGATTGGGATAGAGCGTCGTGAAGGGGTAGGCGGCGATCTTCGGATTGGCCTTCGAGACGACGCTGAGGAAGGTCGACTTGCCGGCATTGGGCAGGCCGACCAGGCCGACATCGGCGATCAGCTTCAGGCGCAGCCAGATCCAGCGCTCTTCGCCCGGCCAGCCGGGAGTGGATTTGCGCGGGGCGCGATTGGTCGCCGATTTGAAGCGGGCATTGCCCTGGCCGCCATCACCGCCACGCGCCAGCAGCACGCGCTGGCCG
>TARA_R110000868_G_scaffold359380_1_pt1 | contig 12492 bp, 17 predicted proteins | sample TARA_R110000868 | Tara Oceans TARA_R110000868 (sample SAMEA4397489) | marine metagenome | biome: Polar Biome; feature: [SRF] surface water layer (ENVO:00010504); material: water (ENVO:00002006), including particulate matter (ENVO:01000060) such as... | depth 5 m | reverse complement strand
ATGAAAGAGAAAACCAGATAGTTTCTGGACTCAAACCTGGACAAACAATTGAGGTTGAAACTGAACACGGCTCAGTAAGAGGTGTAGTAAAAAAACTAACTAACATGTTAGTTGTTATAGTTTTGTTAGAACCGTTAACTAGTGAAAAATCACATAGTTATCATTGGGATGCTGGAGAATTAAAGTCAATATTATTTAAACGTATGATTAAAATAAGAAGACTTATGTATTTTGATAGTGTAATACCATTTTCAACATAACAATCTAAACATGGGAAGTGTAACAGCTTCCCTATTATACCTATAATACAATGGAAAGTTCAGAAATAATAGAAAATAAGGTAAGGATTGACCCTAATGATGCTGATAAAAAATATTTTACAATAATAAATAATCAGTCTACTTATACTACCATTTTATCAGTTTTAGATAAGTCTGAAAATTGTTTTAGTTTATATGATTTTACACCTACTCAATGGAATATGTTTGGATTTATAGACGGACAATGGAGTTTAGGTACTAAACAACATTTTGAAAGATATCATATAAAAACTTCAGGTAAAGTTTTTCTAACTCCAGATGATTTTATAGAGATGATAAAATATGGAAAAATACCTAAAATAGTAAAATCAAAAAGAATTAATCTAACCTTTAAACAATCAAAAATGAAACTAATAAAAGAATAAGGCCGTATGGGTCAAAACATCATAAATTCAATGGAATTTATGGGCAGCATTAATAAATGCCTTTCTTAGGGAAACCTACGTAAGTAATTCAATAGAATAATGTACAGGGGAGCAATAGAGCTCCCCCATTAAATAAAATTATGGTATTAGAAAACAAGGATGTAAAAGTTCAACAGAAGAATCTAATACAATCAAGAGCTGTAATATCAGCAAGAAAATATAAGCACCTAGTCCTTGAATGGTCAACAGGTTGCGGAAAAACTCTTGCTGCAATAAAGATCATTGATGAAATACTTATAAAAAACCCTAATTCAACCGGATTTTTAATATGTAAAGAAAGCACACACAGAAAAAACTGGATAGAAGACATTGATAAGCACGGATACTCACACGTTATGAAACATACAAAAATGTTACTTTACGCTTCAATTAAGAAGTTAGAGAAATGTGATTTTATTATACTTGATGAGTGTCATGCGCTTACTCCAATGAGAAAAACAGCTATAAAAAATATAGTTGGCCCAAATACATCTGTTATATACTTATCAGCAACAATACCTAAAGAGAAAAAAATGCTTATATCAAGTATATCTAAAGGTAGTGAAAAGTATTACAGTATATCTTTATCAGAAGCAATAGAGTTAAATTTATTGCCTGAGCCAAAAGTTATAGTGCACCGTGCAAAGCTAAATGATAATGATAAAAGATCACACAAGTTTATTATGAAAAAAGGGCTTAAATCCAAAGCACAGAAATATGAGTGTGATTATCATCAGAGGTGGAATATATTTAACAAATACAATAATCTAATACTTACAGTTAAATGTAATGAGGTTGAGTATTATAGTTTACTTTCCACACAAATGGAGTATTACAAAGGAATGTCTTATTCAGGTAAACCTGAGTTTAGACAGATGTGTAGAAACAAGTTCTTGAACTTAGGTTCTCAGAGAAAAAAGTTTATATCTATAACAAAAACATCTAAAGCAAGATCTCTTGTAAAGAAGTTTAGAAAAGATGGAGATAGATTCATTTGTTTCACAGGGTCTATAGAACAGTCATTGAGATTAGGAGCAAACAGCTCTATACACTCTAAAAATAATAAAGATCATAATCAGGATCTTATAGACTGTTTTAATAGAGAAGAGTGTGATGAATTGTTTGCAGTTAAAATGCTAAGAGAAGGTATAAACTTGACAAACATACAAAGAGGAGTTATAGTGCAGTTAGACAGTTCGATAGGTTCATTTTATCAGATGTTAGGAAGATGTCTTAGACATGATTTTCCAGAAATGCACTTGTTAATAATTGAAGACACTCAAGATGAGGTATATTATTCCTCAGCAATGAAAGGATTTGATAAAAAGTTTATAAAAGATGGATAAAAACAAAAAAATGTTATAATGGATTCACTTACTGTAGAATTCAGTTTGCTTAAAAAGCATAATATATCACTAAATGAGTATTTGGCGTTATATAATTTAGTATGTCCTGGATGTATCGGACATATATTTACCCACAGATCATCTGATGTTGCTGGGTTGGAAAAGAAAGGATTCATTAAGTTGACATCTGAAGGTATAATTTTAAGAGAAAAAGCTAATCTAATGTTTCATGTTGGAGAAGATTATTTTCTTAAATGGCTAAACACATATCCCATGAAAGTTAATAAATCTACTGGAGGCTCAAGAGTATTGAGTCCTAAGTCAGATGAAACAACTGAAGGTAGAAAACTTCGAAAGAATTGGAAAACTAGATTTAAAGGAGCGCCTGAGAAAGAAATTTTAGCAATAAAAGTATTAGAAGCTGAAGTGGCTATGAGAATCAAGGCTAACGACCTTGAATTTATGGTTGAAGCAGCTAGATGGCTTAATGGAGGATATTATGAGAAATATGAATATTTGTTAGAAGAAAAAACAGATGTAATTAATGGAGTAGTAGATTACTCAGAAGATTGGAAATAATATGAAAAAATTTATATGTAAAGAATGCGGAACTAATTATTACACTGCTGGAGATGAAGCACCGCCAACTCCAACATGGAATGACGGACATGTGTGTCATTTAATAGAATCAAATGATGATTGAAAATACAAATAAAATAGGAAAAGTAAAAGAGAGGGTTCTAGAGCTTGAGAAAATTAAGCTCGATAAAGAAAATGGTAAGCTTTATTGTATACCATTCCAAAACTATCCTAAGCTGGCACAATCAGTTCCAGGTATAGTTCCCGGAATGATAACTATGATAACTGCAGGTTCAGGTGTGGGTAAAACTCAATTGACCAAAGCTTTAGCTGTTAGAGAGCCATTAGAATATGCTGTCAAACACAATGTTAACATTAAGATATTTTATTTTGCTTTAGAGGAAAGCAAGCAAGAATTTATTGATTCAATGATATGTAATTTTGTTTCTCAGAAGTCTGGGGTAAGAATAGATATATTAGCATTACAAGGTTACCGGCAAAATTCCGTTGACTCAAAGACAATGTTAATTATAAATACATATATTGATGAGATAGAGGATTTGCTTAGCAGTGTTGAAGTAATTGATTCTGTTTATAATCCTACTGGTATATACAAATATTGTAGAGATTATGCAGATAAAAATGGAACACATCATTTTGAAGACAGGGAGTTTATAAAGAACAAGATTGATGAAGATGGTAAAAAGTATGTAAAGAAAGAGATTATTCAAGTCTATTCTCATTACGTACCTAATGACTCTAATCAGATAAATATTGTTATTATTGATCATATGAGTCTATTGACTCCTGAGAAAAACAAGTCTTCTGGAGCTATGATGAATCAACATCAAACAATGGCACATTGGAGTACTAATTACGCTCTAAAGCAGATTACAAAGCATTGGAATTGGGCTGTAGTTAATGTTATTCAGCAAGAACAGTCTGGAGAGAAGGAGCAATTTACTATGAAAGGAGATAGCATACAAAAGAAAACTGAGCCTTCACTAGCTAATTTTGCTAATAACAAGGAAATTCAGAGAGATGCTAAAGTTATACTTGGAGTTTATGCCCCTGACAGATATGGATTTGAACATTATCATGATTATGACATCAGAAGATTAAGAGATACTTTTAGAGCTGTTAAGGTTCTTAAAAATAGATTTGGTGCTCCTAATGAGTATTTTCATTTTCTATTTGACGGTGCAACAAACAGGTTTACAGAATTACCAAAAGGAAATGAATCATCATTAATGGCAGCTTTTTACACAAAATCAGATATACTGATTGGAAGAACTAAATAAAAAAAATAAATAATTATGGGATTAGATCAATACGCTTATAGAAAAATAAAAGGAGAAAAATACAAAGATGCAAGAGCAATTGCAACATGGAGAAAACACAGTAGACTTCATGGTTGGATGGAAAATCTTTATAAAGAATTAGGTGGAGTTGAAGAATTTAATTGTGTTAAACTTAGGCTTAAAAAGAAACATTTAAGTAGACTTTACCAAGATATAAAAAACTTTAATTTACCTGAAACTAAGGGGTTCTTTTTTGGGCCTGATTATACTCCAGGAGAATACGTGGAACATCTTATGCTAGAAGACCTTCAATTTATTGAAGATGCTTTAGAAGCTATAGAAGAAGGTGATAAAGTTTATTACGATTCATGGTGGTAAAAAATAATCTTATAGGAATAAGTGGTAAAATAGGAGCAGGTAAAGACCTGATGTACTATATTTTGAACTATTTAGCTGTAGAAAAAGATTGGGATGATTTTGATCATTTTATGTCTGAATCTATAGTTAATGAAAACATCTTTAAAAACAAAAAATTTGCAGGTAAACTAAAAGATATAGTTTCTACGCTGATTGGATGTGATAAAGAGCAGTTAGAACACAGAGATTATAAAGAGAAAGAACTTGGAGAAGAGTGGTGGCAATATGGTTTAATTAGAGAAAACACTAGAAAACCTATTTTATACCCTTCAAAAAAAGGTGATATAGAAAAGCAACTTAAAGTTTTTAATAATGCAAAAATGTACATTAATAAACTAACACCTCGTAAACTTTTACAACTTTTAGGTACTGAATGCGGTAGACAGATTATTCATCCTAATATATGGGTAAATGCTTTGTTTGCTAATTATAAAGGAGTTGAACGACTCATGGATAGAGGGGAAAATAGATCTTACTATGAAGAGGATTATCCTAACTGGATAATAACAGATGTTAGATTTCCTAATGAGGTAGAGGCTATTGAAAATAATGGCGGTATTGTGATCAGAATTGACAGAAAATCAGTATCTTACGGTACAGAATTTACAATTGAACACGATTCAGAAACAGTTCTAGATGATTATGAATTTGACTATGTAATAAAAAATAATGGGTCTATAGATGACTTAATAGAAGAAGTTAAAAAACTAAAATTAATATGATAAAATTAAAAAAAACTAAAGAAGAAGCTAATTTTACTAAAGGAGAATATGATCATTCTCTTGAACATGAGATGTTAGCATGCGGAATAAGTCCAACTGAGTTTGATCTTAAGCAAAAGGGATTAAATACACATATATCTGAAATGAAAGAAGACAAGAATTTTGTTTCTCAGTTAGCATATGTTTATGGAAAGATTTTTTCTGAAAGAGAAATTTTATATATGGCTGCAAAAATGTCTTCTGTAAATATGACAATAGCATACGAACAACATCTTAGACAACAGCAACGGGAAAATCCTGAAGCAGAAAATGAACAAAATCAATAATATGGAATTACCATTAATAAGAAGAAAAGCAAAAAGACTAGATTCTAAAAGATTACTGTTGTTTGGAGCTCCTAAATGTGGAAAAACTACAATTGTATCTGAACTAAAGGATTGTCTTATAATTGACATGGAGCAAGGTTCTAGCTATGTTGACGGAATGATAGTCAATGTTGATAGTCTTGCAGATTATAGTGCACTTTTAGCATCTCTTAAGGATGCTAAAGATGCTAATGGAGGAAAAGTTCCATATAATAAGATATGTTTAGACACAACAACAGCTTTAGAGGAGATCTCCTTGTCTTTAGCTGTAAAGCTATATCAAAAGACCTCTATGGGTGCAAACTTCACAGGAACTGATGTTAGAACGCTTCCTAATGGAGCTGGATATCTTTACACTAGACAAGCATTCTTTAAAATGTTAAAACCTCTTGAGCTTTATTGTGAAACATTAATAATGATAGGTCACGTAAAAGAAAAAGATGTATCTAAAGGTTCTGATTCTTTTACAGAAAAATCTATAAATTTAACAGGCAGAACTAAGGATATATTATGTTCTTGGTGTGATGCTATTGGGTTAGTTTATAGAGAAGAAAACAAAACAATTATTGATTTTTCACCATCAGATGCATTAATAGTTGGTTCAAGGCAAAAGCATTTAATTGGACAAAAGATTGTAGTAGCAACAAGTGATGAGAAACACAATATTACAATAAACTGGAATGAAATTTTCATAGAAGAAACTGAGAAAGTTATTAAACCTTCAGGTAAAGATCAGCCTGTTAAAAAAGTGATTAAAAAAGAAGTAAAAACAACTTAAATTAATAAAATATGTTAAACATAGTATTTGGATCAGTAAAAACAGCCTCAAATAAATCATTTGAAGCACAGTACAATTTCCCTTCCATTAAATTGGAAATGAATAGAGGTAAAGGGACATCTCGCAGAATGTTATTTAATAGAGAAGCATCATCTTTATTAAAATTAGAAGATGGTGAGTCACAAAATCTTTTATTTGGATTTGCAGGAGCATCTGAATCAACTCCAGCAAGATTATTTGTAGTTAATACAGAAGATTTTAGATCAGAAGTTCTTCAGAAGACTTATAAGACTTCAAAAAATAAATCAAGCTACCATGAAAGTAAAGAAAAGGGTAAATCTATTGGGTCAAGTGCATTAAGCAATGAAATAAGACAATTCTTATCATTAGATGATTCAAATGACACTGATTTTATTTTAGATCTTTATGATGATTCGGGAGAGTCTCCTTTGTATGAAGTTATAATTTATGATGGAAAAGGTTTATCAGTAGAAGATTCTGACATTAATGAAATTATTGAAGATAGAGAAGCTATTAATGAAAGTCCTGATACGGAAGAAATAGTTGAAGATAAAGTTGTCCAAGCTGTTGAAGAAATATCTTCTTTTGCTATATAATTATTAAAAAAAATCCGGGTGAAGTATCATATGATACTATCACCTGGATTAAATCAGAGTGCAAGTAAAACAATTAAAAACAATTAAATTTTAAAATTAAAATTATGGGATTTGGAAAAAGTAATGAAATTAAAGAAGGTGGATCTAGAAAATTCTTTACAGGAGTAGAGAATTTTAGAGTGATGGCAGTTAATCCTTCTAAAGAAGCTCTTGAAGAGATGTTCGGAAGAGAACTTAGTTATGAGCCTGAATATTTAGGTACTCAAACAATTAAAGATGGTGATGGAGAAAGAGAAGTTCCACAACTAAGACTTGATTTTTATTTGAATAACATGGATGAAAACAATTCAATTACAACTAAGGCTTCTTATTATATAATGAACTCTCATCACAAGAGTCAGACTGGAAAATTCAAAGTTATTAATGACTTTGGTAAGAGTACTTGGTTAACAGAAGAGGATATTAAGTCTTCAAGTGTTCCTCAAAACATGTCGTGGTATAACACTTCAGGTATGAAGGTTGCAAAAAGAGGTGAAGAAGAAGTAATTGACTTTATTGCCAATTTACTTAATCTACCTTACGATTTGACTAAAGTGTCTGATCCTACTGATGCTCACGCTAAATTTGATAAGTCTAACTGGGATGACATGTTTAAGGGAAACTTTACTTATATCCAAGGAGTAATTAGCGGAACAAAGAATAAAGTTGGTGTTAATTTAGGAGTTAAGATTGCTGATGACCAAAGTTTACGTCAAGTTATCTTTAACAAAAGAACTTTACGTCAGTATGTTCTTTCAAGTACTAAGTCTAACAAATATTTATACTTAAGTAAAGCTATAGATGAAGCTAAAGCTAATGGTGCTTATGGTACTACAGATTTTGGCCCTGAAGACTATTGCTTAAGAGAATATTCTATTACGCCTACAGTAATGACTGCTAAAGATGTATCAGCAGTTGGAGATTTTGACACAGTTGCAGACCCAGCATTAAGCGGGGAAGATGACTGGTTGTCTTAATCATTAATAATTATAGTATAGAGGGCTTGTGTAATGCAAGCCCTTTTTTTTTAACCAATTAAATAATAAACAAAATGATAGTAATAACAAATGGAAATAAAGAAGAAATTGCACCTCCGGCAGAAATAAAAGTTATTGAAAATAAACTTGTTATTACTAAACCTAAATCAGAAAAAGAATGGGATTCGGAAAAAGTGTAGACATAAAAAAATTACCCAATAAAGAGGATATATTAAGTTGTGTTACAGACGAAGAAATATTCATACATTTTTTAGGTGGAATACCAAGAAAGCCAATATGCAGTCCAATAAGAAAGGATAATATTCCTTCATTTAGTATATTTTATAGTGATAACTATGAAAAACTTATGTTTAAGGATTTTGCTACAGGTGAAAGAGGAGATGTATTTGTATTTGTAATGAGATTGTTAGGATTAACAAAAATTACAGATGCATTTTGCGCAATAGCTAGTGAGCTTCAGCTGTATCAGTTCCAAGTTGATCCAGTTAATAGTATTGTAAAGCGTGACTATGTTTCATCAAAGAATTCAGGGAAGGTAAGAAAAGAAAGGATCAATATTCAGGTAAAAATTAGAGAATGGTCTGCTCTTGATAAGCATTTCTGGAAAGAAAAGTATGGATTTAACAAAAGAGACTTAGAGTTCTCAGGTATATTTCCAATATCACATTATTTTATGAATGAATATTGTAAAAAAGCAGATGAATTAGCTTATGCTTTTATGGAACTAAAGGATGGAATACAAACTTTTAAGATATATCAACCAGTAAGTAATGATCATAAATGGATAAACAATAACGATTACTCTACATGGGAATTATGGGGTCAATTGCCAGCAAAAGGTAAAAACTTAATTATAGCTAGCAGCAGAAAAGATTCAATGACATGCATGTTTACGGTAAGAAATCCAAATTTATTGGCATCAGCAGCACTTCAAAGTGAGAATGTAAATGCTAAAGAGAATGTTATAGACGAATTGAAAGAAAGATTCGATAATATATATGTATGGTATGACAATGATTATACCAATCCAAGAAATCCTGGTCGTACAGCAGGTAAAAAAATGTGCGAATTATACAATTTTAAACAACTAGAGATACCAGAAGAATTTGGGGTCAAAGATCCGTCTGACTTCAGAGAGAAGTATGGACACAAAAAAACATTAGAACTTATTAAAAAATTATTAAAAGATGCAAAGAACAATTAAAACAAACTTATCAAAAAAGAAGGATCTTTTTAACGTATTGGCATTAGCAGAAGCAATTAGTTTGCCTGTATTGTTAATTGGAGATCCTGGAGTAGCAAAAACAGCTGCTGTAATGGACTATGCTAAATCAGCTAAAGGTGGAACATTAAACAACGATGACGTATTCTTATTAGAAACTGATGAGGGTACAAGAAGTAATGCGGTTAAAGGTAATATTGATTTAGAAGCCTTAACTACAACTAATAAGTATAAAATAGTTTCTCCTATAGCAGACGCAGAGTTTGTTATTATTAATGAAATTGACAAAGCGTCAGCATCATTAAGAAATAGCTTATTAGGAGTTATGAATGAAAAAGTACTATTTAACGGTGCTGAAAAGAAACAATGTAAGTGGAATACATTTGTAGCTACATGTAATAAAATACCTGAAGATGAGAAAGATTCTCCATTTTGGGATAGATTTGCAATTACATTTAGAGTAGACAGATTGCGTGAAGCAGATATGTTAGAGTATTTTCAAAACGGTGGTAGAGATAATGTACAGGAATACAAAGTTAATCTTCCTGAAGGAAATGTTATATCTGAAAATTTAGCTAAGCTAGATATTAAGAAGATTAAAATGGTAATGGATATATGTTATGGATCTCTATCTGATAGAACCTTGACATATGTGCCAAAACTTGTTTCAAACATTATGGCTGTATATAATACAAGTCAAGACAGAGCATTTGTCAAAGCTGTTGAACTTCTTGTTGGAAAAGTTGAAGCTGATATATTATCTAAAAGCATAATGAGTAAAGAATTACGTGCTCTTTATGATCAAGTAGATATGATTGGTGGATGTATTAATGATGATCAGTACAGAGATGTAATGCTTAAAGTAAATTCTATGGGTGACAAATTAGTTAAATCTGGTAAACTTAATGATGAAGATCAGAAAGATATCATTGCTAGAGCAGTTGAACAGCAAGACAAATTGCCATTCTTATCTGAAGAAGTAGAAGAGACTGAAATTATGGACGAACTATCACAATATTAAATGATAGGTACAAGTAGAAAGGTTAATGGAGGGAGCTGGAATGCTCCTTCCAATGACTTATACGGCAGGTATGGAAAATCCGCCAAGAAAGAATCTTTATTTGCAAGCGTAGAAATTGACAAGCAGTTAATATTACCTGGAGTAACACAAAGGGAGAGAGAAACATTAAAAAGTATAAAACAATATGTTACAGAAAGCACTGGTTATAATTGTACATTACCAGATCATATTATTGAAGATGTTTACAGCTTATACGTTAATGAAGATTTTAAAAGAAGAGAAACAACAGGAAGGAATGCTGTTAAACAATCTATAATAGATAAAGTTTATAATTCTTTAACTAAAACCGTGACTAAAGGATCTCCTTTATTCTCAAAGATGGTTACTCGTGAACTTGCAGTTTACATGCAAAAAGTTCAAGATGAACTTGATAAAGAGAAAAGAAAAGATAAGCAATCTAACGGTAACAATGAGAATGATGATGATTCGGAAGATCAGGGGAAAGGGTTTGATCAAGATGTATCTCCAGAAGAAAAACCTGAAGATGGTAATTCAGAAGGTAAATTAAATCCTGAAGATGGGGAAGATGATAATTCTGATAAAGTCAAAGGTAAGCCTGTTCCTGGGAAACAAGCTGGAGAAGGTACAAATGTTGATGGGCAAGGAGATCTTGACCAAAGCAAATTGGATAAAATCAATAAATCTATTGATAAATATGACAATTTGTTGGATCAAGCAATGAAAACAGCTTCAGAGAAAATGAAAGACCTTGAAGATAAGATAGGTAAAGAAGCTCTCAAAGATCTTTCTGAAAGTGAACCTGGTTTTATGGACAATATTGATGGTATAAAATCAGCCCTTAATAAAATATCTATAAATAAAGCTAGCATAAAAGAAGTACTTGTTAAAATTCTTAATAAATCTGAGAATCATTTTTCAAAAAACTTTCATGCAATTGAAGAGAGTTTGTTTGATTGTGAAGATTGTGAAGATTTGTATGGTTTAGAGTTTTTAAACCCAATATTTAAACAAGCGGAAATGATGAATATAGTGAATCAGACTAGAGTTTATACAGGAAAAATTGACCTGTATATTGACTGTTCTTCATCAATGTATTCTTCAAGAATGTTTGAAGGATCATCAATTAGAATGGCTGATTTAGTTAAAGGTATAGCTATGATTTTGTATCAAATGGGCATGATAGAGAAATTGTATTTCTTTGATTCTGGAATATATGAGATAAAGAGAATTAACGAATTTTCTATATTATCATTTGATAAAACTGGAGGAACAAACTTCAATAATGTTATAGATAAATGTAAAATTAGTGGAAGAAATTCCGTTATAATTACTGATGGACAAGCAAGTGCTGAAGATTACGTAAAAAATGCGTTTTGGGTTGGTATTGGTGGAGCTAATTTTGATGGTGATTATGGAGCTTGGAAACAATACAGAGATGGTAGACAATGTGTAACTTATCAGGAAGATTCTTCTGGTGGATTTAAATACTGTGTGTAACATGATATTTATACCAGGTAATACACCGTCATTAAAAAACTCAAAAGTTAAGACTAGTAGAGGTATATTTCAGTCTAAGACTGTAACAAAATATATCAGAGCAATAGGTATTCAATCATTTTCTTCAAGCAAGAAAATTATAAAAGAATATGTAGATGCTTCTAGACCTAACTTGTTTGAAAAAGAGAAACCTGGATTTGATTTAATGCTTAAGGGGAAGGAATTCCCCTTAGTCATTGGATTTCATCAAGTAAGAAACTCTAAAAGAAAGTTTGACTTTGGAAATAGTGTTGAGATCCTACAAGATCTTATGACAGCTAGTGATTGGATAGAGGATGATAATGTGTCCTTTATGTTTCCCGTACCAATGTATAAAGATGGAACGCTAATAGATCCATCTAACCCAAGAAAAGAACCACTTTACTCAGTAGACAAGGATAATCCTGGTTGCTATGTAAAGGTATTTTAAAAAAAATATAACAAGTATATTATGAAATCAACAGGAAGATACTCAGAACATGAAGAACTTGAAATGGCACCAGAAAAACCATTCTTAGAAGACATATACAAGGATCTAGCACGCATAGACGAGCATTACAACACAAAAACAGCAATGGATATAAAAAAGAAAATGTGTGCTGTCATATTAGGTAACATTTAATATTAAATCAAATTAAATTTAAAACAAATGGGAGTATTAGATTCAGAATTAGTAAACATAGATAGTGATATAAAGAATGCTCAAGCAATTAAAAACACAGTTCTTGAGGTATTGGCAAAAAATGGAATAATTAATGATAAAGATGTGGAAGTTTACTATAAAGATTATCAAATTATAATCATCA
>TARA_R110000868_G_scaffold221524_2_pt1 | contig 12492 bp, 11 predicted proteins | sample TARA_R110000868 | Tara Oceans TARA_R110000868 (sample SAMEA4397489) | marine metagenome | biome: Polar Biome; feature: [SRF] surface water layer (ENVO:00010504); material: water (ENVO:00002006), including particulate matter (ENVO:01000060) such as... | depth 5 m | reverse complement strand
CTCAGTAGTCAAGATCGTCTCGATACAAATGGCGGTGGCTGCTGGCGGTTTCTGGAAAGACGTTTTGGTCACTAGCTGGACTCAAGAAGATGCAAGTTTGCTAATGCTCGTACTTACGTTTTGGTTCGTGGGTCGTGTGTATGAGCGCAGCAAGTAAAGCCCTAGAGGTTGCTACAAAGCTGTGCATAGAGTTTGAAGGGTTCAGTGCTACGCCGTACATCTGCCCAGCGGGGATTCCAAGCATTGGTTATGGAACCGTTTTCAAGCCTGACGGTACTAGAGTCACAATGCGGGACAACCCCATCAGCGAAGCAACGGCCCTCCAGTGGTTAGCAGTAACGCTAGAAAGCACGTACTTAATGGGCGTTTTGAAGGCGTCACCGAATCTGATAAAGTACCCAGAAATATTAGGCGCAATTACCGATTTTGCGTACAATCTAGGCGTACCTAGATACCGGGCTAGCACCCTGCGAAGGAAAATCAACGAGGAGAACTTCCCCGAGGCTATAACCGAGCTACACAAGTGGCGACGAGGCGGGGGTCGGGTACTCCAAGGGCTAGTGCGTAGACGCGCAGCCGAAGCAAAATTCTTCCCATAGGGGTCATAAATGTCGTTTTTCAAGCTGGTTCTACAGCCCGGTATAGACAAGCAGAACACCGAATACGGCGCTGAAGGCGGCTGGATTGACTGCGACAACGTCCGTTTTCGCTATGGTCTCCCTGAGAAGATCGGCGGATGGACACCTTTTGGCGTCATTCCAGAGTACCTCATCGGCTATGCAAGTGACGTTTTCGCTTGGTCAAGCTTTGACGGAATCCCATACTTAGCGGTTGGGACAAACCGAAAGCTGTACCTGTATACCGGCGGCGTGTGGAGTGACATTACCCCTATTCGCAGCACTACCGCTGCTGGGGATGTCACATTTGCTGCATCCACCGGATCGCCAATATTGACCGTGTCGGATACTTCGCATGGTGCAGAAGAGGGTGATTTTGTCACCTTCTCTGGCGCAGTTACTCTCGGCGGGGATATCACAGCGGATATTTTGAATGCTGAGTACGAGATAACTTCCGTTATAAACTCAAACAGCTACGCCATTACCGCCCCAGTAGATGCGACTGCATCGGACACAGGTAACGGGGGCGCCTCAGTCGTTGGGCAGTACCAGATATCCCCCGGATCAGACGTAAGCTACTTCGACTACGGATGGGGGACTGGCTCGTATGGAACTAGCACTTGGGGAACTGCACGAGACCCCGCTGTAGGACTTTCGCTTAGTGCAAGAATATGGTCATTTGACGCGTTCGGACAAAACCTCGTATGCCAGATATGCAGTGGGTCTACCTATCAGTGGCTCATGGCAACTGGCACCTCAACTAGAGCGGCTATACTGTCTGGCGCTCCAACAAAGAGCCTATTCTCCCTTGTATCTACTCCTGACAGGCACCTAGTCTGCTTTGGAACAGAGACCACGATAGGCGACCCCGCAACCATCGATGATATGTTCGTGAGGTTTTCAGATCAGGAAAACATCACGGAGTTTGTTGAGTCTGCAATCAATAGCGCTGGTGGGCAACGCCTTACCGATGGTAACCGCATTATCTCGGCCATTAGATCGCGGGGTCAGATTCTCATTTTTACAGACACTGCTTTACACGGGCAGCAGTACATTGGCCCCCCCTACACGTTTGGATTTCAGCAGCTTGGGTCTAACTGCGGCTGCATCTCGCCACACGGAGCTGTTGATATCAACGGAATCGCGTACTGGATGGGGCCGGATGCGTTCTATGCTTTTGACGGAACGGTCAAGAAAATGCCCTGCACCGTCCAAGACTACGTGTTCCTAGACATTAATGTTGTCCAAGGGACAAAAGTGCATGCCGGGGTAAATAATCAGTATAACGAAATAACGTGGTACTACTGTAGCTACACCTCTGACTATATTGATCGGTGCGTCACTTATAACTATCTGGAGAACGTGTGGACGACAGGAAGCCTGTCTCGGACGGCGTGGGCAGACCAGAGCGTATATAATATGCCCATTGCTGCACAGTTCTCTGCGGAAAGCACGGAAGAGCCTGTTGGAACTGTGTACGGAGCAACTGCTGGGCGCAGCTCTATCTTTTTCCAAGAGAGCGGCGTCAACGCGAATGGGGAGCCTCTGGAGGCCTTCATCGAGTCTGGCTATTTTGACATCGGAGACGGGGATAATATGCTTCTTATGAGCAAGTTCATCCCTGACTTCAAGAACCAAGTCGGAGACCTAACGGTAGACCTTCTGCTTAGACCGTACCCGCAGGCTACGGCAAGCCCAAGCTCTATTGACCCTTATATCATCAGTCCCACGACTGAAAAGGTGGATACCCGCGCCCGTGGAAGGCAGATTCTTTTAAAGATAACCAGCACAGAGCTTGATTCGACATGGAGGTTTGGAACGCTGCGCGTTGATGTGAAGCCGGATGGCCTTCGATGAGTAAGATCAGCAATGTGCGCCTGCCCAATGCCGCTGTAGTTAACTACAGCCCCGAGCAGTTTAACCAGCTAATACGCTCCCTAGAGCAGGTTATTTTACAGCTAAACAGCACGTATACGCCGAATATTAGCGAGGACACACTCTCCGCACTGGCATGGTTTGGCGGTGGCGCAGGGTCGCTTTCAACCGGAACAGTAGTCAAGAACTACATCGCCGTCACCAGCGCGTATACTGTGACATACCAAGACTTCATGGTTGAGTGTACATCTGGCACCTTTGCGGTAACCTTGCTTAGTGCTGCGGGAATCACTGGACAAGAATTTGAAGTGAAGAACTCAGGCACGGGCACTATTACGGTAACCCCTGACGGTTCAGAGACCATCGACGGCGCTGCCACTGTAGTCTTGGCACAGTACGATGCTGTGAAGGTAATGAGTAACGGCACAAACTGGATAGTGGTATAGGACGAACATGGTTAAGCACTTAGAGGAAGATCAATAATGTCTAACAAGTATTTCCGTGACAGTCTTATTCCAAGCGCGGCGACTGAGACGACCCTCTACACTGTCCCTGCGGCGAGTAGTGCTGTACTGCGATCCCTACGCGTTACCAATGTGGGGGCGGGTGTATCTTCTATAGTTGTCACGCAGTACGACTCTGGGGATGCCACCGCCCATTACCTGCTTAACGGGAAGAGTGTTTCGGTGAGCGAGACAATCGATATGTTCAGCGGTATTCCGTGTGTTTTGGAAGGGGGCGACGTACTAAAAGTGACATCCAGTGTAGCAGGCGTTCACTTCTACCTGTCCTACTTGGAAGTGGACAGGAGTTGATAAATTGATGATAATTGGGGCCACTTTCGTGTGTTTTCAGCACGCGGCCCTGTGAGGCCCTTTCTACTTTTTACGAGAACAGGCGACATGGCAGATAATTCGATGATGGGCGTGATGGCCCTCCCCCAAAGTGCCGAATCTGGCCCAGCACCCACCGGTATGGCGGCTGTTGATCAAATTCGTCAAAATATATCACCGTCCGAAATAAGCAGTACCCTGCTAGATACAGCGGAACAGGCTGATCCAGCGACTGTTGCCGATTTTAAAAATGAACTCGCTGGGCTACAACTGCCGCCCGAGCTTTTGGATATGCTCAACACGCTCGCCGAAGCTGCTCTTGATGATCCTGATAACTACCCAGCGATTCGTCAACAATTTCTGTCGCAAGGTATCCCCCCGGATCTGCTACCTGAGACCTTTGATGCGACGTTCTTCGGTGCCCTTAACATGGCCGTCGATCAGCTGCGACAGCAAGGCCAGCAGGCGGTAGAGCCACCGCAGATCACGTCGCCAGAGCAGATATTCACGATGAAGCCGCAGGGTTACGCTCGCGGCGGCTTGGCCCAGTCTATAGCTCAGGCAGGCCGCAATGGCGACACCATGCTGGCACATATCAGCCCACAGGAGGCCGCCCTGCTGCGAAGTCGCGGGGGTAGTGGCACGATTAACCCTGTTACCGGCCTACCCGAGTACTTTTCGCTCGGTGGGGTCTTCAAAAAAATTGGCAGCGCCATCAAAAAATTCGCTAGCTCGACGATCGGTAAAATAGTGATCGGGACGGCGCTTTTCATTGTTGCCGGCCCCGCCGCAGCAGCCATGTTTGGTCCGACTGCCGCACCAGCCCTGCTGGCAGCAACCCAAGGTTTCGCAGCAGGTGCGGGTACGACCCTGCTGGGCGGTGGCAATTTAAGAGATGCCCTGAAAGCAGGGGCGATTGGCGGCCTTACTGCCGGTGCGATTAAGGGTGTTACGCAAGGCTCGGCAGCGTTCCGCGCAACTGCGCCGGCTGTTCCTGCGCCAGTTGTTGATGTCGTTCCGGGGTCCGGCCCGGGCGTTTCCAACGGTGTTCCGACTATCGACCAGCTTACAGGAAATGGTATTAATAGCCCCTCGCAGGCCATGAATTTCGACTTGAACGGCCAGCTGCCGACGGACCCGATGACGCAAAACGTGCAGGCGGGAATGCGCACATACAACAATCTCACGGATTTATCACAAAGACCCTCACACGCACCGTTGCCGCGAGAAACCATTTTGGCAGAGTCCCAAGCCGCAGCTATGCCCCGGGCACCCGTGCCCGAGTTGAGTTTGGCCAGAGGTTATACACCGGTACAGAACTCGGCAGTGATGCCCTCCCCGGCTTCGCCCGCTGGTGCGGGTACAGGTACAGGTGTGGGTGCCAGTTCACAAACCCCTTCCTTTGAAGAGGTTTTGAATCAAGGCGGAGTCGGTGCAGGTGCCGGTGCAGGTAGTAGTAGCACCTCATCAGGTATCAATTCGCTATTTGATAATCGCCCCGTCCAAGCGTTCAAAAACACGTTCATGCCCGACACGATTCGGGCAAACGCACAATCAACTGCGCTGGAAAAAACCATTGCTCAGTTCAGTGGTAATGGCAGCGCCTACTCACCTGAGATGGTTACAAGTATTATCGATGGAACTTATACTGGTCCGCCATCCGTTTTTACGCAACAGGTTACCGATGCGTTTACAAAAAACGCAAATCCCGGTTTTTTGAGGACGTGGGGACCTGCCGCCGCAGCAAGCCTTGGTGTCATGGGGCTCATGGGTGGATTTGATGAGCAGCCTGCAGAAAAGCCAGCGGGGTTTGACGGGCCGACTGGCATCGAATATCTCGCCCAGCACCCTGAACTCAATTTAAATTTCGGTGGTACGCAGGTACGGTCCGCGTACAACCCATACGCCAGCTACGGCAGTACTCCTGTGCGGAAAGCCAGCGGCGGGACAGTTCACTTCCCCCGCAAAAATGGCCACATCAATGGCCCGGGCACAGGTACCTCGGACGACGTGCCCGCCATGCTTTCTGATGGCGAGTTTGTTTTCACGTCAAAAGCCGTTCGCAATGCCGGCGGCGGGTCTCGCCGCGCTGGTGCCAAAAAAATGATGGCTCTGATGCGCCATCTGGAGAAACGAAATGGCTGATACAAGTTACACAACACAGATTGTTCGCGAAGCACCGGAAATCGAGGCTCAAAAAATCGCGTTGATGGAGGAAGCGCGGAATCTCTACAACCAGCCGATGTTTATACCAGCGGTTGAAGCGGCAGGGCTTTCACAAACTCAGCAGCAAGCCGTCGATTTCGCCAAGCAGGGCGTGGGGGCGTGGGAACCGTACTTGCAGGCGGCCTCACAAGGCGTCACGCAAGGTATGGATCTGACGCAGACCGGCGCTCGCGCCGCTGGGGCGGTAATCACTGGTGATATGTTCCAGCAGGCACAGAACGCGGCTGCGCAAGGTATAGGGGCGCTACAGGGGTCCACGGGGGCCTATGATCCATCGATGGCCGTACCCTACATGAACGCATACCAGCAAAATGTGACACAGGATGCGCTCGGTGAGATGCGCAGGCAGGCGCAGATTGCATCACAGGGGCAGGCGGCACAGGCTATTGGCGCAGGGGCATTCGGTGGCACTCGCGAAGGTGTCCAGCGCGCTGAAATGGAACGCAATGTTCAAGATCAAATGAACCAGCGTATCAACCAAGATTATTTTCAAAACTGGCAGCAGGCTCAAGGCGCCGCGATGCAGGGTTTTGAGCAAGATCAGCAGCGGCAGCTGGCGCGCGGGCAGGCTTTAGGTAATGCCGCGCAAGGCGTCGGTGCGTTGACCGCCCAGCAGGCGGGTGTCGATTTCGCCAAGGCCAGTACGCTGGGACAGCTGGGGCAAGGGATGGCCGGTATGGGTATACAGTACGGGGCGATTGGACAGACGAATCAACAGCTCGGTGCTGCCGACGCGCAACTGCTTTCGGGTTTTGGCGCAATTGAACAGCAAAACGCGCAGGCTCAACTTGATGCGATGCGGGCAACAATGACTCAAGAAGCGATGGCCCCGTATCAACAGCTGGGTTTTGTCTCGGATATATACCGGGGCGCCCCGACAACTCAAATGGCGCTGACGTCGCAAAGCGCCCCAACCGCAAGCCCGCTGCAAACAGCTGTTGGTTTGGGTGTTGGGGCACTCACTGCCGGGGCAGGATATGCTAAGGCCACATCGGGCGTTGTATAGAGAACTCATATGAAAGCAAAATCCAAAATTTTAGAACGATCAATGTTTCGCGATCCGAGCGAAGACGAAAACGTCGGCATCATGCAGGGGTTCATGGATATCATGGACAGTGATGACATGGATGATATGGATGAGATGGTTGGTATGGACCGTGAATCCGATGACATGGACGAAACAAGCAAAGACCATCACAAAAAAATGAACCGCCGACCAAACTCGCCGGAGATTTTGATGAATAATTTGCGCGGCGATATGCAATCGATCAATGCCCGCCGCGAAGAGCTGGCCGATATTGTCGGCTACCGTGCGGCATCAGATACCCCAGCGGAAGTTCTTGCGCTACTGCAACCAGTCTTTAAACAGCAGGGTATTGATGCTCTTGCACAAGCACAGCAGGTGTCGATGGCGCCTCCACCTGCTGCGGTCCTTCCGCCTGACGCAGGAGGTCTTCCGATGAATACCCCTGCCGGCGGGGGGATCGCAACCCTACCCACGGGAATGCCCGAACAAATGCCCCCAGAAATGATGGGCGGACCACCGATGCCGATGGCCGCTGGTGGGCCTGTACGCCATTTTCAACAAGCGGGTCCGGTTGACGCGGATGAAACAGACTCTGGCATCGTCTACCCGCCCGAAATGATTGATGCCGCAAGACAGCGTTTGATTCAAAATATGAGCCGTGAATATGAGACTGTTCCAGATCTGATGGAACGCACCAAGGCCCTTGCGCCCCAATACAGGGAGCTTTTAGGCATTGCCCCCGACGACAACAAAGCGCAGATGCTATTTGATATCTCAAAAGCCGCGCTGGGCTACGCAGGTAACGTAGATCCGCAGGGCAACAACCTGCGAGGATCTGCTGCTGCCCGTCTGGCCGGTGCGTTTCAAGATGTGCCAGCAAACATTGGTGCCCGCGTGGCGGATATGAACAAGCAAAATCAGGCCATCAAAATGGCAGCCATGCAGGGCGCTCAGGGTGAGGTTTCTGCGGCACAGGATCGTAATGCGGCACTACGCGCTGCGCAGGACAAGGGGGCACTTGAGGTACTGAAGAGTAAACCGAATAGCCGACCCATGACTCCTGAAGAGCGGGCAGCCTACGGTGTGGGAAATACTGATCCACTCTTGATTTGGGCGATAGACGGAAACGGTAAACCGTTCGTGATGGATGGTAGAAAACAATCGGCACTTATCAATATGGGTAACACTGGTCTTAGTACACTTGGGACTAATCTTATGAACCAGCTTAAGGACTCTTACGATGTTGCAAACAAGTCACTGGAGTCGCTGCAGGCGGTTGAACGGCTTAAACCTATTTTAGCAGAAGACAACTCTGTGTTTGCAGGCCCACTTAGTGAACAAATGGCATATGGGACAAGGCTTGCATCAGCGTTTGGGTTTACCGACGGTAGTGATCAAGAAAAACTTGAGAGAACTGCGCAAGCTATGCAGGATGCTGCCAATTTGGAGTTGGACGCATCCGGTGCCCTTAAAGGTCAGGGTTCGATTACTGAAAATGAACGTGCCTTGATTAAACGCACAGCTGCGGGGGATTTTACAAAACTTACGCAAGGGGAAATACGATCATTGCTCGCATCGATAGAAAAACGAGCGCAATGGCGTATGGATCAACACACCCGTCGTCTGGAAAACTACACGAACGCGTACAGCGATAGTCCTGAAGCGAGCAACCTTTTATCTTTGTATACGCTTGGTGATGTTCCTGTGTATGACATCGGCGGCGGGACGCAGCCTGCTTCTTCTAATTCGGCTGCCGATGCGTTAGCAAAACGTCTACTAGAGGGACAATAGATATGGCCGAGCCGACAGAAGATTTAAGCAAATTAACGCCGGAAGACCGTGCTGCGTATGATGTCGGGGGTTGGGATGCTGTGTCCACAGAGGGGCTGCAGGCAGTGGCGAATACTGTCGCAAAAGACCCTACTGAAGACCTCACCATCATGCAATCTATCGGGGAATCGTTCAGTGGGTCTCGCCGCAGGACAGATGAAACAGATGCCACGCCGTCGTATACACAGCTTCCTGAATTTTCAAAAATAGCCAACACTTGGCCGACTATAAAAACGACTTTCGGCACAGCTATGGGCGCGCCAGAGGAAATGGCAAAAGTCATCACCAAACAGTTTCCTGAAATAAAATCTCGCACAGATGAAAAGGGAAACTCTTTTTTAACATCAGCTATCGATGGCGGGGAGTATGTAATAAAGCCCGGTTTTGAAGCTGGCGATATTGGTCGGGCGGGTGTCACTGCTGGTATTTTTGCTCTGACGAAAGGTAGGGGTATGGTTGGTACGGCTCTGCAGGCTGGCGGCACGCAGACAGTGTATGAGGCGTTGCAGAAAAAGCTCGGTGGTGATTTCGGGACAGCCGAGGTTGCTTTTGCAACGGTTTTGGGGCCGGCTGGCAATTATCTCAGTAAATTGGCCAAAACCGGCTACTCCCGGATCGCAAATGTTCTTTCTCGTACCCCAGCATCACGGGTTCCGTCGGTGCCGCTTATCACAGATGCTGAAATCGTTGAGATAGCAAGAAAGGCATCTCAAGGAAATCTAACAGCAATTGCGGATCTTGCAACCATTGTTGCGCCAGATGATGATGTTGTTGCTGCCGCCAAAAACCTTGGCATTGAGGATTACCTACAGCCGGATCATATAACTACAAGTCAGGTTTTTCGAGAACTCTCACAGGTTATTAAATCAACGACCCCGTCGGCACTTAAAGACGAAGAGCAACAATTGCTGACGCAAGTCGGTGAGGAGGCCGTCCGTCTTATCGACGATCTTGGTGGCACCACCGACATGGGGCAACTTGGTCACGGTGTTCGTGTGCGCATGCAAACCACACTGGACCGCCTTGGCGCTAGGGAAAACAAGCTGTGGGAATTGGTTCGTCAAAAAATAGGGGCGACCACTGAAGTCTCGCCCAATAATACGCTGGCGTATCTTGAAAATAGAATCGTAGAGATCGGTGGTGATGTTGCCAACCTGACGCCGATAGAGAAAATGCTTTACGAAAAACTTAGCCCAAAACCAATATTTGGGAAGGTCGGTGGCAGCAGAATTCAAATTGGAAGTAAGAACCCAACTTACTCTTTATTTGACGCTCAACGGAGACAGGTCGGTAGGATTTTATCTACCCCACACATCTTCCCAACTGAAGACATTGGCTTGGCTAAAACTTTGTATTCAGTACTATCAGCAGATGCAGAGGTCACCGCAGCTGCGCAGGGGGCTGCTGACGCATTTAGCTCTGCGAGACTTACAACCAAAATGATAAAATCTGTCGAGGATGATCTTATTGCGTTGTTCGGAAAAGCTGGGGCAGAAAATATTGATCAGGTTGGGTTGTTAAATAATTTAACGAAAAGTGTCGTAGGTCAAACACAGAAGGGTAACCCTGATGCGTTTGCACGGATGATAGAAGCAACACCAAAAGCCTTGCGGAATAGGGTTGCGGTATCAGCCATTTCGCACGCATTTGGAAAAGCTACGAAAAATGGAGAACTGAACTTTAATACATATAAAAATTGGTTTGATGCAGTTCTAAAAAATAGTCACACCTCCGCGGTTCTACGCAGAACGCTATCTGATGACGCGTTCAACTCCCTGCACGATCTGTATTTGGTTTCAAAATCCGTCCAGCGATCACTCGACGAAGCCGTTCGCACTGGCAGGCCGATTGAAAAAGGTTTAGATGTTGCCGACAGCATTGTCGGTAGACTTTACACTGTCGGCCAAAAAGCGGCTCTTGGTATTGCTGTTGAAACTGTCTCAACCGCCATCGGCGTCCCACCGAGCTGGGGAATCCTCAGCGGAGTTGCAGCGGCGATAGGGTCCGGTGCAAAAATTAAAGATGGTACTAGGGCAGCCCTGAACGGCATCTTGGGGTCGCCAGAATTCCGCGATCTGGTCGCTAAAGCAGGCACGGCTAATCAGCAGGCTGCGTTGCGCGCCCTTACTCGAACGTCATTTTTTCGAGAATATCTAAGCTCGGTTGGACTACCAAGAACCACGGGCGAAAAGTTTTTTCAAGGTATTATTCAGGCGGGTGGGGCAAACACAAATTTTGACGCTATGCCCATCGAAACCGTCCCTGACGCTCCGGCAGTGCCTATCCAGAGATCACCCGCCCCGGTAACGCCTGCTCGCGGTGTGCAGATCGGGGAGCCGCAAGAGCCCGGCGCCCAGCCGGGGGCGATTGAGCAACCGCTCCCGCAGGCGCCAGCGGCACCACCGCAGGCAAACAGCCGTGAGATGCTGGAGCGGCTTTTCCCGAACGACCGATCATTTCAAGTTTAACGCCTCGCAGCGTTTTACCCCGCTTTTGCGGGGTTTTTTTTGTCCGCGTGACATGTATCATAAAACCGTCTATTCTGTGATACACATTTTCATTTTGAGGAGACAGTTATGGCATCGTGGAGAAAGCGCAAGAAAAAAAAACCTGTTGGCTACGTGCCACCCAAATCCCCTTCGCGCCGCGACACCCCGTGGGTATCCGTCACCGTACGTGCCGAGCATTTTGCAATGCTTCGCGAGCTGGGTGATTACCACGAGGCATCGGTGGGTAAAGTCATCGGCACTCTGGCGACGCTGGAGTTTTTAAGGACACTCGCGCAAAGCGACCCTGTTAAAGCAATGAAACTCAAGGAGGAGTACAGAAACAATGACCGCCACATCAGCCAGATTCTTGACATCTGAAGTCGAGGTGCGATACCAGATTCTACCAGCAGACTTTTTGCTGGACCTGCCCACTCAGATCGACATCACTGGGGTTTTCATCACACTTGTAGATAAAAAGGGTCGGCGGCGCAGGGTGGATATACTGAGCAGCGTGGGGGAGTCCGAGCTGCTGGCGCTGGAGGATGAAATCGCAGATGAAATAAATATCAAAAAGTCGTTGACAGTAGTTTTGTGATCCGTCAGAATTCGCCCCGTTGTTAACCAAAAACTGAAAAACAGGAAAAATCATGACAATCACAATCGGCAAGCACGCAGTTACCCTGTTCGACGGACGCCGCCGCGTTGCTGTGGCCCGCCAAACCGGCAGTGGCAAGTGGTTGGTAAATGGTTACACCTTAAGCTGGCTCGAGAAAGGCCAGCTCAAAAACTGTTTTGGGATTTCTAATCCCAGCATTCTTGTCTTAGAAACAAAACGTGACGTAATAAAACTTTTTACACCCCTTGATTAAAAACTGAAAAACAGGAGCACGAAAATGAAAACTGATACTTACACACAAATTACCAATCGCGTCATCGAACTCATAGAAACCCACGGTGCCAACTGGACCAAGCCGTGGAAAGGCACTGGTGGCAGCTCACGCTTGCCCACCAGCATCGGCTCCGGTAAGCCGTACACTGGCGTCAACACCCTGCTGTTGTGGGCAGAGGGCCGTAGCGATGGACGCTGGGGCACGTACAAAGCGTGGGCCGAGAAAGGCGCTCAGGTCCGCAAGGGCGAAAAAGCCACCCACATCATTTTTTACAAAAGCCTCGGTATCAAAGAGAAGCAGCCCGACGGTAGCAGTAAAGACAAAACCGTCCCGCTGCTGAAAACCTTTGCCGTTTTTTGCGCTGATCAAGTTGACGGTCTGCCAGAAGTGGCCCCAGCCGCCCCTGAGACCGCTGCGGAGGCCGATCACAGGGTAAAAGCTGCGCTGGACTTCGGTTTCGCCACCGGCGCTGACATCAGCGTTGTGACAGGATCTGACCGTGCATTTTACAGCCCCGGTCAGGATCGCATTGTGATCCCGGCGATCACCGACTTTTTCGGCACTGAAACTAGCTCCGCGCAGGAAGCCTACTGCAGTACCCTGCTGCATGAGCTGACGCACTGGACCGGGCACAGCAGCCGTCTGAGCCGTCTCAAGAGCTGCAGCTTTGGAGACGCAGACTATGCAACTGAAGAGCTGGTGGCC
>TARA_R110000868_G_scaffold102524_3_pt1 | contig 12496 bp, 13 predicted proteins | sample TARA_R110000868 | Tara Oceans TARA_R110000868 (sample SAMEA4397489) | marine metagenome | biome: Polar Biome; feature: [SRF] surface water layer (ENVO:00010504); material: water (ENVO:00002006), including particulate matter (ENVO:01000060) such as... | depth 5 m | reverse complement strand
TATGGCCGCTTCTCCCTTATGGCCTGCGAGCAATACTTAGTAATCGTCCGGCGGCGCATCTGGATCAAGTCCAAATTGGCCCAATTGAGCCGCTACCCTGCCGGAGAGCCGCGCACTATGGTGAAATGAACACATTAAGCAAGTGCCGCACGCGGTTCACGCCGCAGCTGTGTTGTCGGAAAACCCGCCTGCGAAGCGCATCGCTGCGATCGCCTCGGACGGGGCGACCTGCGCCAGGACGGGCGCATGCATCAAAATCACCGGCGCATCGCCACGCGGCGCATTGATCGCCGGATCCTCAAGACCCGCATACAGAGCCAGTGCCGGCGCTCCGGCGGCGACCAGAAGGTGCAGCAGGGGCGTGTCTTCACCGAACACAAAGCGGGCCCGCCGCGCCAGACCGGCAAGCTGAGGCAGTTTGGCCTTGCCGGTGAGGTCGCGCACACCTGGTGCGACGTGCGAGACATAGCGCCCGATCTCGCGCGTATCGGGTCCACCGACCAGCGCCGGGGTAATGCCAGCCTGCAATAACTCATGCGCCAGGCTCGCCCATTTTTCCTTGGGCCAGCGCAGGGTCGGCTTGACGTCCTCACCTGCGGGCGCCAGCAGGGCAAACGGGCCGTTCAGTCCGAAATATTCCGGGTCGAGCATGCGCGATTTGCGGGCGAGAAAATCAACCCAGCTGGCATCAGGGGCCGGCGCGCCGCCCAGCGGGAAATGCGTTGGGCCAATGCCCATCGCCGCATTGAGCAGGCCGGCGGTCTCGTCAACGGGATGTTCGCCCGATTTGCGCGTCGGCATGACTTCGAGCCAGTCGCATTTGGAAAAACGGAACAGACCCTTGAGCTTCCGCGTCGCCGCATCGCCGACCAGATCATAGACACGCGATGGGTGCGCGGCCTTCAATCGCTTGTCGCGGGCAATCGTTTGCGGCCGGCCATCGGGCTTGGCGTCAATCTCGATCGCGTTGAAAAACGGGCTGTGCTTGAGGAATGACTCGTATTCCGGCGTCGTCAGCAGCACGATCCGGTCGCGCTTGTGCACCTGGCGGATAGCCTTCGCCGAAGCGAGCATGCGCACGGTCGAAGTCAGATCCCCCCAATGCAGGACGTAGACGGTATCGCGTTCCGGTTCATTCATGGTGTCGAGTTTAAGACCTCATCATAAACACGCAAAGTCGCAGTTTGCAGGGCGCGTGTCGAGAACTGTGTCCGGATGTATTGTGCCGCGCGCTCGCCCATTTCAGTGCGCTCGGCCGGTGTCATCGAGATCGCTTCGCGAATCGCGGCCGCCAGCGCGGCCGGTTTTCCCGGTTCGACGCGCCAACCGGTCTGGCCCGGCAGCACCACTTCGCGCGCGCCGCCATGATCCGCCGCGATCACCGGCACATGCATGGCACCGGCCTCGGCAGCCGTGCGGCCAAAGGCTTCCGGCTCAACCGAGGGCGTCAGCGCGATATCCGCCATCGCGAAGGCGGCCGGCATATCGCTGCAATGCCCGACAATGTGGACATCGGCTTCCAGCTCGTATTGCCCGACCAGACTTTCCAGTTCGGCCAGATAGCCATCGCGGCCCTGGGCGTCGCCGGCAAACAGGGTCAAGGGCAGAGGCATACCCTCAGCCTTCAGCTGCCCCAGCGCCATGAGCATCTCGCGCTGGCCTTTCCAGCCGGTCAGCCGCGCCGGAAACAGGGCGATGAGACGTTCAGCGGGCCAGTCCACCCCCCAGGTGGCGGCGAGATCGACAATGCGTTGCGAGGTAATTTTCAGCGGATCGAAACTGTCGAGATCGACGCCGCGCGGGATGACCCGGATGCGATCGGACGCGCCGGGATGCTGGGCCCGGACATGGTCAGCGATGAAATTGGAATTGGCGATCACCAGTTCGCCCTGGGCCATCACGCCATTATACCAGCGCTTCAGCCCGGTCCGGCCGTTATAGGTGCCGTGATAGGTGGTGATGAAATGTGCGCCCGTCCGCTCGGCGGCCCATTTGGCGCTCCAGGCCGGCGCGCGCGAACGGGCATGGATAATATCGATATCCTCGTTCCGCACGATCTGGGCGATGCGTTCAACATTGCGCCAGACGGTCCAGGGATTCTTGCTGCCGACCGGCAGGCGCACGAGTTCGCCACCGATTGCCGCCAGTTCGGCCTCCAGCCGGCCGCCTTCGCTGGCGACAAGGGCTCGTCCGCCTGCCGCGACAACCGCCTGCGCCACTTCGAGCGTGGTGCGCTCGGCGCCGCCAGCCTCGAGCTGGGGAATGACCTGGAGAACATTCATGGCGTGCCAGCGAAACCGGGTTTGCAAATCAGGGACAAGGCGAAGTTTTTTCACAAGCGCGGGTCCGTGACAAACGAATCCGCAGCGCCGGGCGCCCGGATCATGCCGGGCAGGGTCACACTGTGACGGAAATCTTGAATGGACCGTCCACCCCGCCATGCTACCGCTCAAATCCGGCGTCATGAGCGGGAGCGAGCAGACATGCAGGTGAATAGTTTCAAGCGCGATGGCTATGAACTGACCGACCGGCGCGATGCTTTCGACACAATCCAGGCCCACCGCCTGTTGAGCGCATCCTACTGGTCGCCAGGCATTCCGCCCGCCACGGTGACCAAGGCCGCAGCCAATGCCTGGACCTTTTCCCTGCTGGCCCCCGATGGCCGCTTTATCGGCATGGCGCGCTTCATTACTGACCGGGCGACCTTCGCCTATCTGGCCGATGTCATCATCGACCCCGCCCATCGCGGCCGCGGCCTCGGCAAATGGCTGGTCACCAGCCTGCATACCCTGCCGGAAATCACGGCCTGCCGGCGTTTGATGCTGATGACCCTCGATGCCCAGCCGCTCTACGCCAAAATCGGCTATACGGCGCTGAAATCGCCCGAGCGGGCGATGGAAATCAGTCGTCCGGACATGTATCAGCAGGCCATACCGGCCTCGAATGCTGAACCGGTGATGGACCAGACGATGCGCGCTGAGTAATCTGCCGTCGGCCCTTTGCCATCAAATCAGGATACCATGATGCGTTTATTGTCTGCTGTTTGCCTGCTCACATTCGCGGGATCTGCCGCTTGCGCCCAGGGCTCGGCCGTCGAAGCCGAGACCAATCGCTACCTGTCCTGCCTGGAACACGTTGCAGCCGACCCTGAGGCCGGCTTCGAAGACGCCCTGGCCTGGCGCATGGAAGGCGGCGGCTGGCCGGCTGGCCATTGCGAAGCGCGCGCACTGATCGCGCTGGGCGATGCCGCAGGTGGTGCAGCCATGCTGGAGGAACAGGCCAGCCATCTGACAACAACCCGGGACGGTTCCTTCCCGGTGTCCATGCTGGTGGAGGCTGGCGAAGCCTGGTTGACACTGCATCAATCGGAAGACGCCCGGCGCGCCTTCACAGCGGCGCTGGAACTGGCGCCACGAGATGTGCCAGCCTTGCTCGGCCTGGCACGATCAAGCCTGGAGCTTGGGCAATGGGAGGCCGCGGAAACGGCAGCCAGCGGCAGCATTGAGCGCGCACCCGGACTGGCCGATGGCTGGCGGCTGCGCGGACTGGCCCGGCTGGAACGTGGCGAGCTCGACGCCGCCTGGCAGGATATGGAAGCGGCGCGCGATATCGAGCCCGAGAATATTGAAATCCTGGTCTTGCGTGGCCGGATCAATGAAGCCCGGCGCCTGGCAGGGCAAAACAACTAGCCGGCCGCGCGCTCGTTTCTGGCCCCATCGACCCGAGCCAGCGCCACACGATTGCGGCCCGTATGCTTGGCTTCGTAGAGCGCTTCGTCGGCGGCAAGCAACAGGCTCTCCGGCGTGTCGAGCCCCGTATCCACCGCCGCCGCGGAAACCCCGAGACTGGTCGTCACCGGAACGGCAGCGCCGGCGTCATTGCGGATTTGCAACGCTTCGATCGCTGCGCGGATCCGTTCGGCGGCGATCAGGGCATGCTCGACCGTCGTGTCGTGCAATACGACTGCAAACTCCTCACCACCCAGCCGGCCCAGCAGATCGCGATCACGCAGACAGTGCTGCACAGCCTTCACCGCCTCGATCAGAACCCGGTCACCGATTGCATGGCCATGCGTGTCATTGACGAGCTTGAAATGGTCGAGGTCGAGCATCACCACCGAGACGGCGCTGCCGTGGCGGCGCGCCTGCTCGGTTTCAATTTCCAGGCGTTGCATGAAGGCCCGGCGATTGGCCGCGCCGGTGAGGGCATCGGTCTCGGCGAGCTGGCGGAATTGTTTCTGCATCCGTACCAGGCGCGAGGCGGCGCGCAGACGGGCACGCAATTCAGTCATATTGACCGGCTTGCGGATGAAATCATCAGCGCCCGCATCGAGCGATTCCTCGAGCCGGCGCTCCTGACCCGATGCCGTGATGACGATGGTGTGGATGGATTCGGTTTCGCGATTGGACTTCAGTGCCCAGCAGACCTCGAGCCCTGTGACCTCGCCGATTTCGATCCCCGTCAGGAGGATATCGGTCGGCATCAACTTCAGCAGGGCGAGGACTTCCTCGGCATTATGCGCGGCATGCACCAGATAACCGGCATCCTCGACCGCCTTGGTCAGAATGCGCAATTGCACCTGGCTGCTCTCACAGATCAATACGGAGACTTGATCGCCGTAGGTCTGGGTATCTCCCATTATGTCCGGACTGCTCATAATACGCGGCCACCCAGTGTTTTCGAATGCATAGACCGCCCTCCCCAGCGTGGTCTGACCCGGCATCCGCCAAGGTTTGTTACGATATAGTCATGAAAGGATAACAGCGTCTCAATCCGCTGGCGATTGCGACAAAATTCTCTGCCATTCAGCCGCGACATCGGGCTCGGTTTCGGCGTCCAGGCCCGCCACTGCGCGCTTTGACGCCTGTTCCGGTGCCAGGCGCGAGAGCGCCCAGATGGCCGCGCCGCGAACCATGGAATCGGCGTCATCAAGGCGTTCCAGCACGGCCGGAATCAGGCCTTTGTCGCTCGAATTTCCCACCGCGATCATAACGTTACGCACGAATCGGTTGCGTCCGATCCGCTTCACTGGCGAGGCCGTGAAAACTTCCCGAAAGGCCTGATCGTCAAGCGCCGCGAGTTCGCTCAGCAGCGGCCCCTTGAGCTCCGGGCGCGGATGGAAGGCCATATCCGCCGTCACTGCGGCAAACTTGTTCCACGGGCAGATGGCGAGGCAGTCATCGCAGCCATAAATCCGATTGCCCATGGCGGCCCGAAACTCGATCGGGATCGGGCCTTTATGTTCGATCGTCAGATAGGAGATGCAGCGCCGCGCATCCAGCTTGTAGGGCTGGGGGAAGGCCTTGGTCGGGCAGATATCGAGACAGGATGTGCACGAGCCGCAATGATCTGTTTCCGGCGCGTCGGGCTCGAGCTCGACCGCTGTGAGCATCACGCCGAGAAACAGCCAGGAACCATGCGCGCGACTGACCAGATTGGTGTGCTTGCCCTGCCAGCCCATCCCGGCCTTGGCGGCGAGCGGCTTCTCCATCAGTGGCGCCGTATCGACGAAGACCTTCACCTCGGCCCCGGTCTGCGCGACGAATTCGCGCGCCATATGCTTGAGCCGCTTCTTCATCAGGTCGTGATAATCAGTGTTTTGCGCGTAAACCGAGATCACACCCTCGGATTTGCGCTCCAGCGCGGCGAGCGGATCAATATCGGGGCCGTAATTGAGCGCCACCACCACGGCCGATTTCGCATCGGGCCACATCGCCGTGGGATGCTGGCGCCGGACCAGCGTGTCTTCCATCCAGGCCATCGAGCCATGCTGACCGCCGGCCACAAACTCCGCCAGCCGTTCGCCAGCCTCCCAGGCCTCGTCGGCGCGGCAGATACGCGCTTCGGTGAAGCCGGAGGCGAGGGCGAGGGATTTGAGGTCGCTTGGTGAAATCTCACTCATCCGTCCTGCCCCAGGCGACTTCGGCGGAGGCACACAAGCTCGGCGTCGTAGGCCTCAATCCGCTTGAACTCACGCGCGAGAGTGCGGTCCATATCGGAAAGGTTCGGACAGACCCGCACTGCGATAATTGTGCCCTTGAGCGCCTGAAGGACCAAGCCGTAAATCTCGAATACCCGCTGGAAATTGGCTGCCAACTCGTCCGCGCTGAGAGCAGCCCCGGCCCGTTGCAGACCGCGCATGGCACGAAGGCGCGCGAGCCCGGACGCGGAGCCCGATATTTCACGGACCGCCTCGCCGATTTTGATCTCGGCCTCCTTCCACTGCGGTAGCCCTCCCACCACATCGTTGTGCTCGACGGCCAGATTCGCACCCTCCAGGCACAGCGCCATCGCCTGCATCAGCAGACCTCGAATCCGCAGGTTATGGTTCGCCGGGTTCCATTTCTGTGTCGCGGCCACGTACGCGAGCGCGGCCTGGCTCTCGCCGCGAAGCATGATGATCGAGCTTTCACGAGCCAGGTTACTGAACAGAAGCGCTCTGTATGGCTCCCCAACCAATACCGCATCGACAAGTTTCCTGCAGGTCTCGACCAGTTGTACGGCACGGTTCCTCAGCGCGGGCGTGCCGTCATACGCGCCCGCCAAAGACGCGTTCAGGTGAGCAACGACTCTCAGGGGCGGCGGAGGCGGCAAAGCGCCGACTAATGCGTCCAGCGTCGCGATCTCCTGATCGATATTTTCAAGCCACTCATTGTAGAGTTCGATCACTTCGTCGAAATGACCGTCGAAATCGCCACTCTCAAATCGCGCGTTCAGGGCGGGAATAACTTGAATCATTACCTCGATTTGGGAAAAAATATTGGCACGACAAATCGCCCAGTCCTGGATCTGCCGGATCTCGGAAACCAGCCGGCCCCGCCCGAAAAACATCGCTCTCAAATTCCGCAGCACGCTCAAAAATCAAGATCCGCATAATGCGCCGAAGGCTGGGTTCCGGGAAGCTTGTCGGCGAGGATGCCGCGAAAGGCCGGGCGGCATTTGACGCGCAAATACCATTGCTTGACCGGTTCGAACTCGTCCCAGGGGACATCGCCGAGATAGTCGACGCACGACAGATGCGCCGCCGCCGCGATATCGGCCAGCGTGTAGCGCGGACCGGCAAGGCCATCGCGGCTCTCCAGCAACCACGCCATATGGTCGAGATGCCAGCGCAAATGCTCGCGGCCCTGGCGGATCGCCGCCGGGTCGGGCGCGCCGAGGCCCTGGACACGCTTCTCCAGCTTCTCGTGCAGAAGATAGGCGTTTACCTCGCCGTCGAACTTGCGATCGAACCAGTTCATCAGCCGGCGCGCCTCGGCCCGTTCGGCCGGACCACCGGGCAGGAGACAGGGCGTGGGCGAGGTCTCTTCGAGATATTCCAGAATGGCGCGGGTCTCGATGATGACGCGGCGTCCGCCACCGGATTCGTCAACCAGCACAGGCGTCGTGCCGGCCGGATTGAGCGAGAGCAGATCGTCGGCATGCTCCCACGGCGTCTCGAGCTGAAGCTGGTGCTTCAGGGATTTCTCGTCGAGGGCCACACGGACCTGGCGCGAGAAGGGATCGAGGGGCCAGAAATGGAGAACGCGCATGGCGTCAGACTAGTCCGGTTTCGCTTAAAGACTAATGATCATGATGCGTGCCGCCACCCGAACGGAAAAACTCCGCCCCGTGCGGCTCGGCAGCGCCATGCGGGTCAGCATGAATGATGATGTCGGCGGCCGGATAGACGGCCAACAGACGGCGCTCGCAACCGACCTCGATCTGGTGTGCTTCGCGCAGGCTGAGATCGGCGGGCAGGCCGAGATGGAACTGGATATGCACCAGCGGCCCCGAGGCACGGGTGCGCAATTGGTGCAGATCGACAATGCGCGGATCATCCCCCAGCGCGATCTCACGGATGCGTTCACGTTCTTCGTCGGGCAATTCGCGGTCCATCAACTGATCGAGCGCGCCTCGGGCGACACCCCAGGCGGTGATGCCGAGCCAGACCGCGACGCCCAGCGCGACCGCGGCATCAAGCCAGAGCCAGCCTAGATAGACCGAGCCGGCAATGCCCGCCATGACGGCCAGATTGGCACCAAGATCGGAGAAATAGTGAGCCCGGTCGCCCTCAACCGCGATCGAGCCGGTCTGTTCGACGGCTCGGGTCTGGATGATGACCAGGCCGATCGTCAGCACGATCGACAACACCATCACCGCCAGCGCCCAGCCACTGGCCCGGATTGTCACCGGTTCGAGCACGTGCTGAATGCCCTCGCGGAACAGTAGCGCTGCCGACGCGGCCACGAAAATAGCCTGCATCACGCCGGCAAAGGCCTCCGCCTTGCCATGCCCGAACCGGTGTTCGGCATCGGCCGGTTCGGCGGCATAGCGCACAGCGAAGAGGACGGTCAGCGAAGCGGTGAGATCGAGCACGCTGTCGGCGAGCGAGGCGAGCAGGGCGACGGAGCCGGACAGATACCAGACCACGGCCTTGGTCACGACCAGCACCACAGCGACGCTCACCGATGCTGCGGTCGCCACACCGGTGACGCGGCGCGCCTCGGCCGGAGCGAGGCGGCCCGGGCCGCCGGCATCGTGTGAAAAATCATGGGGCATGGTCATTAAACCTCTCAGCCAGCTTTATGGCGCACTGCTAAGCCGCGTCAATGCGGGGTCGGACCGGAAATACACGCCTCGACCCAGTCCAGCGCCGCGCGCTGATCTATTCCGGTCGCGATTTGCACGGGCCGCCCCTGACCGGATTCGCGCAACAGGCCGGGGAAAGCCGGATCGTCGGCTAATTCCAGCCCGAGCGTCTGGAACTCGAAAACCTCCGGCGCCGCCAGTGCCGCAATCGCCAGCGCATCATGCGGATAACAGCCATCAATGCCGTCACTGTCGCGATAGCTGTCCATATAATGGTGATGCGCCCGCTGCAGGAAGCGCGTCAGCGGTGTGCCCGCCCGCTCGACAATCGCGGCAAGCCGGGCCCGGCGCAAGACGACGCGGCGGCAGACATCAAGCGGCACGACCGTCAGGCGCGGTGCCGCCGCCAGCACGCCGCGCACGGCTTCCAGATCGGAGCCGAAATTGAACTCCACCGTGCCGCGCCGCGATGGCGGAATGCTCATCGCGCCGCCCATGCAGATGATGCGATCGAGCCTGTCGAAGGCATCGGGATGAAGGCGCAGCGCGGTGGCGAGGTTGGTCAGCGGCCCGACACAGATGATCGCATCGGCCGCGCCGGCCTTGCGCGCAAAGCCGGCGATGCGCCGGGCGCAGACCTCCGGCCCGTCCTCCTGCACATGCCCCGCCTCATAGCCCAGCACATGACCGGCACTGGCGCCGCCAATCCCGTCTTCGCCATGGATCAGCACGGCATCGCGCCAGCTGCCGCTCAACGGGGCCACCGCGCCGACGCTGATGCCGACATGCGGCGGCGCAAAAAAAGATTGCACCAGCGCCGCATTGCGAGCGGCCTTGCGTGGCGCGACATTGCCGAACACGGTCGAAATTCCGCTCAGCTCAAGGCGCGGTGCCGCGAAGGCGCAAGCCAGCGCCAGCGCATCATCCACGCCGCCATCGGTATCGATCCAGATCTTCATCACGTTTTCTGCTTCATCGCCCGCTGAAGTCGTCAGAGGCCACCTGACAATCCACTGGCCAAGCCCCTGCAACTGATCGAATATGCCGCCAACTCAAGCGAAGCGGCCACCATGACCCTGATCCACCTTGTCGTCCTCGCCCTGATTCAGGGTATCACCGAATTTCTGCCGATCAGCTCCTCGGCGCATCTGATCCTGACCCCGACCTTTCTTGGCGAGGCCGATCAGGGCCCATTGATCGACGTCATGGCCCATGCCGGCACGCTGATGGCGGTACTGGTGTATTTCTGGCGCGATATCCGTGATGTCGCGATCGGTAAATTCGCCCTGCTCACCGGCCGTATCACGCCGGGCGGACGCCTGGCCCTGCTGGTCGCCGCCTCGCTGCCACCGGTGCTGATCTTCGGCGGCGCCCTGTTTGCGCTCGACCTGATCGACGCGCTGCGCTCGCCCCTGGTGATCGCTATCTCGACCCTGGTCTTCGCCCTGCCGCTCTGGCTGGCTGACCGTTATGGCGCCAGCGTCAAATCCATCGAGACCATGACCTTCAGGGACGCCGCCCTGATCGGCATCGCCCAGGCCATCGCGCTGATCCCCGGTGCCTCACGCTCCGGTGTCACCATGACCGCCGGCCGCGCGCTGGGGCTCGGCCGCAGCGAAAGCGCCCGCTTCTCGATGCTGATGTCGATCCCGGTCATCGTCGCCTTCGCCGTGATCTCGCTCATCCGCCTGATGGCCGAAACCGAAGCGACCACCCAACTGCATGACGGGCTGATCGTCGCCGGGCTTTCCTTCATCTCGGCGCTGGGCGCGATCGCGATCCTGATGCGTCTGGTCGACCGGGTCGGCTTCCTGCCGTTTGTGATCTACCGCGTCGCACTCGGGGTCGGGCTGCTGGTCTGGTTGGCGATGTAGGGCTCTAGCTTCGTCAAAACCGGGCCCAACCCCACTTGACCGGTCACGCCTCGCACCGTATATATCGATAATTCTGGATATTTGGATGTTACCGTGATTGCGCGTGATCTCAACGAGACCTGCTTCTGCCTGCCGGTTGCCGGCACGCCCCTCCTGGCCTCAACCCACCCCCTGTTTCTCGACCGCACGGTCCGGCAGCAGCTCCTCGACAGCATTGCCGCGGTCGGACGCGCCCTCAACACGCTGGCACCCCGCACGCCGGCGATTGATGCGGCGGCCCTGTTCAACAGTTTCGACTTTCACCTCACCGCGGATGGACCGCGGCTGATCGAGATCAATGTCAATGCCGGCGGCGCCTTCCTGCAGGGCCTGATCCGCCCCGGCCTGCTCCCTGCCGGAGCGCAGGCCCTGTGCAATGGCCAGCCCGAACCGGAGTTCGATCCGGTGATGACCATCCTTGATGCCTGGCGCGCCGCGAAGGGTGAAACGCCACTCAACAGCGTGGCGATTGTCGATATCGACCCGGCCGGTCAGGGCCTGTATGGCGACATGCTGCTGGCGCGCGATCAATTGCACCAGCTCGGAATCGCCTGCCAGATCCTTGATATCGGCGATCTGCGACTGCAAGCCGGACGGCTCACCGGCCCGGATGGCGTGATCGACATGGTCTATAATCGCTGTACCGATTTCACGCTCTCCAGCCCCGGCAGCGCCAGTCTGCGCGCCGCCTGGCAGAGCGGCGCCGCGCTGGTCGCCCCCAATCCGCACACCCACGCCGCCTTCGCCGACAAGAGCCTGTTGATCGGGCTCTCCGACCTCGCCCGCCAGGACCGCGACGCGCTGGCCTGCATCCTCGAAACCCGGGCGCTGGACGCCAGCAATGCCGATGAACTCTGGCGCCGGCGGCGCGAATTCGTCTTCAAACCGCGCCAGGGCTATGGCTCACGCGGCGTCTATCGCGGCGACAAGCTGTCGGCCCAGCGCTGGCCGGAACTGGTGGCCGGCCGCTATCTCGCCCAGGCCTATGCCGAACCCCTGCCGCGCACCCTGCCGACCTCGACCGGCCCGCGCCGCTTCAAATCCGATATCCGGGTGTGGACCCGTGGTGTGCGCCCGCTGCACATGGCAGCACGCCTCTATAGCGGCCAGGTGATGGGCATGAAGCGCGAGGCGGAAGGCTTCGCCCCGATCGTCTGGATCACCGATGACCCTGCTACAGGAGACGTCCATGACCCCGCCTGACACCGGCCAGGCCGAAAGCATCGATCTCGACGCCGCCGCCTTGCGCCTGGCAGCGCTCGGCCAACCCACCCGCCTGGCCATCTACCGCACCCTGGTCCGCGCCGCCCCGCACGGCTGCGCCGTCGGCGATATCCAGACAAGAACCGGCATCCCGCAATCCACCCTCTCCTTCCATCTGCGCCGCCTGGTCGAAGTCGGCCTGGTCTCGCAAGACCGCCAGGGCACAACGCTGCTCTGCCGCGCCGATGCGGAAGCGATGAGCACCACGCTGGGGTTTCTGGCGCGGGAATGCTGTGCGGACGGGTGTTGAGGGGGAGGCGAGCGCGTCTGAAGCAATCCCCACCTCTTCCTTGATGGAAGAGGTGGCCGCGAAGCGGTCGGAGCTGGTGAGGATGACGGGTGCAGCGCGCTGACGTTCGCCCGAAAATACAAAACCTCCTTCCCCCGGATTTATTCCGGGGCCTGCCGGAGGGGAAACCAGCCAGGCTCCCGGGACATGCTCCGGCCTTGCCGGTGCGTGTCCCGACTCGCGATCATCCGGGAGCGAGGCCTGCCGGCCTGCTCTGCAGGGGTGAGAACTTCCCGGCGTGGTTCCAGGCGGCAGCAAGTCGGGACACGCACCGGCAAAGCCGGAGCATGTCCCGGGCAACGACTTATCCCCGCCCTCTGACAATTTTCCCACGTCATCCTGATGCAAGTCAGGACCTAGACGTAGCAAGTGCGGAGCCCGTGATATCGAGGTCCCGACGTTCGTCGGGAAGACGAGTTTTTAGCGATGTTATCCCCGCCCCCTCCAGCCTGGCGCATAA
>TARA_R110000868_G_scaffold113644_1_pt1 | contig 12498 bp, 5 predicted proteins | sample TARA_R110000868 | Tara Oceans TARA_R110000868 (sample SAMEA4397489) | marine metagenome | biome: Polar Biome; feature: [SRF] surface water layer (ENVO:00010504); material: water (ENVO:00002006), including particulate matter (ENVO:01000060) such as... | depth 5 m | reverse complement strand
TAGTTTAGGTGCTAATTTTTATTCTTTTACTCCTGAGATGGTTAACGAAAGTGCTACAGTGTCTTATCCTGGAGGATCTACATTTAAACACTATACATTTAATAACGTAACTAGTTTTCAAAATAAGTGTGGTGTTTTTTATTTTGTAGTAAATGATTCAGATGTTACCCTTGTTTTAAATTCAAACCCATCAGTTGTTAAAAACTTTAAAACTATTAATTACGAAGGTAATGCAGGTTGGGAAATGGTATCTATGCTAGGTAGTTCCGCATATCAGTACGATGATCCTACCGTTGGTAGTACTGATTCTACTGTTTTAGGCCAAGACGTTGCTGTAGCTATTGGTCCTTTTATTCAAGCTGGTAGTTTACAAGCCTTAACAGATGACTTATTTTCTAACAACTTTAAATCAAAAGAAAATAAATTCTTTTGTAATCTTTTGCAGGAACCAACAGCTAATGTAACACCACAATATGGTGAAGTTGTTTGGGGTAATGAAAGCTCAGGTATTAAAGGGTTTTTTGCTATTACAAAAATGAAATTAAAAAATTCAACTACAGTTACAGGAACAAATCAAGGTTTAGGTAGAAGAGCTTTATTTTCTGTTTCTACAAACTATGCAGAGTCATCATATTAAATTAAATAAATGAATAAATTAACAAAATCTAGTAAAAAGCATAAAAAAGCTTTAGCTGATTTAGAAAAACAATTATTATCTATAGTTGATGGTACTTCTATTAAACAAGGAGATAATGATTTATTTCCATTAAAACATTCTTTTGCTCATGGAATTTACGTTAGAGAAATGAAAATGAAAAAAGAAACGTTTGTTATAGGTAAGATACATAAAGAGGATCATATATGGTTTTTATTAAGTGGGCATTTAATAATTGCTACAGAAAATGGAACTGAAGAATATATTGCACCTTGTTATGTAAAAGCACCTGCTGGGTCTAAAAGAGCTATTTATGCTTTAGAAAAATCTATATGGGTAAACGTACACACTAATCCTAGTAATACAGAGGATTTAGAAATATTAGAAAAAGAAATTATAGCTAAAAATTATTTAGAATATGAAAAATTTAAACAACTTAAACAATAACATATGGCTTGGGTAGTAGTAGGTGGCGCAGCAACTTCCATCATAGGTGGATTATTTGGCTCTGGCTCTGCTAGAAGAGCTAGAAGAAGAGCTGCTGCTGAGAAAAAAAAGCAACAAATGAAATTAGCTAAGCTTGAAAAAAATAGACAAGCTGTGATAAATCCTTATTCTGGTACTTCTGATTTAAGTAGTTTAGCTAAAGATCTTAGTGGTAATTTATCTAATCCATTTGCTAGTCTTGGTGTGGCAACGCAGGCTGCTGAAATGCAAGTTGAACAAGCTGATATAGCTTTAGCAAATACATTAGATACTATTAGAGCTACCGGATCTGGAGCTGGTGGTGCTACCGCATTAGCACAAGCTGCATTGCAAAGTAAAAAAGATGTATCTGCTAGTATAGAAAGTCAAGAAGCTGCAAATGAAAAAGCTAAAGCACAAGGTCAACAACAACTAGAGCAAATGCAAATGGCAGAACAACAAAGGATGCAAAGTATTCAAATAAGTGAAGGTCAAAGAACTCAACAAGCTGATGCAGCTGGTAAAAGCTTTGTATTTAATGCTACTGAAACTAGACAAAATGATCAAATAAATAGAGTTGCAGGTCTTGCAGATAGAGCTGCTAATCAAGAAGCTCAAGCTAGAGCAGATGGTAACGCCGCTATTGGTGGTATGATAAGTGGTTTAGGTAGTATTGCAGGATCAACTTTAGGAGCTATGGGAGGTGAGAATGGATTTGAATTCAAATTTTAAAATTAATTAATTATGGCAACAGGTGGAGCATATGCAAATCCGGACGTAAACGTAGGCGTCGATAGACAATCAGGTCAAATGATAGGAAATGCTATTGCTAGCATTGGTCAAAACATAGGGGCAGGTATTGAAAAGAAACAACAAAGAGATGATATAGCTGCAGAAAGAAGAAGAAAAGAAGCTGAAAAAGCTAGAATAAGAGCTGAACAAAACTGGCAAATATCTAAACAGGTAGAGTCACAAAAAACTCAAGAGGTTATGGAGTTTCAAGCAACTCTTAAGGCTAACAATATAGATATGGATTCTTTAGATGGAAGTTTTCGATCTGTTATAGATGAAATGTATGCAGCAAAATCTAGGCTTGCACAAAGTAGAAGTGATTATGATGGTAGAAAAGAAGATGAAGCTGCTATAAGAAATGGACAAGCTTTTATTGGATCAATAGGAGAAAAGTTTCAAACAATGAATATGCTTACAAGCACTTGGAAAGAAAAATTTAAAACTAGAAATGTACCAGGAGGTATAGACGATTCTTCATCAGATCCTTTGTTTGCTGCTATGATGAATATTGGAGAAGGAGATGGTGAAGGAATAAATGCTGGAAGTGTTGGTTGGGAAAGAAGAACAGGACCAGGTGGTAAAATACAATTATTTCAAGTTGCAGATAGTCCAATGATAAGAGAATTAAACAATGGTAAACCTTATGAATTAAGCTATGATCAAGTATCTGGATTTTTAAATGATGAAGATAATAATCCAAATACATTTGGTCCTTTTAGTTTAGTGCCAGATCATACTAAAGAAATAAACGAAGCTGGAAAAAGTGCAAAGATATTTTTAGATGGTGGTGCGATAAATAAAGAACAATTCTATAGTAAAGGAACTGAATATGTAGCTGTTGATGGGTTGAATGGCTCTTATGGAGAACAATTGTCTTGGCCTAACACAGCTGCAATGCAAGGTGCTTTAGGTCAAATGTCAAAATCTGCTGCTGAAGCTGAATTAGGTTTTGGAGGTTCAAGTATTACCGCAAACTCTAATATAAGAGCTAACGCAAAAAATCGTAAAAAAATTATAACTTTGCCTAATGGAGAGAAAAAAGAAATTACAGAATATTATTTTCCTACTTTTGGAGAAAGAGATCCTCAAACAGGTGAAATAAAAGAAACAGGAGAAATTATATTAGGTGATAGTATGTCAGGGCTAATGACTCAAAATAATGAGGATGGTACTCAAGAAACTGATGGTTATAGTAAAGAAGAATATGATAATTATTTAAAGTTTACAAACTACATGTACATGAGTATAAACGGTGCTTATGCTGATCCTGAAAAAATTGCTAGTGAAAAAAGAGAGTATATAAATAAACCAACTGGTGGTGGAATTAAAGCTGATGAAGAAATAGGTAAAGAATATTATGAAGTTTTTGAAGATGATCCAGTTAGATTATGGCAATCTAAAACAAATGATAGAACAGCTGAAATGGTAATAGATGAAGAAACTGGAGAAGAAACAAACGTCATTAAAGTTACAAGAGGTGATGAAGAAGAAACATTTGACTTAGACGATCCTGCTCAAAAAGAATTTTTCTTAACTGAAATAATGCTATCAGATCCTTCTTTAAAAGGAGATTCTGCAGCGGCAAAAGCAAAGCGAGATGCTGTATTAGCTAATTTAGGTATAGAAAAAGAAGAAGAAGCTATTAGTGAAGAAGAAAACCCTGTTGCATTAGCTGATATTTCGGATTTAGCTACTGAATTTGAAGACATAAGCTCTTCTATGATCTCTATAATAGATAGCTCAAATACTTTTAATAGATCTGAAAATCTTGAAAAAATGATTAATACGGCTGTTGATAAATTTAAGGGAATAAACAAAAATGTTTCTAGAGATCAAATTATACAAGCATTAATAAAAATGGAAAAAGCTAAACCTGATTATGCTAAAAAACAAAAACTTGATGGAGCTTTAAAATATAGTAAGGAAAACAAAAGAGTTCTTGACCTTGAAAAATTATTAGAAAAATAAAATTTAATTAAATAATATGGGAGATTTTTTTACATCAGAAGAATTAAACTCTTGGAGTCAAACCACGGAACCAGATGTCAGTCAGTGTCCGCCAGGTTTTCAAAAAAACTCTGAAGGAAAGTGTGTTGAATCAGTAAAGACATCGTCTACAACACCGGGTGCGGTTGTGGAAACAGGAAAAGTGCCCGTTGGGGATTCCAATTTGGAAAATACTTCTTTGGATTCTCCAAGCTCAACTGAAAATATACTTAAAGACATGTTTATAACTCAACCTTTAATTAAAAAACAAGGTTTTGATAAACAAATACAAGAATTTGATAAAACTTACCAACGTAAGACTGATAAATTTGATTTAACTGAAGATGATTTTAAAGAAGAAGGAGAAGATGATGTAGTTGTTTCTGACAGAGCTGAAGCTTTACAGGTTTATTTAATTAAAAATAATAAAACTATTCAGCAAGATCTAGTTCCTACAGCAATGGAAGAAATAATGCCTGATCTTAAAATAGAAAGAGAAAATATATTTAAAAAATATGATTTATATGATCCAGTTGATGCTTTAAAAGCTCAAGAAGAATTTTCTGATTATATTAATTTAAAATTAGATGAAAATTTAAGTAAAAATTCTGAGTACGTAACTATAATGCAAAGCATTGGAAAAGAAACGGGTAAAGATGCTTTTAATTTATTTAGAAAAAGACAAAGATCTGCTTTAGGTATGGAAGATACAGCTGATCCAAGTTTTCTTGAGCAGTTTACAAATTTTATAAAATACGATTTACCATCTTCTTATGCTGGTTCTAAACTAGCTGCTGCAGAAACAGCAACTATTTTTGACCAAGCTAATGATTTACAAAAAAGAATTGAAGAAGGTAAGCTAGATCCTGAAGCTGTTTGGAGTGGTGCTGAAAGTAAAAAATCTGGAAGATATGATTATGTAGGAAGAGAACAAAGAGATTATGAGGGTGATGCTGAAAGATATATACAAGGTATATCTAATCCAACTAATCAAGATGTTCTTGATTTTATGAGAAACAAAGAAACTAATTCAGAGGATTTTACTATGGATACTCTAGAGGATTTAGAAGATTTGGAATGGAAAAAACAATGGGCAAATGTTCCTGAATTATTTGATGATAATTATAATTTTGTAGGAGATAAAAAAGATTTTGCTGGAATACTTGGCTCACAGGTTTTACAAATTCCTTTAGCTTATTTAACTAGAGGCTTAAGTGCAGCTGGGCAAGAATTTGGTGGTAATTACCCTGCTCAATTAGAAGCTATAGCGAGAAAAGAATTTGATGTTCCTGAAGGCGAAAAAGTAACAAGAGAACAAAAATTAAGAATAATAAAAGAGCGTAAAGACGATAAGGCTATCGCGACAATAGCTTCTTTAGGTGCTGGTTATTTAGAAAAAATTGGTGCTAGTAAAGCTATAGGAAGTGTGTTGTTTGGAAAAAAAGCAGTTGCATCTTTACTAAGAGCTAAAACTATAAATGACCTAAAAGGAGTTGGTAAAAATATTTTATCAACTGGAGCTACTTCACTTCAAACAGGAGCTTTTGAAAGTGTTACTGAAACTGGTCAAACCTTAATTAGTCAAGGTTTAGTATCAAGAGCATCGGGTAAAAATATGTTTAATTTTAAGGAAGTTTTAGAGTCTGCTTCGCAAGGTTTTGCTGCTGGTGCCGCATTTCCTTTAGGAGGTGCTGCTGCTCGTCAAAGTATGACTGAGTACAGAAACTTATCGGCTAAAATTTCTGCAAAATATGGAAACGATTCATATGGTGAAAAACTGTACACCATAATGGAAGAAGGAATAAATAAAGCTTTTGAAGAACAGAATAGTGATGTAAGAAATCCTGAAACAGGTAATACTTGGCAAGAAGACAATCCAAATATGAAACCTATGACTGAACAACAGCGTAGGGATAAACTAATTGCTCTTGGAGAAACTAGAGCAGCTGCAAACAAGTTGCCAACAACTATGGAAAATGTTGATGACAAGCAAAAAGCTATACAACTTTTAGTTGAACAAAAAATCCTTCAAAATAAAAACAAAGATAAAGCTTCTGAATTAATTTCCCAAGAAGATAAAAGAAAACTAGGTTTAATAAACTTAGATTTACAAGTTTTAGGTATGAAGTCTGGAAATAGAAAAATAACTATTGAAGACCAAAACCAAATGGCTTCAATGGTTAATGCTTTAGGAAATATAAATGCTAAAGCCTACAATACTACAGCTGAGGCTCAAGCGGCTTGGGATAATGCTATAGATGAATATGCTAGTCAAGGTTTAATACAAGGATTAGAAAATCTTAAAGGAAAAAATGGAAAAGTATTAAAACTAGGAGGTAGAGCTTATGAAAAAGCAAGAAGCTTAAAGATACAAGAAATAAAAGATGGTTTTGACGGTGTCAATGCTAATATTTTATATTTAAAAGGTGGTGGTGAAGCTATTGTTTTAAACAATGAAAATATATTAACAGGAGGAAATATTAATGCAGTTGCCGCTAATCACGAGGTTTTACACTCAATATTAAGAAGAGCTATTGGAGAAGATCAAAATAATTTCAAGAAAATATACAAAGCTTTAAACCCGTTTTTAAAACAAAAATTAAGCTCTAAGGCTTATGCAGCTTTAACATTGAGGTTTGCAAATAGCAAAAAAACAGGAGATTTTGATGAGTACCTTACGGCTGTTGGAGAACTTATGAGAGTAGGTGCTATAAAATATGATAAAAGTTTTATAGAAACAGCACAAGGTTTAGGTAAAATGATAATGGATTTTTTTAGAAATCTTTTTGGTGGGCAATCTCTTCCTGATACTTTCAATTTTGATATAACAAATAAAGATGGTAGTTATGATGCTAAAAAAGTTTTTAATTTTTTAAAATCTTACCAAAGAGCTTACACTGCGGGTGGAGAACAAGCTAAAGTTTTTGCAGATGAAATAAACGCTATTAATTTAGAAGAGCAAAATGATAGCCAAAGTTTTAGAAAATCTGAAAACACTTTATACGAAAGCGTTGAAGGAATATATGATCAATTTGAAAATGGAGAAATAGAAAAATCTACAGCTGCTTTATTAATAGCCGATTTATATGAAAATGAAATAAATTCTAGATTAAACAAAGGTTTTAGAATAAGTAAAGTTTTTCAAAGACCTACAGAGTGGGACGGATGGAGTGAGGAAATTCAAGAAGATACCGTGTCAGATATGAAATATTCTAATAGAGGTATAAAAGGATTAGTAGAAAAGTATAATGAAAAAGATAATCCTGGCGTTTCACTACCTGCCTATATAAACACTCTCTTTAATGTTAGATTATTGGAAGCAATGCCTGACAATCTAGTTGCAGCTAACATGTCTATTGAAGATTTAAACGACTCTCAACAGTTAACTGAAGACCTAAGTTTTGAAATAATTGAAAGCGATACTAAGGTTAGAGAACTTAAAAGTTTTAAAGATTTTAATTTAGTAAGTGATACGGTGCTTGAAGATATTAAAAATAAAATAACAAAAACTATTCAAGATATATATGCTACTGAAGATAATGTAACACCTGAGCGTATACTAGAAGTTATAGAAAGCTTGGTTAATTCTGAGGTAAGAAATATTATTAAAGCTAGTACTGGAGGCATAACACAAGTTGATGGTAAAACAGTTATTAACCCTAACTATGGTAAATTTATAACAGAAATATATGATGCAGCTATGCAATCACTATCTGTAGATGTTATAAAAAGAAAATATAGTAGAGCTAAAAACGCTCCATTTACCGTGACACAAAGGCCAGGTAAAAAAGGTAAAGAAAAAGTTAAAAAAATTAATCCTGAAACAGGTAAAGTAACTTATTTTAACAAAGGTATATTTGATATAAAGTCTAGAGGTAAAGGTGCTTGGGGATCTTTTTTTACTTCATTAGCTATTAAATTTAGTACTTTAAGAGAAAGACAAAACTCTATTACAACTGAAATCTCAGCTGCATTAACACAAAACGTTTTAAACAATTTATCTAATGATTCTAGCACATTAAAACAATTAACACCTGATCAAGATATTAACGCTGCAGTTGGTATTAAAAATACTTTAAATAATATAGCGGAACAAATAGATAGAAAACTAGGTGAGCAAAAAACTTTTGATTCATTCAGATCTTCTGTTAATACAATGAAAAATTTACCTATTGAAGCTCAAGCTGCTGTTGCAGCTGCTTTGAGAAGTGAAAAAGCTATAGAATATGTTGCAGATTCTGGCGGATCAATGCTTAATGTTGTTGAAAGATTATTTGCTGGTACAGATGTTTTAAACCAAACTAGAATAAATATAGTGGCCGCTGAACTTCAAGAAATATATGATTCTGTTATTGGTAAACCAGAAGGAGCTATACAGTTAGAAGGATATGATTTAAACGATTTTTTAGCTAGTCAATTAGAAAGTAAATCAGAAGTTAGCACGTATAAAGATTTGTTTTTAGCGTTTGGGTTTGATGCAGATTTTAATTATGATAGTAAAGCTGATATTGAGAAAGCTAGACAAACATTAAATATAATAGCTAAAAAAGTTGGTAGAGAGTTTTTTACTCTTTATTTAGCCCCAGGCTTTACTTCTCCTAGTAAAATATCTAAAGGTCAATTTGTGCCAGATGGTTTAGGCGTTAAAAGAAATCCTCTATACAAAGACGGAGTTGGTGTTGAAAAAGTTGGTTTTTGGAGATATGGAACTAAAAAAGGTGATGTTGTTGAGGCTAAAAATATAAAAGAAGCTCTTAAAGAAGCTAAAATAAAAAGTGAAAATAAAAAATTAAAAATTGAAGATATATCTCAAGCATATAGATCTAATGATCAAAGATATGGTGTAATAGAAAGCGCCACAGATCTTGAACAAAATATATTGTCAGGTGTAGAAAGCAAACCTATGCCAGAAGGATTAGATTATTCTGCTTTAACGGGTAAAAAATCTTTACCTACAAATTTATCAACGCCGCCTAAAAAAGGCACAATGTATTCTGAAAAACAAATTGCAGAAATAGTTGAAGCAGGTAAGTTTACTAAAAAAGCTTATAATTATTTAATAAAAGAGTTTAGAGTTTTAGGACCAGCCGGTAATGGTACAATAACTCCAAGTGTTATGTTATTTTTGTTTAAAGGTATGAATGCTAGTACTAAAGCTATAACTAGAACAGCAGCTGAATTAGGTTACGTACCTGATGGTGAGTTTAATGAAACTATGGTTTTAGAACATATAATACAAGCTGTAACAATGAGTGTTATTGCTTTAGACCATGTCCTTGCTCCTGTTGCCACTGACGCTTTTGATTTAACTTTAAAAGATTATAAAACAACTTATCTTCCAGAAAGTTATGATACTATTATAAATAAATTTTATAAACAAGTTATGCCTAATTACTGGAGGCCAGGAATGACAGGCATGGTAAGATACTATAATGTAGAAACTTACGGTGAATTTACTTTAAATTTAATAGACTTAGAAACTGGTAAAGTTTATGGTGAAGAGTTTGCTAATACTATAGATTATAAAAAAGCAAAACCTTATATAAAAGGTAAGCCAACTGTTATTCAAAGATATAACAAAGTTGTTACAGCTAACTTAGGCCCAGAAGCAAGACAAGAAATTAAAGAAGCTGACAAAATAAGATTAGACAATGCTATTAAGTTTATAGCAGAGTTAGATAAAGTTTTAGATTTTAACAAAAAAGTTTTAGATACTTCAAATTCTTTTAGATCTTCTACACCATCTAACCAACGTATAACAATAGATGAAACACTTAATGAAGCTAAAAGATTAGACGCTTTAGTAGAAAAAGATAGAAAAGATTACTTTGAAGAAAATTATCCTTATAGATCTTCAACCTCTACAAACTCTATGAGTGATCAATTTAATAAAATAATAGAAGAAACAACTAATGTTGGTGCTGAAAAAATATACTCTAGAGCTAGAGCAATGTCTCAAGGTAGAGACAAAGGTAGGTGGGCTTTTATAATGGATCCATCAGCTGAAGATTTTAAAGGTTTAATTTATTCTTTTATAGGTAAAGGAAAACAAGGGGAAAAACAATTAAAGTTTTTTAACGATACTTTATTTAGGCCTTTTGCTCAAGCTATGGCAAGTATAGACACAGCTAGACAAGCTCTAAGTAATGATTATAGAGGTTTGTTAAAGCAATATCCTAATGTCAAGCAAATATTAAATAAAGATTCTGGCTATGGAAACTTTACAATTGATAGTGCTGTAAGAGTTTATTTATTTAATAAAGCAGGTTTTAAAATTCCTGGTTTGTCTCAAAGAGATTTAGATGCTTTAATTGCTGTAGTTGAAAACAATCCTAGTTTAATAGCTTTTGCTGAAGACTTAAGTAGAATAACAAAACAACAAAAAGCTTATATAGAACCTGGAGAATTTTGGTTAACAGGAAGTATTCCAGCTGACTTAGAAGATATAACTAAACGTATTGGTAGAAAAAAGTATCTTGAAACGTGGATTAAAAATAAAAATGAGATATTTTCTAAAGACAATTTAAATAAAATTGAAGCTTTATATGGCACAGATTTTAGAGAGGCCTTAGAAGACATCTTAGTCAGAATGGAAACTGGTAGCAATAGATTAGAGGGTGGTCCTAAAAATAGAATAGCTAATAACTTTATGAACTGGGTAAATAACTCAGTTGGTGCTATAATGTTTTTTAATGCTAGATCTGCGGTGCTACAGACTATATCCGCTTTTAATTACATTAATCAAACTGATAATAATATAATTGCTGCAGGTAAAGCTTTTGCAAATACACAACAATATTGGGAAGATTTTACTTTGTTATTTAATTCTGATTTTTTAAAGCAAAGAAGATCTGGTTTGCAAGGTGATATAAACGCAGCAGAACTTGCTAGTGCTATAGCGGGTAAAAGAAATAAAGCTAAAGCTGCATTAAACTATTTACTTACTAAAGGTTTTTTACCTACACAAATAGCAGATAGTTTTGCTATTGCTTCAGGAGGTGCTACGTTTTATAGAAACAGAATTAATACTTTGATGAAGCAGGATATGACTAAAGCAGAAGCTGAAGCTGAAACTTTATTACAATGGAGAGAATTGTCTGAAGAAGCACAGCAGTCTAGTAGACCTGATAAAATTAGTCAACAACAAGCTGGACCATTAGGTAGAGTTATATTAGCTTTTGCTAACACACCTATGCAATATACTAGATTACAAAAAAGAGCTATACAAGATTTAATAAACGGTAGGGGCGATTGGAAAACAAACATGGGTAAGATATTATACTATGGATTTATCCAGAACCTTATATTTAATGCTTTACAATCAGCATTATTTGCTGTGTTGTTTGATGATGATGAAGAACTAGATCCTAAAGGAGGAAGGATAGCTAACGGTATGGCTGATTCGTTACTTAGAGGTTTAGGTATTTATGGAGCAGCTGTTGCTGCAGGAAAAAATATGATACTTGAAGCTATAAGACAGTCAGAAAAAAAGAGACCTGATTATCAAAATGCTGCATTACAAGCTTTATCTATATCACCACCTATTTCATCTAAAATTAATAAGTTAAGATCAGCAGCTAAAACGTGGCAATATAATAGAGATGATATTATGAAACAAGGTTTAAGCTTAGATAACCCAGCTTATTTAGCTGTTACTAAGGTTTTATCAGCATTAACAAATATACCAGCTGATAGATTATTTATGAAAATAGATAATTTAAGAACAGCAACAGAAGAAGACACTGAAATGTGGCAATCAATTGCGTTAGCTTTAGGTTGGGACCAGTGGAGTTTAGGATTAAATCCTTATGAAATAAAAGGATCGTCTTCTAGAAAACGTATTAAAAGAGGAAGCAGATCAGGAGGAACAAAAAGAGGAACTAGAAATTAATAAAAAATTATAAACATGTTACAATCACCATTATTAAGAAAGTACTGCGGATCTCAAGGACCAGCCTTTAAAGGAGCTAATTCTAAAAATTCTACCTGCTGGGAAGGTAAGAAAAAATGTGGTACTAAACCTTCTCCCAGTAGACCAGGTGTAACTGTTAACGACTGTAAACCAATACCGGCAGATGGATCTGATCCGTGTAAAAAAAAGAAATAATAAACGAAGAAAAATATGAAATTATGGAAAATTGCCCTATTTGTAACGGTCAGCTTGGTTGTTGCTAGTTGTGGAACTTATCAACTAATACCATACGAGCCCCAAAAAGATTACTTTCAAACAATCACATCATCTTATGAATTAAAACGTAAGATGCAAACGGATTGGTTGTTTAGACAAAATTATATAACATTTGCCACAAGTCAACCTAAATCTTGGTATAATAAATATTATAGTCAAAACTTTATGTTTCAAAGAAACTTTAGTGCTTTTGACTTTTACTGGAATAGACATGAAATATGGTGGAACTGGGGATTTAACTCGCATAATTGGTGGGGACACGAATGGTATGTGCCTAGACTTTATGACTGGAGAAGAAATAATATTGCTTACATGGAAGGTAGAAGATCATCTCATGTTACAGTAACTAAACAAAGAAAAAATAAAATAGATGTAGTTTACAACAAATTAAAAACTATAGTAAAAAACAATC
>TARA_R110000868_G_scaffold52107_3_pt1 | contig 12503 bp, 8 predicted proteins | sample TARA_R110000868 | Tara Oceans TARA_R110000868 (sample SAMEA4397489) | marine metagenome | biome: Polar Biome; feature: [SRF] surface water layer (ENVO:00010504); material: water (ENVO:00002006), including particulate matter (ENVO:01000060) such as... | depth 5 m | reverse complement strand
CCGTCAACAAGATTACAAATGTCAACATAATGCTTCATAATGTTGTTTTTTCCAGTAATTCCTTCTTTAGCCATCAATGATGGATTAGTTGTAACTCCATCCAAAACTCCTAATGCTTGTGCTTCCTTAATTTGAGCTAAATTAGCCGTGTCAATAAAAAACTTCATACTATTTCTATATTAAATTGTGTGTTCCTTTTTTTTGTGCGTGACCACAAGGGTCAGGCTCTACGTTACAATCTCCCGAGAAAAACGGGAGGATTTTCACTGCGATCCTTCACGCAATTGCAAAATCAATAAAATCCGCTGCAAAATTACAACTTATAATGATTCATTAGCATTTTTTCATACATTTTATCTGGAAGGATACGTTTCAATACGATGGAGAACTTTTGCATAAAAACACCCACTTTATAATGGATTTTAGGGTCTTTTGTCTGAATAATAGCATAAACCGCTTCAGCCATTTCATTTGGATTACTTCCACTATCTACATGTTCATCCATTGTCTTTAACGTATTCCCATAAGGAATTTCATAAGCCGATCCATTAATTACTGGAGCATGATAACGTCCCGAAGCAATATTAGTAGCAAAATCTCCTGGAGCCACATTAGTTACATGAATGCCAAAAGATTTTACCTCCATACGCAAAGACTCCGTAATTAATTCAAGTGCTCCTTTTGAAGCCGAGTACATCGAGCGGTATGGCAATCCCATATAACCTGCTATCGAAGTAATATTTATTATTAAACCTGATTTTTGTTCTCGCATTTGTGGCAATACCGCTTTCATCACTTCAATAGGACCAAAGAAATTTGTCTCAAAATGATTTTTCATTTCCAGAGTTGGGATTTCTTCAAGCGGACCTGTTATTCCTACACCAGCATTATTAATAACAATGTCTAATCTTCCTGAAGTAGCAATAATCTTGGCTACAGCCGATTGAATAGATGCTGTATCTCTAACATCAAGAGCAACTAGAGGGAAAACCGAATTCAAAACCCGTTCTGGATTTCTACTTGTTCCATAAACAACAAATCCTTTTTGATGTAAAAACTCTCCAATAGATTTCCCTATTCCTGAGGAACCTCCTGTAATTAAAACGACTTTACTCATATTGATTGTTGTTTAGCTGCATTTTAGAATGGACCAAAAATAAAAAAATCCTCCATAAGGAAGACTACTATTCTATATATTTTAAAAATATTTAAAAATGGACATAAAAAAATCTGAACCATGTTCAGATTAAAAAAATGGCAAGCGACCTACATCGCACCGCTCAACCACGTACCCTTGCTATGTTCCCATCCTGGGGGAGTCTGCAGGAGCTGGTCGTGTAGGACTTGCCGGTGCAAATATACAATCTTTTTATATTTTTGCAAGCGCTTTGTGCTCTTAAAATAACATTGTATATTGGTCTATTCAAAATTTTAACCATGAAAAAATATAACTTACTATCTATCATTTTATTAGGAATGACACTTTCTAATTGTGGAGATACAAAAAAAGGAGAAAATACTTTATTTACCTTCGATATTACCAATTTTAAAGAAAAATACACACAACAAGACCAACTTAATTTAGCGATAACCAACTCCAATTCGAAAACCATTGACAGTATTATATATTATGTAAATGATATAAAAGTGGGAACAAAAAAAGGAGCTGATTCCTATATATTCGAATTAAAAGATCAAAAACTAGGGTATCAAAATCTGAAGGCATTGGTTTATTATGGTGGAGAAAATGCTGAAGCTACTTCAAGAATTGAACTCGTTTCGAATGTAAAACCAAAACTTTTGAATTATAAAATTGTGAATAAATATCCACACGATACAATGTCTTTTACAGAAGGTTTAGAATTCCACGGAGACACCCTATATGAAAGTACTGGTAATCCTGAAGGTAGAAAATCATACCTTAGAAAATACGATTATAAAACAGGAAAGGTTTATAATCAAATAAACTTAGATCAACAGTATTTTGGTGAGGGAGTTACTATATTAAACAATAAGATATACCAACTAACATGGCAATCAAAAGTAGGATTCATCTATGATTTAAAGACATTTAAAAAAATCAAGACGTTTAATTTTGACAAGGAAATTGAAGGTTGGGGAATGACAAATGATGGTAAATACATTTATCAAACCGATAAAACAGAGAAAATTTGGAAAATGGATCCTGAAAACCAAAAAATGATTGATTATATCAATGTTTATTCAGGAGATTCAAAAATTAAATCTATCAATGAATTAGAATGGATTAATGGTAAAATTTATACTAATGTTTGGCAAAAAGACGCTATAGCAGTTGTGAATCCTACATCTGGAGCAGTAGAAGGAATTTTAGACATGTCTGGTTTGAAAAAATTCGTCAAAAATGCAGATGCAGATGTTTTAAATGGAATTGCTTACAACCCAAAAACCAAAACCATTTTTGTAACTGGAAAAAACTGGGATACCCTATTTGAAATAACGGTTTCTGAATAATTTTAAATGACAACACTAATTATAAACATAAAGGAATTACTCCAAGTACGGGAAACTTCGGTCGCTAAAGTTTCAGGTGCTGAAATGAGTATACTCCCAACCATTAAAAACGCATTTTTAGTAATCAAAGATAATTTGATTGCTAATTTTGGTTTGATGGACGATGTACCTCAAATAATAGCGGACAAAACCATTGATGCAACTGGAAAAATGGTTTTACCTACTTGGTGTGACAGTCATACTCATATTGTATATGCGGGGAATCGAGAGCAAGAATTTGTGGATCGCATCAATGGATTATCCTATGAAGAAATTGCCAATCGTGGTGGTGGAATTTTAAATTCAGCACAAAAACTGAATCAAACCACCGAAGAAGAAATATACAACCAATCCAAAGAACGCCTTGAAGAAGTCATGCGTTTAGGAACTGGCGCAGTTGAAATCAAATCAGGTTACGGACTTACTGTTGAAGGGGAATTGAAAATGCTACGCGTGATTCAACGTCTATCCCAAAATTATCCTATAGCTATAAAAGCAACCTTTCTTGGTGCTCATGCATTTCCATTAGAATACAAAGAAAATCATCAAGGATATATTGATTTATTAGTCCATAAAATCCTTCCTGAAATTGCACAAAATAAACTCGCTGATTATATTGACGCCTTCTGTGAAACAGGTTATTTTACTGTTGCAGAAACGGAGCAAATTATGGAAGCGGGAATTAAATTTGGTTTAAAGCCAAAAATTCATGTCAATCAATTCAACTCCATTGGTGGCATTCAAGCGGGAATAAAATACAATGCGCTGTCTGTAGATCATCTCGAAGTAATGAAGTTAGAAGATATCGATGCTCTGAAAAATACTGAAACAATGCCAGTCGCTTTGCCGTCTTGTTCTTATTTCTTGAGTATTCCTTACACCCCAGCGCGTGAAATGATAGCTGCAGGATTACCGTTAGCTTTAGCTACAGATTACAATCCAGGCTCTACACCATCAGGAAATATGAATTTCGTTGTGGCAACCGCCTGTATAAAAATGAAAATGACACCCGAAGAAGCGATCAATGCGGCAACAATAAATGGTGCTTATGCAATGGGAGTTTCGGAAACTCATGGTAGTATAACGATTGGTAAAAAAGCAAATCTTATTCTTACCAAACCTATCCCTTCCTATTACCAATTGCCATATGCATTTGGCAGTAATTTAATTGAGGCGGTTTTTATTGAAGGAAACAGTATTGAATAATAAAAGAAACTGCGTCTAAAATTGTTTTTGAGACTGCTACTTTTTATATCTTTATCACTAAATTATTTTTTAATGATTACATCAAAAATAATCTCAAACGGGATCTTAAGAGCATTAATAACTATTGTTATAGTATGTTGTGTTTTGTATTTTTTATATAAAATACTAACTGTAATTCTCTATTTATGTATTTCACTAATTCTTTGTTTAATTGCAAATCCATTTCTCCTATTTTTAAATCAAAAACTTAAATTTAAAAAAGTATTTGCAACTATAACAACCTTATTACTATTCGTATTTATACTTGTAGGTTTTGTATTGCTTTTTGTTCCGCTGATCATTTCACAAGCAGAAAACTTATCCCTATTGGATACTAATTTACTTCAAAGTCAACTTACAATATTAGAACACAATATTGAAAACTACTTTAATATACATAATATCGATTTACAAGGAATCTTAAAAAATTCCAATTTGTCTTCTAAGATTAATTATAATTTTTTTACTGATTTTATCAATACTATAATAAATCTTATTGCAGGATTTGGGATGGGGTTAGCTTCCGTTTTCTTTATCACTTTTTTCTTTTTAAAAGACCAACGAATTTTTAAAGAAAAAGCAAGAAAAATACTTCCAGATTCCAATGAAGAAAAAATTCTAAATTCAGTTGAAAAAATAAATCAATTACTCACTAGGTATTTCATTGGATTATTGATTCAGCTAACTGTAGTGTTTATACTATATTTAATAGTGTTAATTATATTTGGAAGCAAAAATGCTCTAATAATTGCATTCCTTTGTGCACTTTTAAACATCATTCCCTATATAGGGCCAATTATAGCTACTGTGTTATCCGCAATTCTTACTCTTATAAGTGCTATTGGAACTGATTTTAAAACTGATATGCTTCCTACAACAATATATGTAGTAATTGGTTTTCTTATTGTTCAAATATTAGATAATAACATCAGCCAGCCAATAATTTTTTCAAAAAGTGTTAAGTCTCATCCTTTAGAAATATTTCTGGTCACGCTAATCAGCGGAATAACTTTTGGAATTTTCGGGATGGTCGTAGCAATTCCCATTTACACAATTATGAAAGTTATCGCCAAGGAATTTTTTCCAAACAACAAAATCGTGTCTGTTTTAACTGAAAAAATATAAAATTGCAACATTCCATATTAGATATTGAAATTCAAGAATTTATTGACAAAAATTTAGAAGTACCAATTTCAAAATTAGCGCTTCAAAAAAACCCTTTTCCTACTATCGAATGGATTACAATTTTGAATCAAATAGAAGCAAAAGCAAAGTCAAAAGATAAATTACCCACTTGGTTCAACACTAAAAATATAATTTACCCAAGTAAAATTTCTGTTGAACAAACCTCATCTGAAAAAACAGCAACTTACAAGAGTACTTTAGTTTCAGGACAAAACTTAATTGATCTTACAGGTGGTTTTGGTGTGGATGATTATTATTTTGCAAAAAAAATTACAGCAGTCACACATTGTGAAATTAATCCCGTACTTTCAACCCTAGTTAAACATAATTTTGAGCAATTAAACACTGATAATATTAGTTGCTATGCCGGTGATAGTTTAGATACTTTAACATCATTAAATACCAAATGGGATTGGATTTACATTGATCCATCAAGACGTAATGATGCCAAGGGAAAAGTATTCATGCTTAAAGATTGTTTGCCAAATATTCCTGATAATCTTGATTATTATTTTAAAAAATCAAATGCCATTCTTATAAAAACAGCCCCACTTCTAGATCTTTCGGCAGGATTATCTGAGTTAAAACATGTAAAAAAAATCCATGTTGTAGCTGTTGAAAATGAAGTAAAAGAATTATTATGGGAATTACATGGGGACTACCTTGGAGAAACAATTATTAAAACAGTTAATATTCTAAAAGACAAAACAGATTTTTTTGAATTTGTTTTTAATAAACAAGGTGTCATTCCAAGTTACGCCTTACCCCAAAAATATTTGTATGAACCCAATAGTGCAATCATGAAATCAGGAGGGTTTGATGAAATTGCTGTTTTTTTTAGTTTAAATAAACTACATAAACATTCTCATTTATACACTTCTCAAGAAAAAATAGATTTTCCTGGAAGAATTTTTGAAATTCAAAACTGCTTTTCTTATAGCAAATCTGAAATGAAGGATTTTCTATCCAACACCAAAGCCAATATCACTACTCGAAATTTTCCAGATACTGTAGAAACCATTCGAAAAAAATGGAAAATAAAAGAAGGCGGAAATAGCTATTGTTTTTTTACAACAGATGAAAATAACAATAAAATAGTTTTAATTTGCAACAAAATATAATAAAATGAAACACCTAATTGTAATAGCAGTCTTCTTATTTACTGGAAATTTATTTGCACAAACACCTTGCGATTATAGCTCAAACGTAAATGATTCTATAGGAACATACAAATCTACCAAAGAATACCTAATGAGTGAAAAAGTTTTTGCTGGTAACTCTAGTTATATTTTTTATTCATTGGCATTAACAGATGGATTGCCAACATTAAATGTGCAACTAATCCAAAAAAGTAAAGGTTTCCTTAAAGCAAATTGCTTTGATAAAAATTCAAAATTATTTTTACAATTAAACAATGGCAAAATAATAACCTTGCTACATATTGATCAAGAAAATTGCGGAACTATGATTAGAGATGATAAAGGTTTTGACAATCGAGTAACCTCAGGAATATTTCTGTTTTTGAAAGGAAGTTTAGAAGACTTAAAAAGTTCTCCTTTATCAATGATGAGAATAAAATATTTGACCGAAAGTGAAGATTACGTGATAAGAAAAGAATTCAAATCGGAACTAAATGATCAAATTTACAATCCCGACACGTATTTTATAAATAACTTGCGTTGTGTAGAATAATTAATTATTCTACACAATCCCATTTTACATTTGATACTTTATCATTTAGAGCCGATTTTAAATTATAATGCCACCATTCTGAATCAAAGGAATTAAAATTAGCTTTTACCATTACTGCTTTTAGCAGTTTCCTGTTATTAATAACTTTTTTTGAAAGATTAGAATAACCATGACTGGCTTCTTCTCCAAAAAAATCAAAAGGAGTACCCATATCAATCTCCTTCCCTTTCCTATCAACTAAAGTAATATCAACGGCTCCTCCTCTATTATGAATTGAGCCTTTACTTGGGTCAGCAACATATTGCGGGTTAGAAACTATTTTCCACATCTTTTTTTGGATATCTAAAGGCCTGTAGCAATCAAAAAATTTAATTCTATATCCTTTTCCCAAAAACAATTTATTAGCTTTTATAATTGCATTTACCGTTTTCATTCTTAGAAAGCATTCAGCACAATCATATACTTTGGCTTTTAAAAAATTATCCTCAGTAGCATATTTTATATCATACACAAAATCACTACTATAATCCTTTAAATTTACAAATGTGGTGTCATTCACAACCACTTTGCCATTTGTTTCATTAGAAAAAGCTGCAACTTGTGCTTTACAAGAAATTAATAATAAAAGGAAACCAATTAAGAAACTAAGTTTAGAAGAAGAATTCATAACTATTTTTTTTTATAAAAATAAAACATTTGAAGTGATTTAAATCAGAAAACAAAAAAACGCTAATACTAGCGTCTTTTTTGTTTTAATTAGGTCCAATTATATTTTTATTGTTTTAAAACTTTTTGACTAATTATTCCTTTATTAGTTTTAGCTTTAACAATATAAACTCCTTTTTGAACATTGAAAGGAATTTCAATTGTGTCTAAATCTGATACCTTGTCAATTGTAATTAATCTTTGACCAAGAATGTTATATATTGAAACTTCATCAATTATTACATCTGCTTTTTTAGTTATATTTATCTTCTTTTGCAAGTCATTATTATAGATCCTTAAATTCGAATTCTTTAGTTCATTCTTCTCAACAGCAAGTGTCTTAGCTGTTTCAAATGTTAATTCAAAACGATCATTATATGTTCCCTTCTCTAAATTTTTAAGTTCAGCAGTATCTTTTGTAATATCATAATAGGTTGATGTTTGTTTATCGTGAATATTTACAGTCGTATTTAAAGGTAAAAATTCAATATCATCAATCATAAACTGAACTGTCCCAGTAGTATCAATTTTAACTCCCAAAGGATACTTTTTTGATGTATCAAATACTCCAACTCCTTGAATAGTATATTCTAAATCATTAATTAAAAAATAGGAATCATTACTTTGAGTATCAATTTGATAAGCATCGTATCCAATATCAACTCCATCAGTAGCCTCTTCATTCATAAATCCTATTAATAATTGTCTATGAAGTTTATTAGCAATATTAAAGCCTAATCTAATTTTAGTATTATAATTATTGTAAACAATATCATTACTATTATCATTAAAATGATCTAGTATTTTGGTTTTATTTGAAGTACTATTTTTAAATAAAGTATTTGAAATTGGAAGAGGAATGTCATCAACAGCATTTTCTTTAACAAAAGCACGTTGATTATTATTAAAAATAATAGGTTGAGAACCCACAATACTTACGTCTCCATTTACAAAAAAACCTTGCCCAACTGGTATGTATTGATATGCCATTTTAGTACTTGTCCCCACGCCACTTATTCCAATTGGTGCAACAGGTGCAGTTCCGCCCAATAAAGTCAATGTTGCATAACCACCAGTATAATCAGATAATATATGCGTTGCATTAGCTGGAGAATGTTGCCAAAAATAAAGTGTTCCATCAATTATATCTACCGTATTATATCCGCCATGAGCAATAGATATATTATCTTTAATAAATTCAAAAGCATTTAAAGCTGAAGGATAAGGATTACCAACCAAAAATAAATTATCTGCCAAAACAGAATTTCCGTTTATTAATCCATTATAAGGCTTTCCCTTAAAAGTATAATTTTGTGTAGATCCAGTTACCCCAGCGCCTTTTAATGTAAATCCTTGAGAAGGTCGAATAGGATCAGTTTCATTAAAATGAATCCAATTTGCATATTCAGAACCATTTTCAAATTTATACAACCAATATCTAGCTAAACTTAAAGGCGAAGCACTACCATCATAACCAGAAACCCAATTAATAGCTATTGGTGTTGTTGTAGTACCATTTTTAAAAACACCATCAACCGTATAATTATTATTAATAACAGTTCCATTTATAGGCCCTACAGGAGAAGACCAATAATTATAATTGTATTTATTAACAGTTCCTTGTTGGTCTCTTTTTATAAAACCAATACTAGAAACATCAAGTTCGCTATTTAACGTTTGAACTAATTGAGATTGGCCAGTCAAATCAATTAAACCATCCAATTTTAAATAATTCGAGACTTCTATTTTAGTATCATTATTAATTGATAGTGTTTTATAAGTAGTTGCATCAGTGCCATCAACAAACAATCCCAAAACTGTTTTATTTCCAGTAGAAGTTACATTATGTTTAATTTTAACAATGTTTCCATTCACTGTTAATCCAGCATTAACAATTGAAACTGCATTAGGAATAGTTTGAATTGCACCATTCTTCCAAATCGACGAATCATTCCATGCTCCGTCAGCAATAGTCTCATAAGGTAAAGGTGCTGTTTGAATCCCTGTTATAGTTTTGTTTTTATTTAGATATTTTATTCTTAAAAAATTTTGATCATCTGTTAAACCTTCCACTGTTGTTCCATAAAATGTATTAAAATCATAATACGCTTTTAATGTAGCCCACGGAATTGTTTTAACCTCATTATTAGAAATGTTATGCGGTAATATGGTACCATTAGCAGTATTATCGATAAATTTATTAATTTCCTGATTCATCAAATAATTGATCTGATTTGAAGTTAATGCCATATCCCAAATATGAATTTCATCAATTTCACCATAAAAAGGAGTTCTAATATCACTTTTATTCACATAAAGTGCACCAACAGAATATCTTGAATAATTAGGTGTTGGATTTTGTAGATTAAATGTGGATGAATCCAATACTCCGTCAATATAAAGATCAGCACTACCTAGATAATAAACAGCTACTATATTATGCCATTTCCCATCTGCAACTACTGTATTTGAAACAAATTTCAAGCTACCGTCCCATAAAGCTTCTATTTTATTAGCGGAATTTAATCGTAATTCTAAATTAACTCCCTTACTCATTATGGTCTTATTTGCTGCCACTGTACCGTCATTTCTCAGCCAAAAACCAATAGTAAAAGAACCACTATTAAGATTCAAAGCATACTCACCTACTAAAAAATTACTAGCTCCAATACTGACCAATTCTTTAGATTCAACTTTAGGCACTTTACCAAAAGTGAAATACTTAGTTCCGTCAAAATCATACCAGGTTTGTAAGTTACCATTACCATCGGATTTCAGTGGAATTACATCAATTATATCAGAATCATTAAAGGCACTATTGTCACTAACAATTAATGCGTATTCTTCAGTTGCTAATTTTGAAAATGAACTAAATGCTGCAACGGGAATTCCAACAAATACATTCCCAACATCACCTCCTGTTTCAACTACTTTCCATTTTTTATTTATTCTAGTTGCAGAAGTAGTTAGACCAGTCCGTATTGTTGTTACATTAGAACTACCAGCTGCATAAGTACCATTATCGGAACCCCAAACTAAAAAATTAGTATCTATGGCAAATTGATTAATATTAGCATTATTCGTACTGGCAATTACCCCTAAACCAATGGTTACTTCATTATTGTCATTAGAACTTTTAGATTGTTTTTGATATAAATCTGATGCTATATCTCTACCTATTCCAGCAATGTTATAATTAAAACCGGCATTAGTAGTACTATTCCAAATAATTCCACCTGCAGAATTAATATAATTTTTACTAGTACCATTTATTCCTAAAGTGATTCCATATTTTATAGCAAGATAAGTTTCAATCTTAGGACGATTACTGTCCAATACGCGTGAAGCATATGATAATACTTCAGCAACTCGACCATTTAAATTCCCATAATTCGTTCCACTATTTATATTTTTACCAATATTATAAGGAGTTCCTTTCCAAATTGAACCATCAAGATATCCCAAATTAGTAAAATTAGTACTTGAACTACTTAAACTTCCAATTGTATTTGTATTAAACAACAAATCAACACCATCTGTAGCGGTAGTTGTTTTATTTCTAGTATTGATTATCCCAGCTTTAGCATAATTCCCAACTGCATCTCCAACACTAAAATAAGGAGTAGTTGTAGCAGTTTGCCATTGATTAAACCATAATCTTTCATTCGTTAAACGAGATGAAAAATTACCAAATCCAATTCCTGTATGTTCGCCAGAAACAATTGGATAAGATGGGTTTGCTGCCGAAGTACCTGAAATAATTGTCATTGGGGATGTAGAGCCATCTATAGTTACATCAGGTTCCATCACTATAAAAGTTTCATGAGTATAATACCCATTATCCGTATTATATAAAAACTGGCTTACAGTTGCACCATCATTTTGAAATTTCACAACGGGGTTGTAATTAATATTACCACTAGCCGCATCTACATAAGTAGGCTGATTTGCTACAGTAGTTTGTGAAGCATCTTTACCAAGTGACCCTAAGTCTTTCCATAAAGGCACCTTAGCACCTGTAGTCAAATTAATTCCCCTTGTCGCTTTAAGCCAAAGTCTAAAATCTGGATTACCACCGCCAGGACCAGTTACTGTAGGATCATACCCTTCCCCTTTAACGATAAAAGTATAAGAAGGTTTTAAAGGATCATCGCTAGGAATAGTTATTTTAGCCCATTTAATTCCAGGAGATTGTGGTGAAAATCGAATAACAAAACCTGTTGACCCACCAGGCATAAGTGGATTAGTAACAGGCTGAACCAAAATCACAAAATCTGAAGATGCACCTGAAGTCAATCCAGTTCCAGGATCATATATTAAACTAGTTACCGTACTCATTGTCAACGGACAGGTTCCTGTATTTGCAACATAGAAAGTTCTATTTATTGAAGCTAAAACATCTACCGTACCAAACAAAGTTCCAGTACCTGACGTTGGTACTGTTTGTCCATTAGAAATAGGCTGCGTAGGTATTCCTCCCAAAACTGAAATCGATGGTGCATTATTATAACTAACTGTAAAAGTAAAAGTACCAACATTTGCATCAATTGTGATGACAGAAGAACCTGTACCACAACTGTACGAATTTCTTTTTATTTTAAATTTACCAACATCACCTTTCTTAATTTTATCATCAGAAATATATGGAATAGAAGAAATAATAAAATTTAAATTGCTAGAAGAAATACTTTGTACATTTAATGTAGGATTTCCTGAAGTAGGGATATTAGTTACTGAAAACTCAATTTCTCCAGACAATCCAAAAGCAACTGAACCACCGTTTGATATATTTATAACTGGACTACCATAACTTACATTTATAGTTGCTGTTTGTGCATAATTCATCAAAGAGCTAAGAAACAAAATGATAAAGAAAAGTTTTTTGAGTAATTGTAGCTTCATGAACTGACATTTAATGTTTGCACTAAAATTAAACAAAACACATAGATAAACCAAACAAAAAAACAAAATTATTTCGATTAAGTACAAAAATAAACGATTAAGTGCTTATTTTTACAGCGATTTATTAAAAATTAGAACAGTTTTGAAAGACATTCCTTTCGAAACACAACATAAAGCTTAGGGATTATTTAAAATTTAGATAATAAAAAACCCTTGTAAAATACTAATAATTAGTACTATAC
>TARA_R110000868_G_scaffold289288_3_pt1 | contig 12509 bp, 11 predicted proteins | sample TARA_R110000868 | Tara Oceans TARA_R110000868 (sample SAMEA4397489) | marine metagenome | biome: Polar Biome; feature: [SRF] surface water layer (ENVO:00010504); material: water (ENVO:00002006), including particulate matter (ENVO:01000060) such as... | depth 5 m | reverse complement strand
TTATGGAAATTTGTATTCCAAAAGAATGGGGATACTTGGAGAAATTCCAAAAGAACAAATGCTTAAGCAATTACAAGGAGAAGTAGACAAATGGGCAGCAGCTGACCCTACCGTTAAAACGATTCCCGCTTTGCATTATATTGCAGTTACCGCTCAAGGCGCACCTGGAAAAGAAAGTATGCACCGCATGCGCATGCCTTTTAAACAAATTGACACTATTTTAAGCTGGGCAAAACCCATAAATGCCTTAGTTTTTTTAGATATCCAAGTAGGACATAGCAATGTTAAAACTGAAGTGACTCAATTAGAGCAATATCTTACTTTACCAAATGTTCACCTTGGAATTGACCCTGAATTTTCTTTGAAAAACGGAGAAATCCCTGGCTCAAAAATAGGAACGTTTACTGCAGATGATATTAATGATGCTATAGATATCCTTGCTAATTTGGTTAAAAAAAATAAACTTACTCCAAAAGTGTTAATCGTGCACCGCTTCACACAAGGAATGGTCACTAATTATAAAAAAATAAAAACAGTTCCCGAAGTACAAGTAGTAATGGATATGGATGGTTTTGGTAGCAAAATACTCAAAAGATCTACTTACCTTACTTATATCTATAGAGAACCCGTACAATTTACAGGATTTAAATTGTTTTATAAAAACGACAATTGGAACGATTGGAAAATGTATACTCCTGAAGAGTTGTTGAAATTTACTCCAAAACCACTTTACATTCAATACCAATAATTAGTAGAACTATGACAAAAAGTATAGTAGTCGTTATAAGTTGCTTTTCCATTTTGATAGGGTGCCAATCCAAAACGGAGCAGAAAGAAATAGTAAAAAAAGAGACTACCCAAGTGTCTATAACTAGTCCGGAAAAGACACCAAAAAAAGAAACTGCAAATCCCACCACTATTCTTGCTAAAAAGGAAGTGCCTATCTTATGCTACCATAACATTCGGGAATTTAGCAATACCGCTAGTGGAGATATAAAGACGTATACTGTTAAACCAGCTGTTTTTTCAGCCCAAATGAAAGCTTTAGCAGAAGCGGGCTATCATACCATATTACCTAATCAACTGTATGAATATCTCGTTCATGACGGTCCGCTACCGGACAAACCCGTAATGATTACTTTTGATGATACAAGAGAAGAACAATACACAATAGGTGCAACAGAAATGAAAAAATATGGCTTTAAAGGTGTGTTTTTTGTGATGACCGTTTCTATTAATCGACCAAAATATTTAAGTAAAGAACAAATTAAAGACTTATCAGACTCTGGTAATGTAATTGCAGCACATACTTGGGACCATCATATGGTAACTAAATACAGCGGTGATGACTGGAATATTCAGCTTAATAAACCAAAAGCCAAACTGGAAGAAATCATTGGAAAACCAGTAACGTACTTCGCCTATCCTTTTGGGTTATGGAATCCCTCTGTTATCCCAGAAATCAAAAAAAGCGGGTATCAAATGGCTTTTATTTTATCTACAAAAAGAGATCCAAATGACCCTCTTTATACCATAAGACGAATAATCGTATCCGGTACTTGGACAACCGATGGAATGATGAAAGCAATCGAGTCTAGCTTTAATAAGCCCTGATTTACATTCCTACTATCCTTTTTTAAGGAGACTTCATTTTAAAGACAGCATACATCAAAAACTAAATTTAACTCTTAGTAATGACTTGTGCTGTTTTCTGTGCTCTAATTCTTCATAAAAAGACCCAAATCATGATGATTCAAAAGGAGATAGTCAATAATACTAGTCCTATAAACACTACTGAATTATCAATAAAACATAGAATAAAAATAAATCATTCAAAAAATTGATATTAAAAAAGGAATAGCATATTTATTATTGAATAATTAATCAAAATCGTTTTTTTAACAAATAAAATAGCTATTTTAGAGAAAAAATTGTGTTTTCCACACCATAAATAGCATTTGTTTAATTTTTTAATAACGATAATATATGATAAAATTAACACCTAGTTTAAATTCAAATGGATGGGATGAAATGTTTTCAAAAGAAGGTGTTAGAGACTCATACCGCCAAGTACTACAAACATTGGAAAGTTTAAGTATTGCGCAACTAAATGAAAAACAAAAACAGGCTTCAGATATTTTTATGAACCAAGGGATCACATTCACTGTTTATAGTGATGATGACCAAGGAATTGAAAGAATTTTCCCATTTGACATTATTCCTAGAATAATTACCCAGAAAGATTGGATAGAAGTAGAAACAGGGATAGCGCAAAGGCTAAAAGCACTTAATTTGTTTTTGGAGGATATTTATAATGAACAACTTATTATAAAAGAAGGAATTATTCCTGCCGCATTAATAGCTTCGTGTCCTCATTATATTCAAGAAGTACATGGAATAAAACTGCCCCATAATATCCACGTTCATATTGCAGGTATCGATTTAATTAGAGGGGCTGACGGTGAATTTTATGTCTTAGAAGACAATCTAAGATGCCCTAGTGGGGTGAGTTACATGATGGAAAACAGAGAAATAACCAAAAGAGTGTTTCCTGAAATGTTCAGCAACAATAATGTTAGTATGGTGGTCAATTACCCTATGATTTTCCATAATATTTTAATTTCCCTCTCTCCAAGAAATATATCAAACCCAAATGTAGTTTTGCTTACTCCAGGAGTTTATAATTCCGCTTACTACGAACATACTTTCCTCGCGAGACAAATGGGAGTGCCATTAGTTGAAGGAAGAGACTTAGTTGTAAACAATAATAAAGTCTACATGAAAACCACCTCCGGTCTTCAACAAGTGGATGTGATTTACAGACGATTAGATGATGAGTATTTAGACCCACTTGTTTTTAAACCAGACAGTACACTTGGTGTTCCTGGACTGATAAGCGCCTATAAATTAGGAAATGTTGCCTTAGTAAATGCTGTAGGAAATGGAGTTGCTGATGATAAAGCTGTCTATGCCTATGTTCCAGATATGATAAAATACTATTTAAACGAGGAACCTATCTTAAAAAACGTACCTACTTATCAAATGAGTAATAAGGAAGAAAGAGAACTTGTATTTGCCAATATGGAAAACATGGTAGTTAAAGAAACGAACCAGAGTGGTGGTTACGGAATGATCATGGGGAATAAAGCGACCGAAGCAGAACTTGAAGCCGCTAAAATTGCGATCATTGATAATCCTAGAAATTTCATAGCACAACCCATTATCCAGCTAAGCACCGTCCCTTGTTTTATTGATGGAGAACTTAAACTTCGACATGTTGACCTAAGACCTTATGCATTATGTGGGCCAAATGGGGTTAAAATTGTGCCTGGCGGACTAACTAGAGTGGCGCTTACTGAAGGGTCCCTAGTTGTTAATTCCTCGCAGGGTGGAGGCAGTAAAGATACTTGGATCATAAAATAAATAGAAGCAATTATTTACAAACTTAAAAAAAACACACTATGGAAGTAAATATGCTAAGCCGTGTTGCTGATGGAATGTATTGGCTTAACAGATATATGGAAAGAACAGATGGAATGTTACTTACCCTTAATACCCTTTATGCCTTATCTTTTGACAAAGAAACTAATGATTATCAAGGTTACAAACCGCTATTAGAATACTACACTATATTGTCAAATGATAAAATTAGAGAAGTTCAGTTTGACACTAATTTTGTTCTAAAATATATTATTTGTGATGAAAAAAATCACAACTCGGTTAAAAACCTCATTACTAAGGCACGTGAAAATGCAAGAGGTTCTCAAGATAAGATAACAAAAGAATTATGGGAACATATTAACTCTATGTACCTTTATATCAATTCTCCCGACTTACCTAAGAAACTAGAAACAGCCAAAGCACTAGATGTATTAACCAAATTAAACAAAAACTTTTTACTTTATAATGGTATTATTCAGGTCACTATGCCAAGAGGATTGGGATGGTGCTTTTCAAGTATAGGAAAGCATATTGAGCGCTGTTTGCAAACCATTTCAATGACTCAGGCCTATTATGCTCCTATCAATTATAACCTAGACGGAAATGAAGACTTACTGTATTGGAGAAAATTACTGTTATCCTTATCGGGTTATGAAATGTATATGAAGAGTTATAGTAATATTCCTCACAATCAAAAAGTAATTCAACATGTGATTTTTAATAAAGATTTTGCCCATTCTGTTTATTATACTTTAGAATACATCGAAATATATTTAGAAAGCCTGCTGAAACAAAATTATTTAAACGAGGGACGAGTGTTACAAAATCAATTTGGAAGACTCAAAAGTTATATTGAATTTACCGATTATCAAAATTTAGATAACCAACAATTAGAGGAAGTACTTCACAATACAAAAAAACAATTGATGCAATTTTCGAAAGATTTTTCTAAATTATTTTTTTCTTATACCTAACAACCAATGGCGATTTATAAAATAGTACACACCACAAAATACCAATACAATTGGCCTATTAAGGAAAGTATAAACGAGATTCGTTTATTTCCTCATAATTTTGACAACCAAGATGTGTTACAATATCAGCTGATGATATCTCAAAAACCTGAGGTAGCACTTTCAGAGGACTACTATGGAAATAGAGTGGGAAATTTTAATATTTTACATTCCCATTCTGAAACAACCATAGAAACCAGAATGTTGGTACGGGTCAATCATTCACTTAAAATTCCAGAAATCGAGGATACTACGGTAAAAGATTTAGAAAAGGAAAAGGAAAAAAGTATCCTTTTACTTCGACTTTGTTACCCAGAAATCATCAACAAACAAAATGAAATTGATGCTATATTAGATGAAATCGATTATAAAAACAAATCTATAATTGAAATTGCCCAACAATGCAATCACTATGTTTATACAAATTTCACTTATACAAAAGGGATTACCAATATAGAAACTACAATAGATGAAATATTAGAAATTAAAAAAGGAGTCTGTCAAGATTTTGCCATTTTATTATTACAACTATTACGTAGTGCAGGAATTCCTTCAAGATATGTGAGTGGATATATTTGTCCCAATAAAAATGAACTGCGTGGAGAAGGTGCTACACATGCTTGGGTCGAAATATACTCTCCCAATCAAGGCTGGTTAGGATTAGACCCTACTAATGACATTTGGACAATGGACAATCATGTAAAACTTTCAACAGGTAGAAATTTCAATGATTGCACCCTTGTAAAAGGAACATTTAAAGGTCTAGCAAGACAAACATTGTCGGTTTCAGTTTCAATTGGGTATGAAGACGGAAGGCATTTTGAAGAAGTCAATGATGTACTGCTACATGAAGTATCTGCAGAACTTCAAGAACAACTAAATCACATTGAGAAACAACAACTTCAACAACAACAACAACAACAACAATAATAATAATAATAAGTTATTTAAACAAAAAAAGGAGGAATCAAAGCTTGATTCCTCCTTTTTTGATAATATAAAACATTACTTATTTGATAACCATCCTTTTGGATCCGTATACGTTGTATTTTGTAAAAGCAAGAATTTAATTACTGTTTTACCAGTATCTCCATTCGTTCTTACTCTCCCAATCGTTTGTTTTATACTTATTTTATCTCCTTTACTTACCGATACAGAACTTAAGTTTTGGTAAATTGTAAAGTAATCTCCATGTTGTATCATTACGGCTTTATTAACAGGTGACAAAACCATTACACTTGCTACTTCCCCTCCAAAAACAGCTCTTGCAGATGCACCTTCATTTGTCGTTATTTCTACTCCACTATTATGAATAACCAGTGTATTATAAATAGGATGCGCTTGATCGCCATACCCTAACGAGATGAACCCTTTTTCCACCGGCCACGGCAAGTTCCCTCTATTGGCTCTAAAATTATCGGCAATTAATTTTGATTCAGGTGTTAATTCAATTCGAGATGAAGAAACCGGCTCTTTGGCAGCAACTTCAGCAACTTCTTTTGGAGTTGATTTTGAATTATTGGCCAAAGCTCTAGCTTTTGCTTTCTCCAATGCTGCTTTTCTATTGGCTTCAGCAATTGCCTCACGAATTAATCGATCTATTTGTTTATCAATAGTTTTGGATTCTCTTTGTTTTTTTCTAATATCCGAAACGATTCTGTTTTTATCTTTTTTGATCGAATTTACCAGCTTTTCCTGCTCTTGCTTTTCCTTTTCTAATCCTACCTTTTCTTTTTCGTTTTCAACGATTAATTTTTGTTTAGCAACTTTTTGAACATTCAACTTTTTATTATAATCAATTAGTTGAGTCGACTTAGAAAATATTTCTTCTCCTTGTGCCTTTCTAAAATTGGTATATTGTTTTAAATATTGTGCTCTTTTATACGCTTGTAAAAAATTCTCAGAAGACAGTATAAACATTGCTCTACTTTGCTCCGATCGGCTTTTATACGATTTCAGGATCATCTTAGCATAATCTTCTTTAAGAATCATCAACTCTTTATTAAGCTTATTGATCTTAACCTGATTAACATACATGTCATTTGCCAAAAGTTTGGTTTGTTTCTCTGTAGTATTTATCAATATTTCTTTCAGTCTAATCTTATTTTTCTGAATCATAAATACATTCATCGCTGATTTTTCCTTGGACTTCACGGACTGCAATAACTTTTCGTTATCCCTTATTTCCTGTTGGATTTGGGCTTTACGTTGTTCTAATTTTTCTTGTTGGGAAGACTGACTCCATATAACAGAAGTCATGCATAAAAAAATTAAGCTAAGGAGAAATTTCGGCATCTTAAAAATATATTTTTGCAAATTTACTTAATTATAATTCTATTGTAACCATTTGGGACACTATATGGAAAAGAAAGTTCTTCATTGAATGAAATTGTTTTATAGTCTAAGTTAATTTCCGTTTTTCCTTTGGCTTGATAAGCATTAATAAGCACGTTGGTAGGCATCAAGGCTTCTTTAAATTCTTTTATGTCAACGTAGGCTACTTGAATCATTCTGCCCTCGGCTATTTGTGTTATTTCTTGTTTATTAACGCTAAAATCATTTGCATTGATATAAAATGTTTTTTTTGTATTTCCATTCGATAAATCATCCAGTCGATACAATTGTTCCACTAATGACTCTGTATATTTTCCTTTTTTTAAATCATCTAAAGCTTCTCCCAACAACATATTTTGAATTTTATTATAATCTAAATCAGTACCTAACCATTGGCTTAACGAACTAAAGTCTCCTTCAAAATAGGTTCCTTTAATTTTTTCGTAATAACTCACAGATGTAGGTGTAATAGAAGCTTTAGCCATTGTAATACCTAAAAAACGAATACTTATTAGAATTTGTTCGTCCTTCTTAATTCTAATTTCAGCAGTAACATTTTGTGATTGTTTATCGTCAGTATACCTTGCATTTGCTTTAATATATAATGTAGAAAAATCACTTTTATTGTTATAGTGACTTGCTATAATTTTTTTTGCAGCTAAGTAATCAACAGGAACTGTAGCGGATGTAGCCACGGCTTTTGACTTACAAGAAATCAATACAAGGATTGACAGAATAGCGAGTATTTTTTTCATTCGTTTTTTATTGTTTTAATAATTGATTGGCTTTTGAAAAATAGAACTCTTTTTTCTTACTATCTCCCAAGCCATTGTAAGCTTCCCCGAGTTGAATATTGAAATTTATTTCTAATGCAACATCTTCAACCAAATAATCCAACCCCATTTCAAGAATCTCTTTGGCTTTTTTAAACTGAACTAATTGATTGTATCCTAAGCCAGCATAATAATAAAACTGTGGCTGTGTAGGGAAAACATCTACCATATCCATGGCTTTTTTTGCTGCTAGTTCAAATTGTTTGGTTTCAATATAAGCTTGAAGCAAAAGTAAATTTGTTTCAACATCTACATCAGCCGTTTTTTTAATCGCTTTATCATAGTACACAATGGCTTTATCCCATTGTTTTTTTGCATGATAAAACTTCCCTATTTCTTTTGCCACATTTACTTCAGGATCAGAATCAAAATAACCTATCGCTTTTTCTAAGTCGGCGTTATATTGTGGATTTGAATTTGTAAAAATCAAGAATTCATTTAGAACTCGGTGTTTAATTTTTGAATCAATTTTGGCACTAGCCAAAACGATGTTCATTGCTTTAACTGCTTTGTCTCCAGCATTATTTTCTAAATGATACTTAAACAAACTTACCTGAGCCCATTCAGATGTTGGGATTTCACTCTCCAATTTTTGTGCCGTTTCTAGGACTTTATCTATTTCATTGTTTTTAGAATACAAATAAATAAGTGAAATATAATTAGACTCTTCTTTTGGATACTTTTTTATCTGCTCTAATAAATTTACTATTTCTGTATTTTGGAATTTCCCCTGAGATAAAATCTGAATTTTATAAGATTCACGCCTGTCTGTTTTACCTGAAGTTTCGTTTAGTTCATTGATAAGAGCCAATGCTTTGTCAAACTGTCCCGTATTCATATAAAGTGAAGTCAAATCCTCTTTAAATTTTGGATCAAATGGAATCAGTTTATTGATCGTATATATAGCTCCCTCATAATCTTTAGTTGCATAATTCACATCATACATTCCTACCCAAAACCATTTGTTTGTGGGGTCAATTTTACTCGCCTGTTCAAAATAAGTGTAGGCATTTTTATAGTCCTTTAATGCCAAATAGTTTTTACCTAATTCAAAATGAACAGTTGCGTTTTGAGGATCTATCTTTAAACATTGTTCCAAAGCTACAATTGCTTTGTCATAATTTTCTATTGCTTTTTGCTTTAACGACTCGTAAAACAAATCTTGAAATTTATTACTGTCTAGCTTTATCTGTTCTGGTTCTGTTTGAGCCAATACCAAAGTGGAATTGCCAAGCAAAACAAAAAACAATAGTAATAAAGCTACTTTTTTCATACTAAAATAATTCCTAAAACTATAAAAATTTATTCCAAAACTGAATAATCTCCAATACTGATACTCGTGAAATTACCATCATAATTCACATGATTTCCAATCATAGCATTGTCTAAATTAGCATTTTTAATATGTGTATGCGTTTGAATCAAACTATTTTTCACAGTGCTATCTATTACATGGCATCCCTTACCAAGAGACACATTAGGTCCAACGGTTGCATTAATTAACACTACATCTTCCCCTATATAACAGGGTGGAATTATAGTCGCGTTTTCTAATTTAACATCATAATCCACCAAATGTATTCCGTCATTATGCAAGAAGCCAAGCATTCTAGTATTGGTTTCTACAGTTACGTTTTTATTCCCACAATCCATCCATTCATCCACACTACCGGTTTTAAAAACATTACCGTTAGCCATCATCGCTTTAATTCCATCATTAATCTGGTACTCTCCACCGTTTTGAATGTTGTTATCTAAAACATTTTGCAATTCTTTTTTTAAATCACCCACTTCTTTGAAATAGTATATCCCAATAACGGCTAAATCACTTACAAATTCGGCTGGTTTTTCAACTAATTCTGTGATTTCATTGTTAGCATTCATCTTAACTACTCCAAAAGCTTCTGGCTGATCTACTTGTTTTACCCAAATAACAGCATCCGCAGTAGGGTCCAAAACAAAATCGGCTCTGATCAATGTATCTGCATAGGCAATCACCGCTGGACCTGACAAGGATTCTTTGGCACACATAATGGCATGTCCAGTTCCTAATGGTAAGTCTTGACGATAAATAGAGGCTCTTGCACCTAAACTTTGGGCTAATTCTTCTAAACTTTTTACTACATCATCTCCAAAAAAAGCTTCATCTCCTAAAATAAAAGCAATCTCTTCGATTGGTTCTTTTAATATTTTAGCAATATCGGATACCAATCGATGAACGATAGGTTTTCCAGCAACAGGAATTAATGGTTTAGGAACGGTAACTGTATGTGGACGAAGACGTGAACCACGTCCTGCCATTGGCACTATTATTTTCATGATTATATATTGAAAGATTGAAAAATTAAACGATCGAAAGATTACAAAAAACTTTAAATCATTTAATCTTTAAATTATTAAATTTTTTATTTTACTCCTGTACTCCCAAAACCACCTGCTCCTCTTGAAGTTTCTGATAACTCTTCCACTTCAATCCAGTCAGCACGTTCGTGTTTTGCAATGATTAATTGCGCGATGCGTTCCCCGTTTTGGATAACAAATGCCTGATTGGATAAATTTACTAAAATCACACCAATTTCACCACGATAATCTGCATCAACTGTTCCAGGCGAATTCAATACTGTAATACCGTTCTTGAAAGCCAAACCACTTCTTGGTCTTACCTGCGCTTCGTACCCTATGGGTAATTCAATAAAAAGCCCTGTTTTAACAATTGTTCTTTCTAACGGCTGTAATGTTATTGATTCTATAAGATTGGCCCTTAAATCCATTCCTGCTGACGCTATGGTTTCATAGTTAGGTAAAGCATGTTGGGATTTGTTGATGATATTTATTTTCATTTTAATTTGTTTGAATTGTTAGCAGGATTTCTAGCCCTGATGGAAGCGGTATCCTTTTCTTGACTTTTTAGGAAAGAAAAGATAGAGCGTACAGCAGGAAATTGCTTCAAAAAACCTTTAAAAAATCCTAGCTATTTTTACGTTTTATGATTTTTAAAAGGGTTTCTTTTTCGTTGTGATATATAAAATAGAGGAATACAATCAATAATAAGATCCCTACAAAGTAATTCTCCCTGAAACCGTAAAACGATATTGCTGAGAAAAATATAGATAAAAAGAGGTACCCTCCTATTTTCTTTAAATCATACGGTATGGGATAATATTTATTACCTAGATAATAGGAAATAAACATCATACTTCCATAGGCAGCTATTGTTGCAATTGCTGAACCGTAATAGCTCATTGTAGGAATCAATAAAAAATTAAGTGCTAATGTTATTACTGCTCCCACGATAGAAATGTAAGCGCCAATATACGTTTTGTCAATTAATTTATACCAAACAGAAAGATTAGTATAGATCCCTAAAAAGAAATTAGCCAAAATAATTAAAGGCACCACTTTCATGGCTACCCAGTACGATTCATCTCGAATCATAAGCATTTTGAATAAATCAGCAAAAACGATTACCGATAACAATATGAATGAACCAAAAATGACAAAATATTTAGTCACCATCGCATAAGTTTGTGGCGCATTTTTATCAGAAGCATGGCTAAAAAAGAACGGTTCTATTCCTAAAGTATAAGCGGTTCTATATAAAACCATAAACAAACCTAATTTATAGCAAGCTGAGTACACTCCTACTTCGGCTTCCGCAATATTAGCTGGCAACAACCGCCCTAATAGGATTTTATCAAATTGTTCGTTAATGGCAAATGCTATTCCGGCTACCATTATTGGCAATCCATAACGCATCATTCGTTTCCAAAGATCCAAATCAAATTTCCATTTTAGAAAAACATAATCTGGAGATAATGCCACAAAAGTTAATAAACTAGCAATAATGTTTGCCAAGAAAATATAGCCAATTTGGAAATTTTCAACATACAAAGAACTTAAAAACCCATGTGGATTTGCAGCTACTACCTTAGGTATATAAAGTAAAAAAAGTACGCTTAAAATAAGATTTACTAATACATTCCCAATTTTAATGACGGCATACACCATCGGTTTTTGAAAAGCTCTTAATTTTGAAAAAGGAATAATGACCAAAGCATCCAAAGCTAAAATCCAAATGGTATAACCAATATACTGTGAATCAATACCTGACCAAGCTGCCAATGTATTCCTAGATAATAACGCAATAAATAAGAAAGAAATAGTAGTCCAAAAGATTGAAACCATTGATGTTTCTAATACTGATTTTTTATTGGTTTCATTGTTATAAAACCTAAAAAAAGCAGTTTCCATACCATAAGCCAGAATAACATTGAAAAAAATCATCCAAGCAAAAATGATGGATACTTTTCCATATTCTGCTTTTGGAAGCAAATTGGTGTAAAGAGGAACTAACAAAAAGCTAAACATTCTCGGCAAAACTGTCGCGAGTCCGTAAATAGCCGTTTGTTTAAAAAGATTTTTATATAATCCCAAAATGTGGTGTGTCTATTAATTTTTAAAAAACAAAAATAACTAATTCTTTGGTTTAATCACCGAAGCTTTGTTAATCATTGTCTTTCTTTTACAATAATGATTTTAAAAAAATAAGTTTTGTTTTTCATTTTATATTCCAAAACGGCATCATTTGGCCTTAGCAGGAATTTTGGTTTAGTAATTACGGGCGTTTTATTACCATATTCTATTTACTATCGCTATTTAAGATTAAATCCTGCTTAGGAATAAATTTAAAAAAAGAAGCCACAAAATTATTTCCATCTACTTTATCAATCTTAGACAACTGGTTATTGAAATACACTTTTATCAACTGAATTGTATTAGGTAACGCTTCTTTAAAAACAATATGAACATCACTTTTAACAGTATCCTTTTCTTGACTCCCTTTATCTGTAATGAAATAAACCGAATCTATAGGCACTGGAAAGCGAGC
>TARA_R110000868_G_scaffold95812_3_pt1 | contig 12512 bp, 29 predicted proteins | sample TARA_R110000868 | Tara Oceans TARA_R110000868 (sample SAMEA4397489) | marine metagenome | biome: Polar Biome; feature: [SRF] surface water layer (ENVO:00010504); material: water (ENVO:00002006), including particulate matter (ENVO:01000060) such as... | depth 5 m | reverse complement strand
TTTATTAAACTACAAAGAAGCAAGAATAGAAGCATTATTAAGAAGGGTTAATGTGCTTGAATTAGAGAATGAAAAACTAACAACTTACATATTTGAGCTATGCGATAAAGATTGTCCTGATGATTATAAAAGAATAGTAAAGTCAGATGTATTCAAGGGATAGTTATTTGGAGATGTTTGTTGAGCTTAACAACATTCTTAAAGAAGGTATCACAAAAGACCCGAATAATAAAGTTGTTAAAAACATGATAAACATAAACGACAGAATGTTCTTCTATACTAATCAGCTATTTAATAAGCAAGATTCAATAGATATGGAGAACAGATTGCTATATCAGAAGCTTCATGAAACTCAAGTTGAATTGGAGACATTAAAGATGAAATGCAATAAAACTTAATTTATATTTTTTTATTAACAATAAATAACTTATATTTGTTAAAAGTTATTATAAAACACAAACAAAATGGCAAAACAAACAACAAAGACTACAACAGAAGAATTAACTTTCCATGAGAGAGTTATAGCTATCCAAGGCGAATTAAAAGCTCCTAAGAGCCAATATAATTCTTTTGGTAAGTACAGCTACAGAAACCAAGAAGACATCTTAGAAGCCGTTAAACCGCTTTTAACTAAGTATGGTTTATCACTTACAATTACAGACGAAATCAAAGAAGTTGGTGGATTGGTATTTGTAGAGGCAAGAGCAATCTTACATTCTCCTGAAGGAAGTGTAGAGGCTAAAGCACAAGCAGGTATTGACCCTAATAGAAAAGGAATGGATATTTCACAGTCGTTTGGCAGTAGCAGCAGCTATGCTCGGAAGTACTGTTTGAATGGAATGTTTTTGATTGACGACAATAGAGATAGCGACACAACAAACACTCATGGCAAAGAAACAAATTCAGCACAGCAAGCTGCTGACTTAGTTAAGAAGCCTTGGTTAAATGAAGGAACTCCTGAGTTTGCTAAAGCACAGGCGTATGTAAAAGCAGGGAATAGCGTTGCTGACATAAAGAAGAAATATAGCATATCAAAAACTGTAGAAGCTAAATTATTAGCATAACAAAAACAATTATTATTAATTTTAAATTTTATTACAATGGCAAGTTTATTAAGTGTAAGTATTGATGTATCATCTCTTCCAAAAGAGAAGTTTATTAAAGGAAAAAATGGTAAAGTGTATTATACCTTTACAATGGCTATCAACGATGAATCTAAATACGGAAACAATGTATCTGTTTATGATGCACAAACACCTGAAGAAAGAGCGGCTAAGAAACAAAAAGATTACTTAGGTAATGGAAAAGTGTTTTGGTCAGATGGAAATATTGTATTGGCTGAGAAAGATGTGGTTGCTCAACAAGCGTCAGCTCCTGTAGCTGTTGCTGTAGATGACAGCGGATTACCATTCTAACCTAAACTATAGACCCTGTTATTATTTATTCCTGTGTTCCAACTTGGGGAGTAAATGATTTCAGGGTTTTATTTTTACTACAAGACAAATTAAGACAAAAGACAAAAGACATGACAAATGAATATACTGAGAAAGATTATAAGTTATTTGCAGAGATTGATAAAAACGGTAAAGTTAACCCCTTTGAAAAGGTAGATTATCCACCTGTAGCAATATCAATGGGAGAGACAATGATGGGAGGTAAATCATTTCCAATACCGATTGGAACTTATGGTAACTTCAGTTTTGTGTACGGCCCGCCAAAAACTCGTAAAACATTTCTGATTTCACTAATGAGTAGTGTTTACCTAAATGATAAGGTTTCTTTTGGAGGTGCTATGAGAGGGCATAGAGAAGGTAAGGGGTTGCTTCACATAGATACAGAGCAGGGAAAGTTTCATGCCTCTAAGGTCTTTAGAAGGCCTTTTGACATATCAGGTAAAGATAGTTTTGATAACTACCACACATTTGCTCTTAGACAATATGGATTTGAAGAAAGATTACGATTTATAGATTATTATTTATACAATAAAGTGAAGAATTTAGGGGTTGTTATAATTGATGGAATTGCAGACCTTGTTTCTGACATTAACGATATTAATCAGTCCAACCTATGCGTTCAATATTTAATGAAGTGGACACAAGAGCTGAACATACATATTATTACAGTTATACACAGTAACTTTGGAAGCGACAAACCGAGTGGGCATTTAGGTAGTTTCCTTGAGAAAAAGGCGGAGAGCCAAATATTGTTAGAACAAAACACAAAGCATGATAATATGGTGACTGTTTCGTGTAAGAGAAGTAGAGGCTTCCCATTTGAAAAGTTTTCTTTTAGTGTTAATGAGTATGGTTTACCTCAAGTAGTTGGAGACCTATACGACCCTTTAGAGGGAATGAGTTTTGTAAAAGTAGTTTAAATATATGGCTAAAAAGAAAGTTTCTGATATTGAATTAGAAGGCGTAAAGGTAAAAAAGCAAAAGGCAGTAAAAGTTGCCAAACCAAAGAAACCTAAAAAGCCAAAGAAGCCTACTAAAACACAATTAACTAAAAAGTTAGATGTTATCTTTAGCCAATATATAAGAAGAAGAAAAGCCGTTAAAGGAATAGCAGAGTGCGTTACCTGTGGGAGAAAAGATGAATGGAAAAAGTTACAGGCAGGACACTTTATAAGTAGAGCTAAAAGGTCTGTTAGGTGGGATGAAGACAATGTACAGGTTCAATGCTATAGCTGTAATATTCATGGACAGGGCCAACAATATCTTTACTCATTATATTTAGGAGCTGAGAGGTCTTTAGAGTTATATGAAGAATCATTATACACTAAGGATTTTTCCGTTGAAGAGATGGAAAGTATGATAAATTATTATCAGAAATTAGTAGAATCATTAGATAAATTAAAATAAAATATATGTTAGTAGTAAACTTTGAAACTCTTTATGGTTTTTTATTAGGAATTGATTATGTGTACGACATTGAACCTGATGGGGTAGATGATTTTGATGAAACTCAATATGATTTACTTAGATTCCATTTTCTTATTTTTGCGATGTATATTTTAATTAAAAGAGATAGGAAATAAATGTTAGAGTTATTAGCTAAGGAGCATATTTTGTGGCTTAAAATGGTTATAAACATGGGCTGCTCTAAAGATGTTGCTGAAGATATTGTTCAGGAAATGTACCTAAAGCTGCATAGGCTTATAAAGGAGCAGGACAAGATAATGTATAATGATGAGGAGGTAAATAGGTTTTATGTATTTGTAACGCTTAAAAACCTTTATATAGACTACAGGAAGGCTAAGAATAAATATACTTTTTTTGAGTTTATTGAAACAGATAATGAATCAGATGAAGAGGCTGATGATGCGTTTCTAAATGAAATGAATGATATAGAGAAAGATGTGGCTTTTACTAATTTAATAAATAGCATAACAGAAGAGATAAACTCATGGCATTTATACGATGCTAAATTATGCAATACTTATTACAAATCTAACCTATCTTTAAGAGACATATCTACAGGCAGCAAGATAAGCTTAACATCTATATTTAACTCTGTTAAAAACTATAAGAAAATACTAAGGGATAAATTCGAAGAAGATGTCCTTGACTTTTATAACGAAGACTATCATTTAATAAATAAAAAAACCAATAATTAATCACTAATCATTATGGAAAACTTTAAAGGAGACAAAAGAACTAAAGAGTATAAAGATTGGAAGGCTGAATTTGAAGCTAAACAATCAACAGGTTCAAAGGGACTTGGAGATACTATTGAAAAGATTACAGAAGCCACAGGAATTAAGAAAGCAGTTAAGTTCTTGGCGGGTGAGGATTGCGGCTGTGATGCTCGTAAAACCAAGCTAAATGAGATTTTCAGATACAACCAACCCGAGTGTTTGACTGAGATTGAATACAATTATCTTTCTGAGATATTTAGAGTTGGCAGCACAACAATTCCTTCTGCTCAACAAATGAAAATGAACACCATCTACAACAGAGTATTTCATCAAAACAAAAAGACTACCTCATGCGGCAGATGCTTCATGTCTACTTACAATGACTTAAAGACTTTAATGAACCAATACAAATAGATGGATTTATATAAATTAAATATACCAAAATATATTTACTCTAAACTAAATAAAGACGCTAAGTTGTTGGTAATGTTTAGGTCTAATTTTGTAGGAAAATGCACTCAAATATTCGACAACTATTATCATAGCGTGTCAGGTAAAATAACTAAAGATGGTTGGAGTGAGTACTACTTAAAAACTATAGATAAAATAGTACTTGAGAAGATAGCTAAATATATTGTAGATACCTATGGCTACTCTGAGGTTCATGCTAAAAACCATGTTTACTTTAGGATTGTAGGACAAACTTGGAACGGTATGGCTAAAGAGGAGCATTTGATTAAGATATTAAGCAAAGAGTTTCTCAACGCTGATTTTGTTAAGACCAACTACGAATTAGATGAACAATACTTTACAGATTGGGAGGCTTATTCTTTTGGTCAATTATTGTTTGGAATACAGATAAAGCCGTTAAGTTATAAAATAATGAATAGTCCTTATCAGATGAAGGCAAAAGAGAATCATCAATTTCAGGCAGATGCTTATAAGGAAAAGTACAAAGTTCCACATATAGTAATTTATTATGATGGAGATGATTTTTATGATAAGGATTATGTTTTTAATCAAATAAACACTATGTTCGCAATGAAAATTAATATAATATTTTAAGACAAATATGGAAGAAACAACGCAAGCCCCTAAAGTCCCTCCTGTGCAATTAGCTTACTTAAAGTCAATGCTTATAGGTCAATTATGGTTAGAGGCAAATGATAAACTTATTTTAACTACAAACTACAGGCAGAACATTAAGCAAACCTTTAACAGACTAAACAATTCATTAGAAGACACCATAAAGCAAGGGTATGATGAGATATACACTACAGACCCTCAAATGGTTACTAATATATTAAACTCTATAGACTCTCTAATAGATAAGATTAAGGGAGGCACTATAGATGAGTTGGTTATGATGAACGCAGTTATAGATAAATATAATGAAAATAAGGAGTGGTTCTTAGAACATGCTTCTGCTGAATTTTTAAGGATAGATTAGAATGAGAGGAAACGCAATGCACTACGAGGCCACAGGAGAATATGATGTAATAGACTTCTGTCAACACTACAAACTTTCATTTAATCGTGGCAATGTCGTTAAGTACGTCGCAAGGGCAGGAAAGAAAGATGATGAACTACAAGACCTTTACAAAGCTAAGGATTATATAGAAAGAGAGATAGCTTTTGTTAGAGATATTAGGAACAAAGAAGCTGAAGATTTTAAGGAAGGAGCGGTCAGTCCATATAACTACAATTATAAGGAGAGGCAATAGTCTCTCTTTTTTTTTCTTTTATATTTGGTTATTAACAAATAATGTTTATATTTGTATTCAACATTAAAACATATAACAAATGGAAAAAGCATTACACGATTTAAACGCAATCGCAGACCACTTAGAAAGCAATGAACAGATATTCGTATCGAGGTGGATTAAGAAATGTGTAGTAATCATTAAAGAGCAGACAAATGAAAGAGTATGACATCACTTGGAAAGGACTTGTGTTTACCGTACAAGGTAATTATGAGGCAGAAGAAGAAAATACCTATGATTATCTTGGGACAGCGGAAGTATTTGAAATATGGAGTATTCATCTTGGCGATGCTTGTGTGGACTTTATGCTAAATGATGAGACAGTAAAAGAATTAGAATTAGAAATCTTAAACACTTATTACAGATGATTACATTATTAAACGGAGAACAATGGAATGAAAAAGACATCTTAAAAGAGATGGTGAATGATTCCTTTTATTACGGACACTTAGGTAAAAATGCTTTAAGTAGTTCAGCTTTAAAGAAGCTAATTGAAAGTCCAAAGTCATATCAAAAGTCCTTAAACTTCAGTAGTAATTCACAGCCACTTAGAGATGGTAGACTTACTCACTTAGCGGTTTTAGAAGAGCATAGGTTATCTGACTTAGTTATAGTAAACGGCACAAAAGCTGTAAAGGCATTTAAAGATGCTACTGAAAAGTATGGTGAAGAAATGGTTTATACTCAAGCTGAATTAGATAACGCCTATTGGATAGCTAAGGCAATTAAGAATTGTGACTCTGCATCTGACTTATTAAAAGGATGTACATTTGAAGAGCCTGCAATTAAAATGGTAAATGGTATTGCAGTAAGAGGCAAGGCAGACGCAAGGAAAGGAAGAACAATTATAGACCTTAAAACCACAAGCGGAGGTCTTGATAAGTTTAAGTGGAGTGCTAAGAACTTCTCCTACGACCTTCAAGCTGCTTTATACTTAGACTTATTTGATGCAGATGAATTTATATTCCTTGTAATAGATAAAGATAATAAAGACATAGGTATCTTTGAATGTAGCGCAGGATTCCTTAAAAATGGGCGTGATAAGATAGAGCAGGGTATTTATACTTATAACTATTTCTTCTTAGAAAATGACCCAAAACATTCTATCAGTAATTATGTAACACATGATGTACTTTAAGGTTTATATGGCTTCTACATTATTAGCTATAATGTCAATACTAAAAACAGTAGAGACAAATAATAAAGTAGATTCAATAGGAGACGATGGAAGGTCTTATGGCATCCTACAGATACAGAGAAGCGTTCTAAGAGATGTTAATCGTATTTATGGTACTGATTACCGACATAGAGATATGTTCTGTGAGGAGGCTGCTGAAGAAGTATTTATGTTGTATCTTTGTTATGGCAAGGAAGTTTTCCTGAAGAAGCATTGCAGGTTTCCCACTGAGCAAGAGTTGGTGAGAATGTGGAACGGAGGTATATACAAAGGATATAAGTATGAGCAAACCAAAAGCTATTATGAAAAATACTTGGATGTCAAGAGAGAATCTAACAGATAAAGAAAAGAAAGACTTAGCTTACTCTGCCTATAAAATGACCATGAATGATTTGGCTTATGACTCAGGAGAAGGGAGTATGGAGAACGCTAAGATTCTATTAGCTGACTTAGAGAAAAAAGAAATGTATGAAGAATGTTTAGGAGTCCTAAGAGCAATGGAAACTTATGGGTTCATAAGAAACTTCTACATAGTAACAGAACAAAACGATTTATCAGACAAAATAAAATTAAACTATGACAACACAACAGACAATGAGTAAAGAGATTGCGGAAGCTGAATTGGAACTAAAAGCCAAATTATACAACAGTATTAAAGTAGATAAGATAAAACAATTTGTTGATAGGCATTATGGTTTTTTAATAGAGAGAAACACGAGGGAAGACGAATATGTTCAGGCGAGGACAATGTATTACTTTCTAAGCAGAAGTTATACTTCAACCATTTTAGCTGATATAGGAGCTTTATTAAATAGAGACCATTCAACTGTAGTACACAGCCTTAAAAATAACCACCATTTTTATCTTAAACACAATCAAAACTATAAAAACGGAGTAGCTGCTTTTAATGACTATTTAATAAGATATGTGGGTGTTTTGGAAAACGAACAACCTTCTGAGGGTAGATTTGAATTAGCTGCTATTAAGGAATCTGTTTTGTACTATGAGAACAAAAAGCTTAAAGAAGAGCTAAGACAATTATCTAAAGAACACACCATTTTGCTTTATTCACAAGAAGTTTCATCTGTTTTAGGTGATTTAATAAACAAAATACCCAAAGATAAGTTATCAATAGTAGAAGAAAGGTTAGCAGCCATGATAAAAATGCTCTAACCTTGTTTTATGCCGAGAAATATAAAAAAACCGACTTACACACCATTATTGAGCGAATCACAAGCCTATCTTTGGTGTATGAGGAATAATTATGTCATTTATCCTGTAGAATTAAAGCCAATGACCTCTAATTATCAAATTCACATGGAACTTGGGCATAAACACGCAATTTTAAGTGAAATATATACTAATTCAACTCTTTGGAAGGCTTTTTATAAGCTTTGCGTTAGAATAAAGGACAAAGGATGCCAATACCAAAAAAAAACTCAGTAGCAATGAAGAATCAGAAGCCTACAGATGGTAGGAAGAATAATAGCAGGAAGCAATCTAAGGAAGAGACGAGAGCGATTGTTAAGAAGGCTCAGTCTATGACACCCGCTCAAATAAACAACGCTAAAAAGGATAGGGCTTCTACCTACGCATTGAAAGCTATGAAGAAAGTGTTTGGATCTGAGTCAGAGGCTTGGGAAACGTTAGCTGAGAAAGCTAAGGAAGGTTCATTCGCTCACTTAAACCTCCTTTGGCAGTATAAGTATGGTAAACCTATAGATAAAGAGAAGGGAAACAATGTGGCTGCTACAAAAGCTCCTGTCATTAATTTCTACAACAATGCTCCTGAATCAAAACAAATAGACAACACAATAGATGTTGATTATATAGAAGATAGCGATGAATAAACAAGACGTAAAGATACATGAAAAATATATACCTCTTTGGCAGAGTCCGAGTAGGTACTTTGTAATTACAGGAGGTAGAGGTTCGGGTAAATCATTTGGAGTAGCTGTGTTTCTACTAAACTTAACCTATGAGGAGAATCATAAGGTATTGTTTACAAGGTACACTATGATTTCAGCTCAAACTTCTATTATACCTGAGTTTATAGAGAAAATAGACATGATGGGTGTGGCTGAGGACTTCAGGATAACTAAAGATGAGATTATAAATCTGACCACAGGAAGTTCTATAATATTTAAAGGGATAAGAACCTCATCAGGAAACCAAACCGCAGCTCTCAAGTCTTTAAATGGAGTTACAACCTTTGTTTTAGATGAGGCAGAAGAACTTGTTGATGAGTCTGTATTTGATAAGATAGATTTCTCTGTTAGGAGTCAGATTAAACAGAATAGATGTATTTTAATACTAAACCCTACAACTAAAGAGCATTGGATATACCAAAGGTTTTTTCAGTCTCACAATATTATAGAGGCTTACAATGGTTCTCAAAGTGATATGACTTACATACACACAGATTACAGGGACAACAAAGGCAATCTATCAGACTCTTTTTTAGTTCAGGTAATGGATATGAAGATGAGAAGGCCTGACAAATATCAGCATCAGATATTAGGGGGTTGGTTAGCCAAAGCAGAGGGAACTATCTTTAAGAATTGGAGAGTAGGAGACTACCTACAGACAGAACACACCTGTTATGGGCAGGATTTCGGGTTTGCAACGGATTTAACGACCCTTGTAAAGATTTCTGTAGATAAGGAAGGTAGAAAGATGTGGGTTAAAGAGGTTTATGGTAAGCCTAATCTAAGCACAGATGAGATAGCTACAAGGAACAAAATGGAATGTGGCATGGACTTAATTATCTGCGACAACTCTGAGCCAAGACTTATAAATGAAATGAAGAGGAAGGGTGTTAATATTAAACCTACAGTTAAAAGACAGGGTAGTATTATAAGTGGAATATCTTTGATGCAAGACTTTGAGATAATAGTAGACAGAGAATCTCATGGATTAATAAGAGAGCTTAACAACTATACTTGGCAAGAGAAGAACTCTAAACCTATAGACAAATGGAATCATTTCCTTGATGCCTGTCGTTACGGATTACAATATTTAGTTCAGGGTGTTAACTCAGGAAAATATGTTGTGAGGTAGATATAAATATATTTATTTTTTTCCCTGCATTTATTTTTCCCACAGACCTCTACAGTTTATTCTTAAACATAGTAGGGGTTTTGTTATTCTTAAACGCAGTAGCCCTTCAACCATCCTCTTAAACGCAGTACCCTCTTAAACATAGTAGGGGGTAGGGATTGGGGTTTTGGTCTTTTTCCTCTCTATTTAGACTCATTCTAAATTAGGGCTTAGGCTTGCATATCTCAGTTTTTATGCTTATTCGCACATGCGGGTTTCCTTATATAGGTTTTAAAGAACTTACAAAACAAAGGTGAAACTTAATAAAATGTTAAAAATGAAAAAAAGTGCATTTTTTTTCTTGCATGGTATTGTTTATCCAAAATAAGGGTGTACATTTATAAAAGTTAATAACAAAGCAAATTATAAACAAATGGCAACTTTAAAACTAAATAGAAAAATAAAAGGAACTTACTTTAATAACTGTGGAGATATTCAAATAGTAGTTAGCAAAAACTTTGAAACAAATCTTTGGTTTGGATATATAGACCAATATTCACACACAAACGAAAATGGTAAGGTTTACAATACTATATTTTGCATTAATAACTTAACAACAAAAAAACAAATTTGCGACTATATAATCAATTTTATCAATAACAATTAAAACAAAGACAAACATGGAAACAAACACAATTGAACTATTAATCGGATTAACAGGCAGCGTATTATTATTCACTTTTATAATAGTGTACGTTAATTTAACAACCCCTAAAAACTAAAAACATGAAAACAGTATTTAGAAACACAGACGAAGTAATACATGTATTTGCACAGCAAACAAATTGCGAGGGTAGGAACCAAAGCGGCTCTATATTTTTTAATTATGCTAAAATCTATTCTTATGGCTACCATTATTTATTAGGTGAATTTATAGACAAAGACACCATTTTAATAAATGACAAAGGGTATAGCATGACAACCTCAAAACATATTCATTCATTAATGGCTGCAACAAGCCACAAAAAAAGATTTTATTTAACTGAAACTAATTTGGATTTAGTTTATAATGCTATAAAATACAACCTTTCAAAGATACCAAATGCAAGGGTAAACAAAAAAAACTATTTAGACGGCATAGTATCTTTATTTTGTAGCCTAAATGAATATTTAGAATATACAAAAACAAAAACTAAGGTTTCTAAACTAAAGGAATACAAAGAAATAAAAAAGATAGTACAAAGATTAGAAACAGACAAAGACGCAATTATTTTAGAAGCTGCAAATCTAAACAAAAAAAAGGCTGAGGTAATTAAACAAAAGGCTCTAAAGGAATTAGAAAACCAAAAAGAAAATATTAAGCTTTGGAAAAATAACGAAACAAATAATTTATTGAAATCAAAGTATTATTGGGAAAAGAAGCCCACCCTTTTGCGTTTGTCATTAAATAACGCTCATATTGAAACCTCTAAAGGCGTTAAAATAGAGGTTAAAACGGCAAACCTATTATATAAACTAATTGAAGCGGGCAAAGACATTAAAGGCTACAAAATAGACCACTATACAGTAATAGGAATAACAGACAATGTTTTAAGAATAGGTTGCCATGACATACCTTTAAATGAGGTGACAGAAATAGGAAAAAAATTAAACAGTCTAAATTATTAAGATGGCAAAGAAAAACAAAGTACTTAAAAAGATGTTTAGCAGCATAGGCAAAGCATATATTAAGGGTGAAGTTATTATAACTTGGAACGACCCCGACCCAATAAAATACAACGATTATACAGTTCAAAAAATATGGGACATTACCAAAGAAACGGTAATGATACAATACGGGGGTAAAAAAGATAAATATTTGAGTGAGGCTGAAGTTTTTATCTCTGAAATATCAATAACAAATAAAAAAAATTAAACAACTTAAATTATTAAGCTATGCATTTAATAAGTAAAATAAAGGAACTATCTATTCGAAATAGATATCACATAAGCAAAAGTAATAAAGACTTTATTATTTTAATGCCCGACGGCTCATACATTTTAACAAATGATTTAATAAAACACCGCAAACATTACATGACAGACGGCGGGTTAATGGGCTGCTTGCCTACAATTAAAAACGAACTATAAAACCAAAGACATGAAGCAAAGACAATTTAAACACAATTTAGAAAAGGTTAAACGAATTAAAACCTTTAATGCAAAGACAAACAACAAAGAAACATTAAGCCAAATGTTTAATGCATTTAAAGACGTTTACCAAAATGATTTATTAACAGACTTAAATAAACTAAAATAATATGGAAACAACACAAAGGGAAAAGGTTATTGACTTTTTAAACACTACTACAAACGAGCAGCAGCTATATATGGTGCAATGTATATCCGATAAAATAAGCGTTAATATATGGACAAAAAAAGGTATTGTATGCCACGATATTAAAGATGCATTTTTTGACATCAATTTAAACGGACTTTATATAGATATTAACATTAGAAAAGATTAAGGACATGATATATTTAAACATGAAAACAAAATATGGAATTGAAACGGTTGACCAATTAGAACGCAAAGACTTTGCAACCTTTAGAGAATATAGGAGGGAACTTAAAAGTATGGTAGACAATTACCACCTTTGCAATATGCCCGTTTATAAGAGTCAAAGACCATGTAACGCATTATTTTTTCATTTAAGAAACAAAATGAACGGCAATATATCAAAGCCATGACAAACATTTGTAACTTATGCGGACATGATAACGACAAAGATAATTTTATTTGTGACTGCGGCTTCCCCTTAGACCTTGAAATAAACATAAATGATAGTGGATTACCCGAAATAGAATAAAGTATCTTAAACAGCCTTAAACCTCCTTAATTGGGGGTTTTTTTGTG
>TARA_R110000868_G_scaffold66014_6_pt1 | contig 12514 bp, 21 predicted proteins | sample TARA_R110000868 | Tara Oceans TARA_R110000868 (sample SAMEA4397489) | marine metagenome | biome: Polar Biome; feature: [SRF] surface water layer (ENVO:00010504); material: water (ENVO:00002006), including particulate matter (ENVO:01000060) such as... | depth 5 m | reverse complement strand
GTCATAAAGCTTGGTGGAACGCTAATTATTGTAGATTTCCCGAAAAATTAAGGGATTCCGGGCGAACTAAATTACAAAATCCTAATAAAAAAATTAGACCCAAAAGACCTAGAAATCCAGACTCTCTTAGGCAAGATCCAGAAATTACAAAATTAAAACTTAAATTAGCAGTTAAACGATGGAGAGAAGAAAATCCAGGACGAGGAGCGGCTATTCAAGCAAAACGACGCGCCTCTAAATTACAAAGAACTCCGTCATGGGCAAATAATGCCGCTATAAAAAGATTCTACCTAGAGTGTCCTCCTGGTATGACCGTGGACCATGTAATACCGCTACAAGGCAAAAATGTTTCCGGATTACACGTAGAATATAATCTGCAATATCTTTCTCCAGTAGAAAACAGCACAAAGAATAATAGGTTTGAAATATGATTTCAAAAAAAGAAGTTTTAATGGGTAGAATCAAAGAAGAAGACCTTAGCCCTGAGTTACAGGCCAATCTAGACCGTCTTGTGACAGCTTTAAACGTGGTAAGGGCTGCTTATGGGAAAAGTATGACTGTTAGTAGTGGATATCGTAGTCCGGCCAACAACGCAGCAGCGGGCGGCTCAAAAAAGAGCCATCATATGAGCTGTATGGCTTGCGATTTTAGAGATAGCGATGGGGCGCTGGATACTTGGTGCTTAGCTAATCAAGATTTATTAGAAGCGAACGGATTATGGCAAGAAAATCCCGGGGATACGGCGGGCTGGTGTCATTTAGATATTGGGACACGCGACACTACAAAGAAACGCGAACACAAGCGGGTATTTAAACCCTAGTTAATAGCTTTCAAAAGTTTCTTAGCTGTAAAGCTAATTGTGTTATTTTCTTTTCTAGAAATTTCGTTATATTCTTCTAGAACTTTAGCAAATTGAATTTGTAGTTTCTCAAATTCTGCCACTTTTTGTGAAAATAATCCAGCAAGAATTGCGGAATCATCGGGGCTTTCTACTTCATGAACAGCTCGGTCGATATTATTAAGCTCAGTCGTCAATAATTCAAGCTTAGTTCGAATAGTTTCAATTTTATTTTGAACAAGAGATAAGGTCACGCTGTCTCCTTTTTAGCTGCTCGGACTTTTGCGCTGTGCAGTTTAGACTTCTCTTTTAGGCAATCAGGGCATACAGAACCGGTCCACTGCTTACCATTCTCGTCAACATGCTTCTTATCTTTCCCATTAGGGAACTTGCCCGCCGTAATGCGGGTCTTAATTTTATTGCAAGTCTTACAAATTCGGAGGTTAGATTCTTGTACTACTGTCATAATTCCCCTAATACTTCTCGACCCCAAAACTCGGGACCGTCTTCTATATTTAAAGATCCAATATAATATCGTTGTTTATTTATTCCAAATAATGAATCAGGAATCTCTTCTCTATCAAAGACCCATGTATCTATAAATTCATTAGATATGCCTTTTCTCAAAGATTTTTTAAACCATAATTCTAGATGCCCGTCGAGAGCTATGCAGACTAGCATCATAATCGATCCTTCATAAAGGCAAAATAAAAGCCTGTTTCGTTGTTAAGTTTAATTTGCGCTTCGGTTAGATTTACAACTTCTTCTCGTCCACAGCATTTCATAGTAACGCTATATTTACTAGTGTAATAATCAAATCGCTGAGATGGAGTAATTTCTTTTGTGCAAACATAGCATTTACATTTTAAATTACCGACAGATGTATCGCCATAATCAAACATATTAGATCCTATTCCTGAAACGTGGTCTAAATCAATAATTGTACCTTCGGGTACATTGATAGTATATGATCCATGAACTTGATATTTTCCTGCTACAGGAACTGTAAACTTCATAAAATGAATATACTCTATTAGTTTCTATTTGTCAATAGGGCCTCGAACTCTAGAGCTTACGCCCGATATTAGGTCTTCAATTGAAAGATCTTCTGGTTTCTTTAAAAATTTAAAGTACTCGTCGTCTTTAAGCCATTCACCCGTAAGAGAATGTTTCCCATATTCGGTAATAGTGCGTTCAAAGAAATTACCAAATTTATTCGCAGTAAAAACTTCATCTGTCCATGGAATTGGATTTTCTTTGACTCCATAAATACCCTTAATACCTAATTGAATACATCTTCGATCTGTAATAAATCGAATATAAAGCTTAACTTCTTCTTTTGTAAGACCGGGGATCTCATAATTAGCAAATGCATAGTCAATAAATCCATCTTCCGCCTCAACCACTTGTTTAGCGAACTTCTTAATCATATTGGCGTCAGGGCGACCGATCTCATTTAAGACGGCCAAGTGACCCTCAACGTGAATGCTCTCATCTTTGACACTCCAGTCAACAATTGAACACATGCCAGACATTAGCCCCCCCGCCTCCGCTCTACGAAAATTCATAAGCATCACAAAAGATGCAAATAGCGATACTCCTTCTAGGAATACCATTTTAGCAGAAATCTGTTTAAGATTAGTTAAATCGTCTAGATTAGGATCTAGTTCAATTGTAAGCATTTCATTTTTTTGAATAAGCGCAGGATCAGTAAGGAATTCGCTATAAATAGTAGCAGGTAATGCTAGCGTATCATTAAGAGCTGCATAGGCTTCTTGGTGTAGCGCTTCTCTTGCACCAAACGACATATACATGCAACGAGTCTCATTATTTTTAGCTAAAGGAATAAGACACTCAGCGTAGACTCTCCCAACTGATACATCGCTTTGTGTAAACATTTTAAGATCGTTTACAACAAATTCTTGCTGTCCTTTAGACATCTTATTTTTAAAATCGCTAGCATCCTCATTAAGATTTTTAACAGCTTTAAGCGTCCAATGCGCGTCCTCATGCTTCTGCCGAATCTGCTCAGCAAATGGAAATTTAAAGGGCTTATAAACTTTGGAGTACTTAAGAATTTTAGACATATTACCCTTCACACCCAACGCATTCGAATTTAGAATCTTTAGGTTTTTCGATCACAAGCTCAACTTTTGTATCCATATTTTCAGTTTTATTCGGATTAAGGGATCGCTGATAGTACAAACTTTTGCATCCTAATTGCCAAGCAAGCATAATGTCGGCTTCAAGTTTTCCTCTATTTTCATCTGCCTTGTAGAATAAATTAAGCGACTGAGATTGGCATATATACTTTTGACGTCCAGCAGCAAGACGGATAAGCGCTGCCTGATCAATCTCAAAGGCCGTTTTAAAAACTGACTTCTCAATATCACTTAGGAATGTAAGATGTTGCACAGAACTTTCGTTAGCGCTGATAGATTGCCAGACTTCTGTACGGTTCATGTCTTTTTTAATCAAAAGGGATTCTAGTGCTTTATTTTTACGGGTGGTAGTCCCCGCTCGGGTGTCTAGAGTATGGTAGTTATCCTGCCAGGGCTCAATAGATGGAGACGTGTTAGCAATAAGACTATTGTTTGCATTGGGGGCGATTGCTAGTAGGTGGCTATGACGACGGTCTGCATATAGGCAATTCCCCCGCTCTCGGCCGAGTTGTTCGCTAGACGCAACAGCTTCCGCTTTAATCAAAGCAAACATAGATTCATTGAGTTCTAGCGCTCGCTCTGATTCTATTGGAATTAAGTTATTTTGAAGATAAGAATGGAATCCCATAGTACCCAACCCGATAGATCTCTCATCAATCGCTGATCGTACTGCTTTGTGTAACTCAGGAGGCGCCTTTTCGATAAAATATTCAAGTACGTTATCTAGCATAATTACAGCATCTTGTATCAGGCGAGTATTACGCCACTCATCATATAGTTCTAGATTACTAGACGATAAACAACATACAGCAGTTTTATCGTGGCTAGTCGGTAGTGTAATTTCAATACAGAGATTTGAGCCGTTCAATCTATAGCCAGCATCTTGCATTCTCTGGGGAAGTTTCCTATTGGCCTCGTCGATAAAGAAAATGTAAGGTTCTCCTTCCTTGGCCCGCATTTCGATAATACGATGAAAAAGATCCCGAGCTTTAAGCGTCTTAGTAACAATATTAGTTTTTGGATCGATTAGATTCCAGTTGTCACCAAAAATAACAGCTTTCATGAAAGCGTCTGTAATATTGATAGCGATATTTAGCTCTTTATGACGACGATATCGGTCCCCGGTATCCTCTCGAATCATGATGAACTCCTCAACATCAGGATGATTGATATTAAGATAGGCGGCATAAGATCCTTTGCGTGTTTTTCCTTGTCTATACGCTAGCATGTCATTACCAGCACCAATCAGATGGGGGATTACACCAACGGGCTTTCCTCCAGTTTTTCCGATAGTGGATTCAGATGACCGAATATCGGACCAATGACCGCCGATACCACCGCCCATTACAGTCAGGAGACGAATCTCAGAGCTATGATCTATTAACCCTTTAACTGTGTCAGGGACATACGTAAGAAAACAACTAATTGGAAGTCCTTTGACTATGCCATTTTTATCAGGAGCATTTGATAATACAGGACTTGCAGGAAGCAGCCACTTCTTTTTAAAGTACCCAAGCAGCCGCTCCTTAAGCGCTAAGTCTACTACATTTTTATATGTGGACCAAGCTTCCGCGCACCTCTCATATAACTCATCAATGGTTTCCCCAGGAAGACAATAAAAATCCTTTAATAATTTATCAGAATAAGAATCCATTAAACCTCTTTAATTAAATTGTTATAAATTTTTTTAATAATCTCTAGAAACTTATCAAGAGATAGAGTACTTTTCATTTTATTACACGCCCAACAACAAGGAACTACGTTTGTTATTAAATATCCAATGGAACTATCAACCCGATCTACGCCATTATAACGATATGCAGTTCGTTCTACCGATTCTACTGATGATCTTTTTGATTTACATTTTGATATTTTATCTGGAGGCGATTTACAATAATAACAATTAGATTGTGTTAACTTTTCAAATTGTTCTATAGATAGTTCCCAAGAATAGGATCTTTTCCTTGCTCCTATTTTATATAAGTTAAAAACTTTTCTTAAACCCGAAAAGCTTCGTTTAACTCTCTTATCTTTATTTATATTAGTTTCAATAAGCTGGCGCATACGTTCTGGTTTAGAACAGCCGCAATTTTTTGAACTTTGTTTGATTAGATTTTGAACAAGAACATCGCGCTCAGTTCCGCAAACACACTTACAAGATTTATAAAACCGGGTACCTTTTTTAAAGGAGGAAGAAAGAACTTCCCAATCTCCATATTTTTCCAACTGTAACTCCAACAACTATTCGGAACATTTTTTACGTAAGTCACTAACTCGGTCATTAGCTAAATCATCGCATTTAACAAAGTCCTTAAAAATCTTAAGACATTTATCCATGGTATAATGATGCACGTCTTTAAAGTACTCTTCATCACACTTAGCGTCCCGAGGACCGCCACACATCATTAATGCTAATAGCCATACATAGTGAATGCTCATAGTAGTCCATTCTCCGTTAGAGATTTAACAAAAGCTGCCATCTGATCATCTACACACTTTTGAACAAGAGATTCTGTTTTATAAAGAGTCTCGCAATAAGTACGGTAATACTCTTCAAATGCTAAGACATCAATCTGATGCTTAACTATAACCTCGCCCTCGACTTGAGTCTTAACAATAAGAGTACCGTCACCACACGCTGTACAAAAAAGGAGCAATGCTAGAAACTTTTTCATGCTTCCTCCGTAATTTCTTCAACAAAAAAATAGATAGGGAACTGATTTTTATTAATAAAAACAATTCCAGGCCTAGCTAAATCTTCTTTAGTTTTAAGATTCACTTGATTAACCCAAGTATTATCGTCGTAATAAACTTCGTCCTTAGGCTTAAAATTCTTATAAGCCTTAATACAGACAGTCTTTTTAAAACTCATAATTCTCCCACATAAATCATCTTGTATTCAGTTGGTGACTTCTCGAGTAAAAGGAATTCGCCAAATGCATATTCATAGAAATATAGCCCCGCATCAACCTTCTCAACAACTAGAAGCTTATCCATTGCCGTTTCCCAAACTTCCTTAGCCATTAATAATATCCTTAGCCTTTCTCTTACATTTTAAACAAACTAAGTCTCCATCATTCCCGTACTCCCAGGAATGACCTTTTATACAATTTTCAATAACTGGAGAGTTTCTATAACCAAGAAAGGAAATAAATTCTAGGACTGCCATAACAACAAAGAAGAACATTACTCCCATCATCAAATATATTACTACATCTTCCACTTAGATAATCCTACCATCTTTTTTATAAACTGTCAATTTAACTTACTTCCTTATTAGATTTACGTATATTATCTATTGCCCATAATGGCTGTAAATTTGTATAATGACACGCTTTAAGTAGTTCTTCTCTATTGGTTAAATCGAAGTTTGCTAAAGGTTTAATATGGTCTATATGCCATTTACCGTAATTATTCCAAGACATGCCTTTAGTAAAAAGAGATTCAAGATAATTTTTTAGAAATTCAATGTCACATCCCAAGTCCCTTATGGCACTACCTGTTTTAGAATTATGTTTAATAGCGGACGTTAAACGAGATCTAAGATTCTTAGCTAGTCTATAGTTAATATCAGATTCAATACGAGCCCTATGGTAAGCTTTCTGACTCGCATTCTTATTAGCCTTGTGAAGTTGGCGATAGCCTTCTTGATACGCCCTTTTAACCGCCTGAGCCCTTGGAGTCTTGGAATGTAATCTTTTAGCCGCTTTAGCTTCAGGTGTTTTATTATATATATTTTTAACAGCACGAACTTCAGGGCTGCGCCTGTAACAACCCAAGCAAAGTCCCTTAGCCTTATGCTTTAGATTCGGATGACATGTAGCATATCTCATAAATACCTTTTAATATAAAAATGAAGCGAAGCGGGCCCTTATGCTATATATTCTTACACAGTAGCGGTTCTTCGCAAGCTCAGAACACGCTTAGCGACTTACGTCGCGGGGGTAGTTGGCGTCAATAGTTTCTAGAACTAGTCACGGCTACCCATTTTTTAATAAAAGAACAGAGCATCTTCCGCAATAGGTTGGACCTCTCAAACTAGTAACCCAATCGTGAGTGCATGTTTCGGGATTGGGCCATTCAACCGGTGTAGTTAATGCTGCCATCTTAGTTTCTAGATCCCTAATCCGGGCCTCTAACAATTTTACTTTATCTTCTAATTCTTTCTTAGTCATTTAAAAACTCCATACTAAATACAAAAGGAATATATAAGTTCCGGTTACTAGTAAAAACGGGGGCACATACTTCCAGTCAATCATTGTTAAAATTCCTCTTTAAAAAACTTGTCAATCGAGTTCCGCATCTTTTCGCTTGAAACGCTGAAACCCTCTCCTGTAGTATTCTCAATCCAAAAATTACCAATTTCCCCAAACGGATTAATATTTTTTATGGTATATTCCCCGATTGTAATAGTTTCTAGAATTAGTGTTGTCTCTTTTCTGGTATTCCATAGGGCAACGGCCGTCCCTTTATATTGAGCCTCGGGGCCATCATTTCCGCAATCTTCCTGCATACAAGCAACCTGCCAATGCTCGTAGTCTCCACTTAATACTAATTCAACATTAGATGTCCCACAAAAGGGACAAGGCAGCAGATCAGGCTCCATGCTTTAAATTCCATTCCCTTGTTAGCTCATTCTTACAAAACACGGGAGCCTCTATAAGCTTCCCCTTGTATTCCCGGTCAACAAACACCTTAGCATCAAAGGCTCTCTTAAAGACCCCAACAACAATAGGCTTACAACCAGGTCTAGTCAACATTACTACAACCCTACCTGATATGTCAAGAACTGTCTTAGTCTTGTAGGTCATGCCCTCATAGGACCTGTACAAAGTGAAGCCACGCTTCTTGTACTCCCCTGACCAGTATTTCATGCGCACCCGGAGATAGCCCGGGAGAGAAGTTTCTAGAACACTATCTGGGGCTATTTTCTCTGCAACAAAGATCTCTAGAAACTCTGCATCTGAAGACATTTCGGCCAGGGCTTTATTCGTCTTTAAATCGCCTAGGAGACGTGTTACAGAGTTGAGCATGTTCACCCCAAACCCAATGTAAACTCTCTTCTTTGAGGCGTTTAGGACTATATACACCCCACTACAAGACAATTCTGTAAGTGATTGTATCTTAATATTGCTCATTCTATAACCATAGTTGTTATTATTCGTCGCGGACACTCCGAATAACTAACAGATTCGGGCTATTACCCTCATCATGTTAATAATGCATTTACAGCCCCGGGCTACCTAGAAGAGCTAAATAGCTAATATCGTACAAAAGGAAGTATTAGGTGGTGAGGAGAGTTTCTAGAATGAGAATGGGAAAATGTTCGGATCGACTAGCATTGACTAAGTTGCATGCGAAGAGTACCCTACCCCCCCTGTAACATCAACTACTTACGTAACCTATTGATTCCTACATTAATATTTAAACGTTAACAAACAATATTAGAATATACATACATCGTTAACTATTCCTTAACAATTAATATTGTATATGTAGCTGCTGTATATATTAGTGTATCTTATATGTATACATTGTATATATTAATATTATGCATATGTACATTGGCATATATCTTGCAGGGGGAACATGTATGTTCTCACTGCGTTAACATAAACTTAATTAGTTTAGTTAACTTGATGCATAATTGTATACAGCTTATGCGTAGCCATACATTTGTATGGTAGCAATTTACTGTTTTTGTGTTTCTTGATTTTTTCTATCGTGGTCAATCTATCAATAACACTTAACTTCTTGTATACATTAAGTATTATGATTTCTTGCTTTGCTGTAACGTGATAAGTATATGAATTCGTTAGCATCGTTTCTGTTTTTTTGCAGTTCAGTTATATAGGGCGTTCCCTAGCTTATATAGAATAGATCTAGCATAGCTTTGTCGTTCTTGCTATGAACGGTTATAGAGTTCTTATAGCCCTAGAATTAGGCGGAATCTATAACTAATTGGGCCCCTTGATTTTACAACTATTAGGCGCAACCCTTGTCTATATACAGTTGTTAATTTTTGCCCTATCGGATAGAGCGCAATAGCAAATATATTTTTGAATGATAGCATGTGTCTAATTGTTAGTCAATAGCAGGTTTTTTGACCATAAGATCTACAGCTATCAATATCATACACTTAATTTGTACAATTCAATTAGTTAACCTTAAGTTGCTGTATTTAGTATGACACCTATTTACAGTGTTTTTGGTTATAAACTATTGATTTTATTGACGATACAAGGGATATGCCAGCTATTTTAGTCAAGTTATTGATTCTATTCGTTTTAGCCTGGTACAATAGGTGCATCTATGTCTGTATAGCCGGTTCGAATAGAACCCGCTCGCTAGTTTCGGTAGGTGCAAGATTAAGACTCAAGGTAGAGTCGAATGCATCCTAAGCAAGTCTACAAATAGACTTTGACGCCGAGTAAAATTCCTGATTTGGCGAACATAGCCAGTTAACGGGTTGACCCTAGCAAGCCGAAACAAGGGGCAAAAGCCCTTGTATGTGCGGAGTTAAGCGAACGCACACTGACGAAGCAGCTTATAAAAGGAATATATATGCATAATTACACAGTCAAATTAAATACTAAAGAACTAGGGCAAATTACTGTTTATATTAAAGCCGATTCTAAAGAACACGCCAAACACAAGGCAATGCAATTTAAGAGCTATATAAAATGTACCGTTGTCGAGGTATTAACCATAAATAAAGGGTACCACACTATTGGTTAACCCGGTTACACTGATGAAGCAGCTTATAAAAGGAGATATAAAAATGACTAAGGAACAATATAGACAAGAACGCATTAAAGCTAAACAAAAGCAAGAACGCGCAGAGCTTGATTTTTTTGAATTCTTACTTAACCCATTATATGGGTCAATGCTCAATGCCGATGAGTTGGCTTTTCGGCTTCTAGCACAAAAACGCGGCATTATTCGATATAAAAACGGACATTCCGTTGGAACTTTCAAATTAGATGATGAAAGCGCCTCTATACGTCAATCTAAACTTCTAAGTGTAAAAAAATTCAGAAAGAGCTAATTATATGGAACTCATTATTTTATGCCTTATTGTATACGGAGCCTTTATGCTGCATCCCGTTGTCGGCATACTCATTTTATTGTGGGCGTTGGTGTAACGTGACTGATAAACTTATAGAGCTACTAATTGTCACTGCGATACTTTGTTGCTTAACCGCATACTTTGAAACAGGGGTACTTTAAAATGTATATTGTAAAGATTGACCGATACTTTCTCGAAACACGCCGAGTTATCAAAAATAGCGTTAGGGCCCGCGAGGTATTAACTAATCCAAACGAAAGCCTTGTAACCCGCGCCGAGCTAGCAACCAAGTACAGCCTGTCCTTTGCGCAGTTTTTGGCTAGCAAGTACAGCGAACTAAACCCCATTATCGTAAAGGCAGCCTAATTATGCAAGTCAACAAAATCATACAAGCAGTCAAAAAGAACGGCGGGCTAACGCTAAACGCCACGGGTACCGTTTTCCGGCCTAAAAGCGGCTATATGATAAGTTTGCTAGGGTATGAAACCCAATGTAGCCTAACCGACGTTAACGCGATAGCGGAACGCCTTGAGGCATATACAGCAATGATTAAGAAAATGTTAAGTGACACGGCGCTGGACGTTAAGTTAGGTCTTTGGTTAGACAACGGTATCCTCTACATTGATATTAGCCAACACGTTGCAGACCTTGACCTAGCGATGTACTTAGGCCGGGAACGTAAGCAATTAGCAGTATACGACTTTCAAAATAGCCAATCTATACAATTGTAAAGGAAAACTTAATATGCGTACAGTATTTAATAACTCCGAGCTATCCCACGTTTTTGCATCCCAATCCCAACAAACAGGCCGGGGCAATAACATGTTTTTTCAAGGGAATAGAATTTACAGCTACGGGATGCATTATTGCATTGCCCAAATACACGGCCGCGCTGTATTAATTAATAGCAACGGTTACAGCAACTCGACGGCTAAACATACAGGCCATGTCCGCCGCGCCTTTACGCACCGAACTACGTTTAGCGTTCCCAATGTATCCAATCCCCAATCGCCTGATAACTTGACGCACCTATCCAATAACGTAGCCGATGCTGTATACAGTCTTATTGTATGCAATAAGGTATCCCGAGAAGCATGGGAACTGGAACGCATTGCCGAGTTAATTGGAACATTCAACGCTTATTGTGTTGAATTCGATATAGCAGACCGCATTGACCTAGACGCTGAAACACTTGCAGACCTAAAGGCATTGCATGCCGCTAAGTTAGCGCGTACAATTGAGTTAGACAATGGGAAAGCCGCCCGCGATGCTATCAAAGCAGCGAAAGCCGAAGTTGAATTTAAAGAAAGCGTTAAGGCTTGGAAAAGCTTTCAGGGAAACCTAAAAGGCTATTCTAACGAAGTATTTTTGCGCGTTAACGCAGACCGTCAATTGGTCGAAACGTCGCGCGGCGCTAGCGTTCCCTTGGATGCTGCTAACGAATTGGTAAACGATATCCTTTCAGGAAAGCCCGTTGCCGGTAAACGCATCGGATCATTCGAAGTTACTCGTTTGACTGATACACATGTTATCATTGGGTGCCACAATATCCCATTAGTTGAGATGAAACGAGTGTTCAGCATTGGCGGGGATCATGCGTAAAAAGCCGCTAAAAGGTAAAGTGATCACGGTCAAAGGGAAACTAACCTTTGACACGCTCGAGGTCTTAACGCGCTTGGGCGCCGTTGTTATATACAAATAAAGGAATTAAAAAATGTATTATCGGACATATTTTATCATTGCCAAGGGAAACGAATTCGAAGTAAAGTATATCAGCATGGGATACGTAACTAAAATCGGATCATTCACAACTGAAGCGAACGCTAAAAAATTCATCGACTCAAAAAGAAAGGGGATCTAAAATGTCTAATGTTATTAACCTTGTACAATGGTGCGCAGACAATCGCAGCAAGCTTTCAGACAAAGCCGACAATCACTCATTAGATATTCGAAGCAAGGTATTCGACGCCGAGCGAAACAAAGTTTCCGAAGTTAAAGCAACTCCCGAACTGGTTTCGCATTATGAAGTCGTAAAAAACGCAGCGGGCCAGACAAAGCTTATTAAGCGGAAAGCGAGTCGCTAATGGAAACGAAAGTAACTTGTTATTATTTTTTCATCAAAGGAGTTTTTGGCCGAAACCGTAAAGAAAAACAAGAACTATTTTACGTCAAAAAGTATAGCCCCACAAAGCTAGACCTTGAAACTGTAAAAAGTCTAATGAATGAAAAGCTTAAAGAACTTAAGCCTAAAGGGGAGTTTACTGTAAAGCTTATAGCCCGCGAGGGAACGCTTAAAAACGACGGCGGGTTTGAAACCTATACAACGCAATTGATGGTAGACAACGCTTTATTACTAGAAAAACGAGTGGGGTACTAAATGAATAATCTCAAATTGTCCGATGAACAGATTGACGCTGTATGCCTAGCCCTTAACGAATCAAGCGT
>TARA_R110000868_G_scaffold63100_5_pt1 | contig 12516 bp, 11 predicted proteins | sample TARA_R110000868 | Tara Oceans TARA_R110000868 (sample SAMEA4397489) | marine metagenome | biome: Polar Biome; feature: [SRF] surface water layer (ENVO:00010504); material: water (ENVO:00002006), including particulate matter (ENVO:01000060) such as... | depth 5 m | reverse complement strand
GAGGACGCCAACCTGCTGGCCAGCCTGCGCAGCTACCTGAAAGACCATGCCATCCTCAGTGCCCGCGTCATCACCGGGAAAGAAAACGAGGGTGCCAAGTTCCGTGACTACTTTGAGCACGACGAAAAACTCAAGGGCGCGCCGTCGCACCGTGCTCTAGCGATTTTCCGCGGGCGCAACGAAGGCATCCTCAGCGCTAGTCTCAAGGTCGGCGATGAAATCCCCGGCGCCATGCATCCCTGCGAAGGCATGATCGGTGAGCGCTTTGGCATCAGCGCCCGAGGCCGCGCTGCGGACAAGTGGCTCGGCGAAGTGGTGCGCTGGACTTGGAAGGTCAAGCTCTACACCCACTTAGAAACCGACCTGTTCGGCGAATTGCGCGAAGGCGCTGAAAACGAAGCGATCAACGTCTTTGCGCGTAACCTGCACGACCTGCTGCTGGCCGCGCCAGCCGGGCCGCGCGCTACCTTGGCGCTGGACCCGGGCCTACGCACAGGCTGCAAGGTGGCGGTGGTCGATGCCACCGGCAAAGTGCTGGAAACCTCTACGGTTTACCCGCATGCACCGCGCAATGACTGGGACGGCACCCTGGCGATCCTTGCCAAGTTGTGCGCCAAGCATGCCGTTGATCTGATCTCGATCGGCAATGGCACCGCCAGCCGTGAGACCGACAAGCTGGCGGCCGATCTGATCAAGAAGTTACCGGGCCTGAATCTGACCAAAGTCATGGTTAGCGAGGCAGGTGCCTCGGTGTATTCCGCCTCGGAGCTGGCCGCCAAAGAATTCCCGGACATGGACGTGTCGCTGCGCGGTGCCGTCTCCATCGCCCGCCGCCTGCAGGACCCGCTGGCCGAGCTGGTGAAAATCGACCCGAAATCGATTGGCGTCGGCCAGTACCAGCATGATGTCTCGCAGCTCAAGCTGGCGCGCTCGCTGGACGCGGTGGTCGAGGACTGCGTAAACGCCGTCGGCGTCGATGTGAACACTGCCTCCGCTGCGCTACTGGCGCGCATCTCCGGGCTCAATACCACGCTGGCGCAGAATATCGTCGCCTTCCGTGACGCTAACGGCGCGTTTAACAGCCGCGCTGAACTGCTCAAGGTGCCGCGCCTGGGCGATAAAACCTTCGAGCAGGCCGCGGGCTTCTTGCGCGTGATGAACGGCAGCAACCCGTTGGACGCCTCCGCCGTGCACCCGGAAACCTACCCGCTGGTGCAGCGCATCGCCGCCGACACCGGCCGCGATATTCGCTCACTGATCGGCGACTCCGGCTTTCTCAAGCGCCTCGACCCCAAGCAGTTCACCGACGATAAATTCGGCCTGGTGACCATCGGCGATATCCTCAGCGAGCTGGAAAAACCCGGCCGCGACCCACGCCCAGAGTTCAAGACTGCCGAGTTCCAGGAAGGTGTAGAAACCCTCAAAGACCTCACGCTGGGCATGATGCTGGAGGGCGTAGTGACCAACGTCACCAACTTCGGCGCCTTCGTCGATATCGGCGTGCACCAGGATGGCCTCGTACACATCAGTGCGCTGTCGGAAAAATTCATCAAGGACCCGCACGAAGCAGTCAAAGCCGGCGACGTGGTCAAGGTCAAGGTCATGGAAGTGGACATCCCACGTAACCGCATCGCCCTGTCGATGCGCATGGGCGACACCCCAGGCGAAAAAGTCGAAGGGACGCGTGGCGGGCAATCCCGCGGTGGCGGCAATGCGCCACGTAGCGAGCGTCACTCCAGCCAGGACAAACCGGCCCCGGCCAGCGGCGGCATGGCGTCGCTGTTTGCCAATGCCAAGCAGTTGAAAAAATGAGTGAGGCAACCCCAGTAGGCGCCAGCAGCGCCTTTTCCCGCCTGCTCGGCCTGGCTATTCTTCAGGTCGGCGGTGGCGAGGCACGTGTGCGCCTGACCCTCACCGACGACCTGCGCAATTTGCACGGCAAGCTGCATGGCGGCGCGCTGTTCTCACTTATTGATACGGCCATGGGTCAAGCCAGTCACAGCCTTGCAGACGACGGCCCAAGCAGCGTCACCCTGGAGTGCAAGATCAACTACATCCGTCCGGTGGCTGAGGGCAGCGTGCTGTGCCACGCCAAAGTACTCCACGCCGGTCGCCGCACCCAGGTGGTCGAAGCCGAGGTATGGCAGGAAGACAAGCTGATCGCCAAGGCGCAAGGCACCTTCGCCTGCCTCTGAGCTGCCGTGACAAGATGCATTGCTGCGGTTAGCCGCAGCTATAATCCGCAGAACGGCAATCTGTAGCCGGTGGCGATTAACGCCTCCGGCCAATCCGCTCAAGGACGCGACGGGTACACTCCAACCACTTGAAGAGTGCAGACACGCACCCCATATTGTGAAAATTGCCCCATATTTTCGGCGCCTGCCAGCTAGGAAAACACCTTGAGCGACCTTCTTTCCCGCCGCATGAACCTCCTGGCTGAGCCGGCCAACCTCTCCCTGCTCTCGCAATGCCTGCATGGCATAGAGCGCGAATGCCTACGTGTCGATGACGCGGGCCAGCTCGCCCTGACCCCGCACCCGGCAACCCTCGGCTCGGCACTGACGCACACGCAGATCACCACCGATTACTCCGAATCGCTGCTGGAATTCATCACCCCGGCTGTGGCTGACCCGGCGGCCACCCTGGCCGAACTTGAGCAGATCCACCGCTTCGCCTACAGCAAACTCGACGGCGAATACCTGTGGAGCCCGTCGATGCCCTGCGCCTTACCGGACGAAGAAACAATCCCCATCGCGCGCTATGGTCATTCACATATCGGCGAGCTCAAGTACGTGTACCGCAAAGGCTTGGCGCTGCGTTACGGCAAGACCATGCAGTGCATCGCCGGCATTCACTACAACTTTTCCCTGCCGGATGCGCTCTGGCAGCGGCAACAGCAGGCCGAAGATGACACCAGCAGCGGCCGCGATTATCAATCGGCGCGTTATATCGCCTTGATCCGTAACTTCCGCCGTTACAGCTGGCTGTTGATGTACCTGTTCGGCGCCTCGCCGGCGCTGCACAAGGGCTTTATGCGTGGCAACCCGCATCAGTTAGAGGAACTGGACGCCGAGACCCTTTATCTGCCCTATGCCACCAGTTTGCGCATGAGCGACTTGGGCTACCAAAGCAATGCCCAGGCTGATTTGACCCCCTGCTACAACGACCTGCAGAGCTACACCGACAGCCTGCGTCAGGCCGTCGGCACGCCCTACCCACCCTATGTCGATATCGGTGCGAAGCGCGACGGCGAGTGGCTGCAGCTGAACACGCATATCTTGCAGATCGAGAATGAGTACTACTCGAACATCCGCCCCAAACGCGTGACCGACAGCGGTGAACGCCCTATCCAGGCACTCATGGCTCGCGGCGTACAGTATGTTGAAGTGCGCTGCTTAGACATCAACCCCTTCCTGCCGCTGGGTATCGACCTGACTGAGTCACGCTTTCTTGATGCCTTCCTGTTGTTCTGCGCCATGCAGGACAGCCCGCTGCTGGAAAACCTTGAATGCCATGCCTGTACCGATAACTTCCTCAGCGTGGTTAAGGAAGGCCGTCGTCCAGGCCTGCAACTGCAGCGCAATGCTCAGCCGGTGTCGCTACAACTCTGGGCCAGTGAGCTGCTAGAGCAAATCCTGCCGCTGGCCGAGTTACTCGACCACAACCAGGGCGGCAACGCCCACCGGCAAGCCTTGCAGGCGCAACAGGCCAAGGTCGCCGACCCCAGCCTAACGCCGTCCGCACAAGTGCTCGCGCAGCTGCAACAGGGCCTGAGCTTCACCGCATTCGCCATGCAGCAGAGCAGACTGCACGCTGAGTACTTTCGCAGCCAGCCATTGAGTGCTGAGCAGCAGACCCTCTTTGAAGCCCGCGCAGCAAAGTCGCTGGCTGATCAGGCCGAACTGGAAGCCCAGGAAGAAGGCGACTTCGACAGCTTTGCTGCGGCCTATCAGGCCAGCATCCTCGCTCCGGCGATTTAAACCGCAACAGCTTTAGGCCCAGGCAAGTGCCGGCGTCACGCGGCCGGCACTTGCCAACCGCATCACATAAACTGCCAGCGGTGGCAAAAGCAGGATCAGCGGCACAGTCCCGCCCCGGCGTTGCGACTAGCATTGCAGGTGTGAATTCACTGCGAGCTGCCACCATGGGCTGCACCGACAGCAATACTGAAAATGACCAGCATTGGAGCCTGGAAAGTCTCAACAAGGCCTACCAGCAGGGTTACATGGCAGGGCTGACCGGGCAAAGCAATACCCCGCGCGCACTCGCCGCGGATGTATTGATTGCGGCCTGGGAAGCCGGCTGGGATGACGGCCACGAGCAATTCGAGCTGCATAAACGCCACAGCGCCTGACCTTCCCCACCACCACACACCTGCACTTCACCCGCCCCACTGCGCCTACCCCCACGCCTGCAATCCTTCGCACCCACACTAAGGTTTAACAGCCTGACGCATCGGCTTATCTCGATTTTTATTCGATATAAATCGTTTAAAGCGGAAAAAATTACTTCCAGATACTTTTAAAGCCGATTTTTATCGGCTATAAATAGCCCTCCAGCCACAGTGCCTCGGCGCGCGCTATTTCGCCGCCACAGGCCCGCGCTAGCGTCAGATAAACGCCCCCTACGGCTCCTGAGGTGTAAGAAATGCCCCGTATCGTTACCGTCGCCGCCACCCAAATGGCCTGCTCCTGGGACAGTGCCGCGAATCTCGCCAAGGCCGAGCAGCTGGTGCGTCAAGCCGCAGCCAAGGGCGCGCAGATCATCCTGCTGCAGGAACTGTTCGAAACCCCGTACTTCTGCCAGAAGCCCAACCCTGACTACCTGCAACTGGCCACCCCGGCTGAGCGTAATCCGGCGATTCTGCACTTCCAGAAAATCGCCAAGGAATTGCAGGTGGTACTGCCGATCAGCTTCTTTGAGCTGGCCGGCCGCGCGCGCTTCAATAGCATCGCGATCATCGATGCCGACGGCAGTAACCTCGGGATTTATCGGAAAAGCCATATCCCGGATGGCCCGGGCTATCACGAGAAGTACTACTTCAACCCCGGCGATACTGGTTTCAAGGTGTGGAATACCCGCTACGCCAAGATTGGCGTGGGCATCTGCTGGGATCAGTGGTTCCCCGAGTGCGCGCGCAGCATGGCGCTGCTCGGTGCGGAAATCCTCTTCTACCCGACTGCCATCGGCAGTGAGCCGCACGACCCGAGCATCAGCTCGCGCGATCATTGGCAGCGTGTGCAGCAAGGCCATGCCGGGGCGAACCTGATGCCGGTGATTGCCAGCAACCGTATTGGCCGCGAAGTGCAAAGTGGCTCGCACATTACCTTCTACGGTTCGTCGTTTATTACCGACCCGTTCGGCGCCAAGGTTGAGGAAGCCAACGAAACCGACGAGGCGGTACTGATGCACAGCTTCGACCTGGATCAGCTGGAGCATATCCGCAGTGCCTGGGGTAGCTTCCGTGACCGCCGGCCCAACCTCTATGGACCGTTGAAGACCCTCGACGGCCAATTGGCCTGCGACTAAGACCACCCTGTAGGATGGGCCGATGCGCGCAGCGCGTGATACCCATGATGGCTAGCGCTACGCTAACCCCATCCGATTACGCTCAATGTTTTGGTGAACCAATGACAACCCTGAACAGCACCCCACGCACCGACGGTTTCCGCATGCCTGCCGAGTGGGAACCCCATAGCCAGACGTGGATGGTCTGGCCCGAACGCCCGGATAACTGGCGTCTGGGCGGCAAGCCGGCGCAAGCCGCGTTTACGGCCGTAGCCAGAGCGATTGCCGAATTTGAGCCGGTGACCGTTGGTGTATCCGCCAGTCAGTACGAAAACGCCTGCGAACGCCTGAGCCACAGCAATATCCGCGTGGTGGAAATCAGCACCGACGACGCCTGGGTACGTGACACCGGGCCGACCTTCGTCACCAACAACAGCGGTGAGGTACGCGGTGTGGATTGGGCGTTCAACGCCTGGGGCGGCCTCAATGGCGGCCTTTATGCCAGCTGGGTACGTGACGATCAGGTGGCGCGCAAGATCCTGCAGATCGAAGGCCAGCAGCGCTACCGCACCGATGAGCTGACCCTCGAAGGCGGCTCCATCCACGTGGATGGTGAAGGCACCCTGATCACCACCGAGGAATGCCTGCTCAACCCCAACCGCAACCCGCACCTGAACCGTGAGCAGATTGAGCAGTACCTCGCCGATCACCTGGCCATCGACAGGGTAATCTGGCTGCCGGATGGCCTGTTCAACGACGAAACCGACGGCCACATCGATAACTTCTGCTGCTACGTGCGCCCCGGCGAAGTGCTGCTGGCCTGGACTGACGATGCAAACGACCCTAACTACCCACGCTGCCAGGCCGCCATGCGCGTGCTGGAGAGCGCCCGTGATGCCCAAGGCCGTCAGCTGATTGTGCACAAGATGCCGATTCCTGGCCCACTGCATGCGAGCGTCGAAGAATGCGCGGGCGTCGATCTGGTTGCGGGCAGCCAGGAACGCGATCCGTCAATCCGATTGGCGGGTTCCTACGTCAACTTCCTGATCGTCAACGGCGGTATCATCGCGCCCAGCTTTGACGACCCGATGGACACCGAAGCAGAAGCAATCCTGCAGCGCCTGTTCCCGCAGCACCGCGTAGTCATGGTGCCGGGCCGGGAGATCCTCTTGGGCGGCGGCAATATCCACTGCATTACCCAGCAGCAACCTGCGCCGCAACACGGCTAAGCGCAAACGCCCGGCCTAGGCCGGGTGTTTGCTAGCGGCCTGGGGGCAGCTGTTGCGCGCGCCCGCTGCGCAAGCAAATGCCTGCATCACAATGTGAGTGTTATTCTCACGCCCATGAAATCATCCACGCCCCCTTCCAGTGATAACGCGTCCCACCCCAGCCTCTCAGACTCCAACGCCATCATTCAGGCGCTGGGCAGCGGCAAGAATAAACGCGTACGCAAACTGCTGGCTCGCATGCACCCCGGTAAAATTGCCGCGTTGCTAGAGCTGCTTGATACAGAGCAGCGCCTGAAGCTCTGGCAACAGACCGGTCCTGAACTGGAAGAGCGCACCCTGCATCACCTGGGTCCTACCCTACGGGCGCAGTTGGCCGGCGATTCGGCTGAGGCCATGACTCCGCACGACGAAACGGACAGCGCCCCGAGCAGCCAACTGGAAGCGGTGCGCCAAGCGCTGGCTCAGGGCAAACTCAAACGCCTGGGCAAAGTGCTGCACCGCATGCACCCGGCCAAAGTTGCCGGCTTGCTGGAAGCCCTGCCACCGGTAGAGCGCCATCACGCCTGGAGCATGGTAGAGACCGAGCGAGCGGGCAAAGTCCTCACCTACCTGCATGACGAGATCCGCACCGCACTGGCCCGGGAACTCGACCCGGAAGACCTGATCGCCGCCACTGCTGAGCTTGAGCTGGATGACCGCGTCGACCTGATCCAGGCCTTGCCTGCCGAACTGGGTAACCAGTTGCTGCATGCCAGTAGCACGGCGCAGCGCCAGCAACTTGAGTCGATGCTGTCCTACCCCGAGGACTCGGCCGGCGGCCTGATGAACGCCGACCCAATTCAGGTACGCGCCGATGTCACCGCCAGCGCAGTGCTGCGCTACTTACGCCTACTGGAGCGCTTACCGCCGCAAACTGACCTGTTGATGGTGGTCGACCGTAAGGGCCATTATCAGGGCGCCTTGCGCCTCAGCGAGCTGGTCACGGCCGAACTCGAGCAACGGGTTAGCGAGCTGATGCACCACGACATCGCCGGCATCCTTGTGACCACCAGCGGTAACCAAGTGGCTCAGCTGTTTCAGGATCACGACCTGCTTTCCGCGCCCGTGGTGGATGAACACAACCGGTTGCTCGGGCGTATCACTGTAGATGATGTTATCGACTTGATCCGCGAAGACTCCGACCGCGCCCTGATGCACATGGCCGGCTTGAACGATGAAGCCGATATCTTCGCGCCCGTATTGGTCAGCTCACGCCGACGTGCCGTGTGGCTGGGCATCAACCTGCTCACCGCGTTCAGTGCCGCCTGGGTGATTGGCTTGTTCCAGGCCACCCTTGAGCAACTGGTGGCGCTGGCCGTACTGATGCCGATTGTCGCCAGCATGGGCGGAATTGCCGGCAGCCAAACCTTGACCCTGGTGATCCGCGGCCTGGCCTTGGGCCAAGTGCAGAAAGGCAATATCCGCATCTTGCTCAACCGCGAGTTGGGCATCTCGATACTCAACGGCCTGTTGTGGTCGGTGGTCATCGCCCTGCTTTCCGTGTGGTGGTTTGGCAATTGGGGCATCGGCGCCGTACTCGGCGCGGCTATTTTGCTCAACCTGCTGTGTGCAGCCCTCGCGGGCTGGGCCATACCGCTGATACTGGATCGCATGGGCATCGACCCCGCCTTGGCCGGCAGCGTGATTTTGACCACGGTGACCGATGTTGTCGGCTTCTTCGCCTTCCTTGGCTTAGCCACTGTGCTACTGCTCTAGACGCCGGTTACTCAGGCGACAGTGCGCGTACCGCGCACAAGGGATCCAGCGTGCACAACGCTTGGTACTGGCTGAGGAACACTTGCCCGCCGAAGCTTTCGAGAAACTCAGAGCGTTTTAACCGATCCATCACCGGCCCTTTGACCTCTGACAGATGCAGTTGCACCTCGGCACTCTTCAGCTGCTCGGCGATTGCCTCCAGAGCGTCTAGCGCGCTGGCATCAATCTGGTTGACCCCCGAGCATATCAACACCAGATGGCGTACTTCAGGGCTCACGGCAATCAGCTCGCCGATGCGTGCTTCCAGATAACGGGCGTTGGGAAAATACAGGCTTTCATCAACCCGCAACGACAGCACACTGGCGCTCTGTACCGTTTTATAGCGCTGGATATTGCGGAAATGCTGACTGCCCGGTACCTGACCCACCACTGCCATGTGTGGCCGGCTGGTACGCCAGAGAAACAACAACAGCGACAGCACGACGCCTAGCATGATGCCGGCCTCAACCCCTTGCAGCAGCACGCCGAAAAAGGTGGCCAACTGCGCACCGCCCTCAGCCTTTGAGTAGCGCCAGGTGTGGCGCAAGGTCGGTATATCGACCAGGCCAAGCACCGCGACCAGAATACTCGCCGCCAAGACCGCCTGCGGCAGGTGGCGTAATACTGGGGCCAGGCCCAGCACTGCCGCCAGCATCAAGCCCGCAGCAAAGATCCCCACCAGCGGCGTGGCCATATTGCTTTGCCGAGCCACCGCTGAACGGGAAAAACTAGCCGCCACCGGCATCCCGCCACTAAAAGCCGAGGCCACGTTGGCCGCGCCCTGCCCCAGCAGCTCCAGATCAGGGCTGATCAGCTGACGCTTGCGCATGGCCAGGCTCTGGGCAATCGAGATCGACTCAACAAACCCCACCAGAGCAATCAGCAGCGCCGCGGGCAGCAGTTCACGCAACAGGCCAAGCTCCAAGCTTGGCAGGCCCAAAGTCGGCAACCCAACAGGCACCTGCCCCACCACTTTGACCCCTTGCTCTTCCAGCTGCAGCAGCGCACCCACGGCCATCGCCAACAGCATAACCAGCAGGGCGCTGAGCTGTTTTACCCGCTGCGCCCAAGCAGCAGGCATGCCTAAAAAGCTTAAGTTACGTAGCAGCACCAATAACACCAGGCTCGCCACTCCCAACAGCAGCGTTGGCCGATGCACCGCCGCTAACTGGGTATACAGCGCAGGCAGCACCTGCGGCAGGGTCAGGCCATCGGCTGATACACCCAGGATATAGCGCAGCTGGCTCACGGCAATGAGTACCGCGGCACCACTGACAAACCCGGAGATCACCGGATGACTGAGAAAATTGGCAATAAAGCCCAGGCGTAACAGGCCCATCAACAGCAGCAGCGCACCCACCAACAGGGTTAGCCCCACGGCGGCAGCACTGTAGGCCGCAGTACCGGCCGCAGCAATAGGCGCTAACGCTGCAGCTGTCATCAACGCCAAGACTGCCACCGGGCCGAATGACAAGGCAACACCGGGGCTTGCGCCGATCAGCGCATACGCCACTAACGGCAAAATACTCGCGTACATCCCCGCCACGGCTGGGAGACCGGCTAACTGCGCGTAGGCCAACGCCTGCGGCACCAATAACAGGCATATTAAACAGGCCGCCAATAGATCGCGGCCCGCCTGACTGCGGTCGTATTCGCGGACGGTGTTGAGCAGCGGCCACTTATAAGACATTCAAAGGCACCTTGAGGTAGCGCACACCATTGTCTTCAGCAGGCGGCAAATGACCGGCACGCATATTCACCTGCACCGCCGGTAACATCAGCGCCGGCATGCCCAAGGTGGCGTCGCGTGCCTGACGCATGGCGACAAATGCCTCTTCATCGATACCCTGATGCACATGCACGTTATGCGCTCGCTGCTCAGCCACTGTGGTTTGATAACAGTGCTGCTCACGCCCCGGGGCCAAGTAATCGTGGCACATAAACAGCTGGGTGCTACCCGGCAGGGCAAACAGCTTGCTTATGGAGCGGTACAGCGTGCGCGCATCGCCACCTGGGAAATCACAACGGGCGGTGCCGTAATCCGGCATAAACAGAGTGTCGCCAACGAACGCCGCATCGCTGATCAGGTAGGTCATGCAGGCGGGCGTGTGTCCGGGCGTATGCAGGGCGCGGGCATGCAACGTGCCGATCTGAAAGGTCTGGTCATCCTGGAACAGCTGGTCAAATTGGCGGCCATCAACCGCAAACTCGCTGCCGGCGTTGAACAACTTACCGAAGGTGTTTTGCACGGTGCGGATCTGCTCGCCAATCGCCAAGCGGCCGCCCAGGGCAGCCTTGAGATAGGGCGCGGCGGACAGGTGATCGGCATGCACGTGGGTTTCCAGCAGCCACTGCACACTGAGGCCCTGCTCGCGCACGACGCTGATCAGCTTATCGGCGCTGGCATAGTCAGTGCGCCCGGAAGCCGCGTCATAGTCGAGCACCGAGTCGATAATCGCGCACTGCGCGGTCGCCGGATCACTGACGACATAGCTATAGGTCGAGGTGTTGGAATGGAAAAAAGCCTGGATGAGCGGTGACATGGCAACTCCAGCTTGACCGGCTAAGCCGGTCAGTATCGCGGTGGGTTAACGCTTGGTCGTGCAGGTATTGATGCCTAACAGCGAATACGCCGGACACGATCGAAACAGCCCAGTGGCCAGTGGTACGAGGCCAATCAGCCCCCACCAGCCAATCACGCCGCTCAGGCTCAAGCCGATCAGAATAAGGCCTACGGCAATGCGTAGGGCGCGGTCGAAGGTGCCAATATTTGCTTTCATCGTGATCTCCCGATCCTCACTCCGCTGCGCTGGCGTTCCAGCGCAGCAAACACAAGCATTCCCGCCAGCATCGCGGCCACGAACACCAGCACCTGCCCATGCCCAGTCAACAGCAGCGCCACCGCGGGGCCTGGACAGATCCCGGCAACCCCCCAGCCCATGCCAAACAGCAGACTGCCGCCGATCAACCGGCGGTCCAACTCGCGCGCGCCGGGTAACTGCATCGGCGCACCAAGCAGGCTGGTGCGCTGCATGCGCGCCCAGCTGAAGGGTAAAAACGCCACGCCAATGGCTGCGGCCATGACCAGCGCCAGCGAAGGATCCCAAGCGCCCATCAGGTCGAGAAAGGCCAGTACTTTGGCCGGGTTAGCCATACCCGCCGTCAGCAGGCCGATACCGAAAATCACACCGGCGAGAAACGCCATCAATTTGCGCATGCTCAGCCTCCCAGCAAGTGACGTAAGACAAACACGGTGGCAAAGCCCGCCGCCATAAAGCTCAGAGTGGCTGCCAATGAGCGTGGCGATAACCGCGATAAGCCACAGACGCCATGCCCACTGGTGCAGCCCGAGCCATAGCGGGTACCGATACCAACCAGCAACCCGGCGACTATCAGCGCCAACCAGCCCGTGTGAATCTCAATTGCCGGCAGCTTGCTAAACAGCTGCCAGAGCAACGGCGCGAGCAGGATGCCGAGCAGAAACAGGGCCTTTTCGCCGCGCCCCTCACCGGCTCCCAGCAGGCTGCCGAGCAGACCGCTAATACCCGCCACCCGGCCATTCATCACGGCAAACAGACTCGCCGCCAGGCCGATCAGCGCGCCGCCGGCCAAGGCGCTCCAAGGTGTGAAGTTGTACCAGTCAATCGTCATTTTTCGGTACCTGCGCAGAACACTTGATAAAGGGTGTTGATCACCGCCAGCGCCGCCGGGCTGCTGATGCAGTAATAGATTAGCTTGCCCTCGCGACGGGTCTCCACGAGGCCCTCACGGCGCAGCACAGCTAACTGCTGCGACAAGGTGGGCTGCTGAATACCAAGCAGCGCCTCCAACTCGCTGACATTGCGCTCCCCCTGGGAAAGCTGACACAACAACAACAGCCGATCCGGATTGCCCAGGGCTTTGAGTAATTGCCCTGCCGCATCTGCATTGGCGCGCAACTGCTGAATATCGAATGGGGTTTCGTCTGCGTTCATGGCGTGCAACT